>Ga0102906_1000135_pt1 | contig 23497 bp, 15 predicted proteins | sample Colrivmet1556A02_FD_78498 | JGI IMG/M metagenome (GOLD analysis project Ga0102906, IMG submission 78498) | Estuarine microbial communities from the Columbia River estuary - metaG 1556A-02 | ecosystem: Environmental > Aquatic > Marine > Intertidal zone > Estuary | place: USA: Columbia River... | reverse complement strand
TAGATTTATTTTATACTAATACTAAGGTTTGGGATGCCATTCAAGATATCTGTAAAATGATACATCATGAAGATCCAATGCATCCAACATCTACTGTAACTGCGGGTTTAGATTCGAATGAGGTGATTGAAATCTTGACTAAAGTTCCTGATTTAGACATATTTGGGTTTAACACATATGGTGATATAGGAATGCACTCTGGAAAAATTAGAGACTTTGGATGGAAAGGTGCTTATATGATAACGGAATGGGGTCCAAACGGCCATTGGGAAGTTGAGAAGACTAAATGGAACGCACCAATTGAACAAACAAGTACAGAAAAAGCGGCTTCCTATGAGCAACGATATACCGATTATATCGCTGCTAAAAAGGGAGAATGCATAGGCTCTTATGTCTTCTTATGGGGGCAAAAGCAGGAAACAACTTCAACATGGTATGGGGTGTTTTCAGCAGATGGAAAACCCACAGAAATATTAGACAAATTATATATAGTCTGGCGAGGGGAAGACCCAATAAGTTTTTCACCTTCTATGAGTAATTTAAGAATTGAAGGTAAGATTGGTAATGAAAGTGTTTTCATGAAAGCACAAGAAAAGTACAATGCCTCGGTTGAATTTACAGCTCCTGACCTGAACAAGGTAAAGGTAGATTGGTATGTCTACCCTGAAAGTGCAAACACAAAGGCAGGTGGCGACTTTGAGAGTGCTTTACAGCCCATTCTTGGAATAATAAGCAAGCGAAAGCCTAATTCAGTTCAGATTACCGCACCCAAAGAAGAAGGGGCATACAGGCTCTTTGTTTTTATAGAAGATTCAGATTCAAGAACAGCCTATGCAAACATTCCATTTTATGTTTTGCCGAGAGAGAAAGATGATCCTCCGGCTAAAAATGTTCGGTTTAAAAAACAGGAGCTAGAAATAGAGAGAAATTAAACCCAAGAAATATTACCTATGATATTTTATAAAAGCAGAATAACGCAGATTATTCTCTTTCTGTTGTTGTTTTCCTTTTCAGGGAGCGCGCAATTGGCAGATACTGCGTCCATTCTCGATTGGCGAAGAGGGACTTTTCCGAAAGAAAATGACGGGGAGCCGTATCAAATAAAAGCAAACGGATTTTACCGCTTTTTTGCAACCAATTTGAATTTATCCCATTACCTTAATTTTAGTATTTGATCAAATAGACTATGAAAAAACAGAATACAACAGTAATTATGATGACTGCATTAATTGTCGCTTTAGGCGGACTTTTAATGGGTTTCGATGCCTCCGTAATTTCTGGAGTGGTAAAATTTATTGAACCAGAGTTTGGCCTTACCAAATTAGAATTGGGATGGTCTGTAGCTTCTTTGACTTTAACTGCAACTCTAGCGATGATGCTGGCAGGACCTTTAAGTGATAAGTTTGGGCGAAGAACCATCTTAAGATATGCCGCTGTCTTGTACGCCATATCGGCTATAGCTTCGGCCATAGCTCCCAGCTTTATTTTTTTGGTGGTGGCAAGAATGATAGGTGGTTTTGGAGTAGGCGCATCATTAATTTTGGCACCTATGTACATAGCAGAAATAGCTCCACCTGCGATGCGCGGTAGAATGGTTTCCTTCAATCAATTAAATATTGTTGTTGGAATATCGCTTGCATTTTTCACTAATTATTTAATCCTTCAATTGGGCAAGAGTGATGCGAGTTGGGCTATGAATTTAAAATTCGATGAGTACAATTGGCGGTGGATGTTGGGTTTAGAGACCATTCCCGCTGTACTTTATTTCTTTGGATTATTCGCTGTGCCGAGAAGCCCGCGTTGGCTTATCATGAAAGGTGAGACAGAAGAAGCGATTAAAATTATGTCTCGATTTTCTAATCCTTCAGAGGCGCAAGAACAAATTCTAACCATTAAAAAGAGTCTCGATCAAGAAGAGAATAAAGAAAAGCCAGGCTTAAAAGATTTGTTCCATCCATCATTAAAATTGGTGTTAACGATAGGAATTGTCGTGGCTATTTTGCAACAAATCACAGGTATTAATTCAGTGTTCTTTTATGCTCCAATGATATTTGAACAAAGTGGATTAGGAACGGATGCATCTTTTATTCAGGCTATTTTAGTAGGGCTAGTCAATTTAGTTTTTACGGTTGTAGCTATTCTTTTCATTGATAAATTAGGGCGGAAACCATTGTTATCTTTCGGTGTTGCGGGTATTGCAATATCCATGTTCGTTTTAGCATATGGTTTTAGCGATGCTACATATTCCATAACAAATGAATCTATTGGGGAATTGCCGCAAGAAATAGATCAATCTGCCTTAGATCCTGTTTTAAACAACGTTTATACAAGCGAGAAAGATTTTCAAATTGCTATTGAAGCAGCTTTAGGTGAAGAAGTCTACAAGACTCATAAAAATCAGATCATTATATCCGGTATTCATATGAATACCATATTGATCTTATTTGCAATCCTTGCTTTCGTAGCTTCTTTTGCAATCTCAATAGGACCAGTTATGTGGGTGTTGTTTTCAGAATTATTCCCAAACAAAATACGTGGTATTGCCATTTCCTTTGTTGGATTAATCAATTCTGCAGTTAGCTTTTTGGTGCAATGGATTTTCCCATGGGAACTAGAAGCGCTTGGCAGTGTTACGACATTTGCGATTTATGGGGTGTTTGCGGCATTGGGCCTCATTTTTATTGTTCGCGTGATACCAGAAACAAAAGGGAAATCATTGGAAGAACTGGAAGCACAATTAGTTACAAAAGCATAATTATGAAAAGGGTTCATTTATACATTGGTTTTGTAATTATTCTTTTGTCTGCTTGCTCAGCTCAAGAAAAAAAAGGACAATCTGTTCAATCTGAAAAACCAGAAGTTAATCAAGTTTCAAGTGTCGAATTTGATGCTTCAGACTTTAGGAATGCATCTTTCGATGATGCTATTTCAGGAACTGAAATGGTTATTTCTGATGGCGATTGGCTGAGTTACGAGATTGAAATTCCAGAAACAGGAAGATACACCACTCGGATTAGCGCTACAGGTGCGGATGGCACTGGAGTCTGGATTGAAGACTACATCAATAATACAGATGGCAGAACGTACAATATAACAGGTTTCGTGGCGACAAAAGAATCTGGTTCTAACTTTGTGGACGGTTCTCCTCTAAAGAAGGGAAAGCACCAAATAAAGGTGCACGCTCAAGGTGGAGATGTAGCATTAAAAAGCGTGAACTTCACTTTATTACAAGAGCATTTGGAAGAATCTGAAAAGTTAGTTCAAAATATGGAAGGCTCTGATTGGACTTTGGTTTGGAGTGACGAATTTGAAGGCTCTGGTTTACCAGATTCTACAAAATGGAATTACAATGTCGGCAATTGGGGGTGGGGGAATAATGAACCTCAGTATTACACCAACCCACGTATTGAAAATGCCAGACAAGAAGATGGAGCACTGATTATTGAGGCACATCAAAATGACATGGGCCAAGATTGGACCTCGGCTCGACTTACCACACAAGGTAAGGCTGCTTTTGTTTATGGTAAGATTGAATTTAGAGCTAAGGTGCCTGTAGGCAGAGGAACTTGGGCAGCCGGCTGGTTGTTGGGCGATTCCTACGAAGATGAAATGAGCTGGCCATATTGCGGTGAAATAGACGTTTTAGAATGTGTAGGTTTTGAAATTGACGATTCAACTGGAGACGGTATGAACCACGCGAGTTGCCATACGCGAGCCTATTACTTTAAACAAGGCAATCAGATTACAGCACAAACGCCAGTAAAGAATATGAATGCGCAATGGCACACTTACAGTATTGAGTGGTATCCAAATGTTATTTATGCCTTGGTAGATGGAGAACGCTATTACACCTATGATAAAACGGCAGACGAATTAGAATGGCCTTTCAATACTCCTCAAAATATAATTCTAAACCTCGCGGTAGGCGGAGGCTGGGGAGGTGCTAAAGGCATCGATGGAAGTTGGGATAACCATCAATTCGTTGTGGATTATGTGCGTGTTTATGAAAAAACAAATTTTGAGACAAAATGAAAAACATAGCTTCTATTTTTATACTAGCGACATTATTCGCTTGTCAGGAAGAACCAAAAATGATAAAAAGGGTTAAGGCATATCAAACATCTGCTTCTGGTGATAAGTTAAGCCTTAAAAGCCCTTCTAAAAAACCACCAACTGCGACAATTACATTGAAGCCAGAAACTACCTTTCAGGAAATTACTGGTTTTGGAGGTGCTTTTACTGAGTCATCTGCCTATTTATTAAATCAAGTAAGCAAGGCAAATAGAGAGAAAATATTAGAGGCTTATTTCAGCGAAGCTGGAGCAAATTACAGTCTCACGCGCACTCATATGAATAGCTGTGATTTTTCGCTTGACCATTATTCGTATGCACCTGTTGAAAATGATATGTTGCTAGACAGTTTTTCTATTGAGGAAGATAGAGATGACATCATCCCGATGATTAAAGAAGCACAAGCCATTAGTAAAGATGGCTTCAGAATTATTGCATCGCCTTGGACGGCTCCGCCATGGATGAAAGATAACAACGATTGGTATGGAGGTAAATTATTAAAAAAGTATTACCCAACATGGGCGCTATTTTTCTCTAAGTACTATTTGGCTTATGAACAAGAAGGAATAGATATTTGGGCATTTACTGTGGAAAATGAGCCATTGGGAAATGACTCTCATTGGGAAAGTATGCATTATACACCCGAAGAAATGGGAGCTTTCGTCAAAGAAGATCTGGCTCCTCAGTTCATGAAAGAAGGCGTAGAAGCGAAGATTTTAGTATACGATCAAAATCGTGGCGAAGAGATGCTGCCTTGGGTAAGAACATTATTAACCGATGAAGAGTTAAAACCAAATATTTACGGTACGGCCGTTCATTGGTACACAAGTACGAATGAGTGGTTTCCAGAATCTTTGCAGGAAACACATGAATTAGCTCCTGATAAGCATATTATACATACAGAAGGTTGCATTGATTCTGAAGTGCCACATTGGAATGACGATGCATGGTATTGGAAAAAAGAAGCGACAGACTGGGGATATCAATGGGCAAAAGAAGAAGACAAGCATTTTCATCCAAAATATGTGCCGACTTACCGTTACGCCCGAGATATTATAGGCTGCCTAAACAATTGGGTTGAAGGTTGGGTGGACTGGAACATGGTTCTCGATGAAAAAGGTGGTCCAAATTTGGCTCAAAATTGGTGTATTGCACCAATCTTGGTGGATGTTGAGAAAGACGAAGTCTACATTACCCCATTGTATTACATGCTCAGTCATTTTAGTAAATACATTCGACCTGGTGCCAAGCGCATTGGTTTTGAAAATACTGACGAAAGCCTTATGGTTACTGCAGCTAAGAACGCAGATGGGAGTACAATAGCAGTAGTTTTAAATATGGAAAAGGTTGAAAAAACCTTCGAATTGTATTTAAATGAAGAAAAAGTACTTTTTACTATAAGCCCTGAGGCTTTACAAACTATATTCATCCCCTGAAATTTTCGGACAATTATTTATGAGTAATTCGCAATTATATATTGGGTCTACCCCCATTCATGCTAAAAAAAGTGGTGGAGAAGGTGAGTACCTAAGAATGAATGGAGAGACCTGGTGCAAGATATCTGGCTTCGATGCTATGGAGACTTTCTTCATGACTATTGTCAGTAGCTCTGACCATTGGATGTTTATCGCTAGCAACGGAAGTTTAACAGCTGGAAGAAAAAATCCTGAAAGCGCTCTGTTTCCATACTATACAGATGATAAAATTATTGACAGTCCAGAAATTACGGGCAGTAAAACCATATTTAGAGTTTTAAAAGATGACAAACTTTTTCTTTGGGAGCCCTTTTCTGAAAGAAATGCAGGCGCATACAACATAGATCGTAATCTTTACAAGAATAAGTTTGGAAATAAAATTCAGTTTGAAGAAACAAACAATGATCTAGGGCTGACGTTCCGCTACAAATGGGCTTTTAGTGATGATTTTGGTTTTGTGAAATATGCAGAAGTAGAGAATGGATCAGGCTCTGCCTTAGAAATAGAAGTAGTTGACGGTCTGCAAAATCTATTACCAACAGGCGTAAATAGCAGTTTGCAAGAAACCCGAAGTACTTTGGTTGATGCCTATAAGAAGAACGAACTCGTTCCAGAATCTGGATTAGGAGTCTTGTCCTTAAGTGCAATGATTGTAGATAAAGCTGAGCCGAGTGAGGCTTTAAGTGCTACAACGGTTTGGAGTAAAGGCCTAACTTCTCCAAAATATTTAATGTCAAGTAATCAACTTGATGCCTTTAGAAGAGGAGAAGAGTTGACCCAAGAAGATTTTACAAAAGCGATAAAAGCAGCCTACTTTGTAAACGCAAAATTTATTCTAGAGGCAAACTCATCGCAGAAATGGTATACTGTTGCTGAAGTAAACCAAAGTAGTGCTAAAGTTTTAGACTTAAACAGACGTATTTCTGGAGCTACTGATTTGCTTTCTGAAATTAATACTGATGTAAAGTTAGGAACGTCAAATCTTGAAAAGCTTGTTGGTTTGTCTGATGGCTTGCAGAAGGGTCATGACAAGCTCAGCACCACAAGACATTATTCTAATGTTCTCTTTAACATCATGCGTGGTGGAATTTTTGAAGATCAATATGCATTAGATATTCACGATTTATTGGATTATGTAAAGACGATTAATCTGAAAGTCTTTAAACAGCATAACAATTTTTTTAAGGAGCTACCTCAAGGGTTGACTTATGCTAAACTTTTAGAGCTAGCAAAAAATATTGGAGACCACAGTTTGTTGCGAATTTGCACTGAATATTTGCCTATTTCATTCAGCAGAAGGCATGGAGATCCTAGTCGACCTTGGAACTATTTCAACATTGATATCACTGATGACCAAGGGCATAAGAAGCACAATTATGAAGGGAACTGGCGAGATATTTTCCAAAACTGGGAAGCTTTAGCTTTCTCATTTCCAGGATATATTGAAGGCATGATTACCAAGTTTGTAAATGCTTCAACCATTGATGGGTACAATCCCTATAGAATTACAAGAGAAGGAATTGATTGGGAGATTATAGAACCGGATGATCCTTGGTCGTATATTGGCTATTGGGGTGATCATCAGGTTATTTACTTACAGAAATTATTAGAACATTCAGAGCGCCATTATCCGGGGAAGCTCAAGCAAATGTTGACGCAGAAGAATTTTGTTTATGCGAATGTTCCCTATAGAATTAAGGATTACGCATCCATAAAGAAAAATCCAAACGACACCATAGATTTTGATCATGATTTAGCAAAAGTGATTGATGATAAATGCAAAGAATTTGGTGCAGATGGCAAAATGATTTGGAAAGACGATCGCCTTCTAGAATCTAATTTTGCTGAGAAATTATTAGTTATGGCGTTGACCAAACTCTATAACTTCGTTCCAGACGGAGGTATTTGGTTGAATACGCAACGTCCAGAATGGAATGATGCCAACAATGCTTTAGTAGGCAATGGCTTGAGTATGGTAACTCTAAACTACCTCAAACGATTCTTAATTTTTGCAGTCGATTTATTTGGAGAGCTTTCTGAAGAAACGATTGAATTGAATAGCCCGGTGGCAGAGTTACTCGAAGAATTACATCGGGTATTTACGAATGCACCAGTTGAGTTTACATTACAAAGCAGACAAGAATTTGTGGATGAATTGGGTATAATCGGGGACACTTATAGAACTTCAGCTTACGAGTTTTTTACAAATGAAACGTCAGCTGTAAAAGTAGAAACGATACGTCAGCTATTTGGTTCGGCATCAGTCATGGCTGAAAGAACAATTTCTAAAAGTAAAAGAGAAGACGGATTGTACCATGCTTATAATTTATTGTCTTTTGACGATGAAGGCGCAAAGGTGTCACACCTCTACGAAATGTTGGAAGGTCAAGTGGCAGCTTTGAGTTCAGGACTATTGGAGCCCGATGCTGCTGTTGATGTTTTGAATGCATTAAAAGCAAGTGAAATGTACCGAGCAGATCAATACAGTTATATGTTGTATCCCGATCGCGTTTTAAAAACATTTATCAGTAAGAATACCATTCCAAAAAAATGCATCAATCAATCAGAACTCTTAAAAAGGCTTGTAGCCGAAGGAGATAAAAGTTTAGTTGAGTCTGATAATCAAGGTGAACTTCACTTTGCAGGTGGTCTAAGAAACGCAGAAGATGTAAAAACGTGTATTTCGAAACTCAAAGAAACCGATTTCTCAAGTTTAGCTGAGAAAGATGAGCAACTTATACTTGAGGCTTTTGAAGAAGTATTTAATCATGTATCATTTACAGGAAGGTCTGGAACATTTTATGGATATGAGGGCTTAGGCAGTATTTATTGGCATATGGTTAGCAAGTTGTTGTTAGCGGTTCAAGAAAATATTTTTGCAGCGAAAGAGAAAGGTGCGAACGAGATAATAATGGGCAAGTTACTTGAACATTACTATGAAATAAGAGCAGGTATCGGAATTAATAAGACACCAAAACTATATGGTGCATACCCAACAGATGCCTATTCACACACCCCTGGAAACGCTGGAGCGCAACAACCTGGATTAACAGGGCAGGTAAAGGAAGATGTAATTAACCGTTGGGCTGTTTTAGGAGTGCAAGTAAAAGCCGGTGAAATACACATTAATCCTATTATTTTAAATAGTGATGAGCTTCTTGAAAAAGATGAAAAGTTGAATTATGTTGATGTTGATGGAAATCGAAATCATAGAATGATTCATTCAGATGAAATGGCATTTACGTATTGTGGAACATTATTCACATATAAGCGATCTGCAGATTCATCAATGAAAATTACACACGAAAGTGGTGAAGAAATTGAGACAAGAGATTTAGTTATTAATGCAGAGCTAAGTGCTGAGATTTTTGCACGTTCTGGAAAAGTAAAGGAAGTTTACGTATGCTATCCAATTCGTTAAATTCATTGCAAAAAACAACTTTCGCATTTCTTTTTGTTTTAGTAGGATCAATTTTATCAGCACAACAATCTGTTATTGATTTTAATTCTGATTTTCACAAGTTTGGGAGCTTTAATGGAGCTAATTTTTCTTCAGATTTCGATCCATTAGATAGTACAAATGCGATAGGGAAGCTAACAAACAATGGTGGTGTTTGGGAAGGGTTTTACTTGGATTTACCAAGTGGGATCTCATTAGATAGCCAAAAAATAGTGAGTCTTAGGATTTACAATTTTACGCCTGCGCCACAGACAATTTTAGTAAAGCTGGAGGACCAGAACAATACAGACGTTGAAATTTATAATACAGCTGCGGCCAATGGTTGGACGACATTAAGTTTTGATTTTTCTCAAGCTCTTGTTGCTGGATCTCCAAGTACGATCAATGCGAGTGGAACCTATAAAAAAATGGTTCTTTTCGTGAATGGTGGAATAAGCGCAACAGGGACGCATCTAGTAGACGATATAACTTATCCAAATTATGAATCTGCGAATACATTAGATGTGGTTTATACCGATCTCGTCTATGAAGAAGAGTTTGGTTCTTTAGGCCCAGTAGATACGAGTAATTGGTTCTCAGAAGTTGTTCCACCAAATGCATGGGGCTGGTTCAATGGAGAGAAACAACATTATACAAATCGCACAGATAACGCCTATACTTCATTTGGATCTCTTAAGATCGTAGCAAAAAAAGAGACATATACAGATTACGGTTTAACCCTTGATTACACTTCTGCTCGGTTAAACTCTAAGTTCAATTTTACATACGGCAGAATAGACGTTCGTGCGAAACTACCTCAAGGAGATGGATCTTGGCCAGCAATCTGGATGTTAGGAACAAGTATTGGTAACAACTGGCACCCAACAACAATTGGATGGCCAGGATGTGGGGAAATTGATATTATGGAACATTGGGGAAATTACCCAAATGTAATTCATGGCAGTACGCATACTATTTCAAGTAATGGCGCTACGATTAATACATCTCAGGTTAAACGAGAAGATATATTTGACGATTGGCACGTCTATTCGGTGAATTGGTCTCCAAATCAAATTTCATTTTTAATGGATGGTTTTCTGTATTACACTTACAATCCTCCTATCAAGAATGCAACGACATGGCCATTCGATGATCCACAGTTTATTATTCTCAATGTTGCTATGGGAGGGATATTTTCAATTGATCCAAATTTTGTGGAGAGCCAAATGGAAATTGACTATGTGCGCGTTTATCAGAATACCAATATTGGGATTGAGGAAGAGAAGGCTCATTTAGATGTTTCAATTTATCCAAACCCAACTTCTGGAGCTTTACATATTGTACATTCTGAGAAAATTGAAAAATTAGAAGTGACAAACATTGGTGGGCTCATCTTGGATATTCCATTCGAAAACAACATTCTTTACATGAATGGTTTGCCAAATGGGGTATATGTGATTCATTTAACTACCCTAAATGGTAGCATTTCACACAGAGTCATTAAAAATTAAAAAGTAGTTTTTATGTTTTATAATGGTCGGATTAGGTTGAATACAAGACTCAAAAAATTCATTACGCTAATTATTTTATTATTAATAATAGTTAAACCTCTTGCGAGTCAAGTTGTAAACGTAGGTAGCGGTAGCTACACAAAAACTTTTCCAGGAGTCGATGCAGCAGGCCGAAATGGTTATCCATCGGGAACACCTTATACGATTGGTGTTGCAGCTACGAAACCCGTACCGACTAATGACTGGTGGTCATTTAAGGTAAAAAATAACCATGCAGATAATCTGTTCAATTATCCATTTACCTTAAAAACTATTAATCAAGGACTTGTGGCGACTTACATTCCTTGGGGCCCAATTGATAATATTGAACCTGTAATTGTTGGTGTTTCGAATCTCAATGCATCTGCGGCCAACGTATCCGATTTTACGGATTGGACCGTAACCATGGACTGGACGAATAGTACACATCACTTTACAGCGACAGCAGGCATAGGTATGCCCTTTCTTTACTTTACAAAAGATTCTACAGATGTTGCCAAGATTACTGTAAACCAAGGAACAGCCACTATCAATAATGAATTATTGACAATTGTGGACGTGAGAAATGGGGCGGATTTTGTTGTTTATGCTCCTGTTGGCAGTGTTTGGATAAAATCTGGAAATGAATATACATCCACATTAAATGGAAAGAATTATTGGTCTTTAGGTTTTATTCCGTTAAATGCAACTAACGTTACAACGGTCGCAAATCAGTATAAAAAGTATGCGTATGTTTTTCCAGAAAACACATATACAACTTGGAACTACGATGAAAATACGAGTGTTTTAAAAACAGATTTTACAGTAACAACCGATATAAAGGAAGGCACAGACTCCACTATGCTTTTGGGACTTTTGCCTCACCATTGGGCTAACTTGTCCAATTCACCATCTCTTGCTACGCACACGTATCCCTCTGCACGCGGTGAATTGAAAACTATAGAAGCTAATAATTTTTCGGTAGAAAATGTCTTCTACGGAATATTGCCAACGCTCCCTTATTTAGACTACTACAGCTCAAGTTTTAGCCCAGCAAAAATGAATGACAAGGTCAAGTTATTAGAAAATGACGCCTTAAATAGCTGGACAGATTCTTACAATGAAGGGCAGGAGATGAACCGATTAATTCAGACTGCTAGAATTGCTGATTTAACTGGAGATACAATTGCCTTTCAAAAATTACTTGCTACGGTTAAAATGCGATTAGAAGATTGGCTAAAAGTCCAGTCAAATGAAGTTGCTTTTCTTTTCTATTACAATCAGACATGGTCCGCAATGCTGGGTTACCCTGCAGGACATGGTCAAGATGTGAACATAAATGATCATCATTTTCATTGGGGTTATTTTATTCATGCGGCTTCCTTTCTTGAACAGTTTGAGCCAGGTTGGGCATCACAATGGGGTGACATGATCAATTTGTTAGTACGCGATGCTGCGAGTTCAAATCGAAATGATAGTTTATTTCCGTTTCTACGAAACTTCAGCCCATATGCTGGCCATTGTTGGGCGAATGGTTTTGCTACTTTTCCCCAAGGCAACGACCAAGAGTCAACTTCCGAGAGTATGCAGTTTAACTCTTCTCTTATTCATTGGGGTTCTGTAACCGGTAATGATTCGATAAGAGATCTCGGAATATATCTCTATACTACAGAGCAGTCAGCGGTTGAAGAATATTGGTTTGATCAATATGACCGTAATTTTGGTCCAACACAGCAATACAGTTTAGTTTCTCGGGTCTGGGGAAATAGCTATGACAATGGTACTTTTTGGACAAGTGATATTGCAGCTTCCTATGGAATAGAGTTGTATCCAATTCACGGAGGTTCCCTGTATTTAGGCCATGACACCAATTATGTAAATAAACTTTGGAATGAAATTGAGCAGAATACCGGTATATTGACTAATGATGCAAACGTAAATTTATGGCATGATGTGATGTGGAAGTATCTCTCTTTTGTCGATCCATCTAAGGCTCTAGCCATGTATGACTCTTATCCAGAACGATCATTGAAATTTGGAGTTTCTGATGCACAGACGTATCATTGGTTACATGGTATGAATGTTCTCGGAAATGTAGATGTCAGCATTACTGCAAATCATCCACTTGCTGCGGCATTTAACAACAATGGAGACATAACGTATGTCGCGCAGAATTACACTGGAAATACAAAAGTAGTGGCATTTTCAAGCGGTTATAATTTAACTGTACCTCCGCATACCCTAGCAACAAGTAAAGACATACAATTGAAGGGTGTTTTAACATCGAGTTTTTTGGAGGCATATCCAGGAGGAAGTGTGGACCTCTCGGTTGCTGTGAATGGTGGTATTGCAAGTAACATTGTTTTTTATGATGGAGACAGTTTAATAGGCTCAACCAATCAAATTCCTTACACACTTACTGCAAATAATTTAACGGTAGGAAGACATAATTTTTATGCTCGTGTTTATGATGGGGCAAATTTTAATATTACCAATATAGTAACCGTAATTGTTGGTGAACAGTTACCTTTTACAGGAACAGCTTTTCCAATTCCAGGTTCTTTTGATGCTGCGCATTACGATATTTTCGAGGGTGGTGTTGGAAATGGTATTGCCTATCAAGACATGTCAGTGGTAAATGAAGGAAACTTTCGTTTATCTGAATATGTAGATGCAGAGAGCAACACAAGCGAGGGTGACGTATTAGGGTGGATTGCGCCTGGTGAGTGGTTGGAGTATACAGTAGATGTTCAGCAAGCAGGAAATTACGCTATGACGTTCCGTTATGCCAGTGGCAATAGCTCAGGCGGTGGGCCGCTGAGGTTGGAAAGCGATGGTTTGATAGTGAAAAGTAATATTTCGGTAAGTTCTACAGGTAATTGGAATACTTGGGCAACAAAAACAGTAAGTAATGTGCCATTGAAAAGCGGAAAACAAGTTTTTCGAGTATTCTTCGAAGCGGGTGAATTAAATGTGGGTGAGTTTACATTTACATATACATCTCCTTTGGGTTATAGTCAACCATTCGCTGATGCAGGCCCTAATCAGATAATTGTATTGCCACAAAGCACAGCAATGCTGGACGCTGGCGCAAGTTCCGACCCAAATGGCGGGACATTGACATATGTGTGGAGTCAAGTTTATGGACCATCAAATTTACAATTCAGCGATAACACTTTGGCACAACCAACAGTTTCTGGTTTGATGGATGGTGTTTATTTAATGAAGGTCAAAGTTGATAACGGAAGTTATTTTGATGAAGACGAAGTTTATATTATTTCAAATACTTCAAATAATGTAGCACCCAAAGTTTCTATTTCATCACCTGCACCGAATTCAAAATATATTGAAAGTGAAGTTATTTCTGTTACTGCATTTGCATCTGATTTAAATGATAGTGTTGTAAAAGTTGATTTTTATGTCGATAACATAAAATCTGCTTCTGATGCTCAGGCACCCTATAGTTTTTCATGGCAGCCTTTGCCTGGTGTTTTTAATCTATCAGCAGTGGCATATGATTCATTTGGCGATTCAACTATTTCTAATTTAGTACCAGTAATTATTGAGCAGGCTCCTCCTTGCCGCGGCACGTCATGGGACGGAGATTTTGACTATCAGTTTTCTGCGGATAACAACAATCCAACTTTAACATTTATACCTTCTTTACAAGGAATGGGTTCGCCAACTTGTATTTTATACTATGGCACAGATCCTGGCAATATGCCAGGGTATATTGTAACACCGAATGTTCCTTTTCAAATTAATGCCAGTAAAGGGACTAAAGTCTATTTCTATTACACTTACACCCATCCAAACGGAGGTGAAAAGAATAATTCTGGAAATAAAGATACTTACGTTGTAGGAAGTTGTAAAAATATTGGTATTGATGAGTTGGATTTAAGCAGAGTAAAAGTTTATCCAAATCCTGTGCAAGAAGTACTGCATTTGAAGCTGTTGCCGGGAGCTACTGATATTAGGATTTATAATGCAAGTGGTCAACTGGTTGATCGCTTTAAATATGCTGGGGGTATGGGTATGGCCGAATATGATATGAAAACATATATGTCAGGATTATACCTTTTTGTTTTGGAACAAAACGGAAAACTCGGCACGCTGAAAGTAATAAAGGAATAAACCGTTTTGGAAACCAAAACAATTCAATAAGAATGATTTAAGCCTAAATTTTGGGTAATTATTAAAAATACACATCGATAGAAATGTCAGAAAGAATAGGGAAATTATTAGCGTTAACAGGAGTAGATGTTAATTCTGCAAGTGATAACAAATTGAGTGATATGTTTAAAGATGTAATGCAAAACGGCTTGCATGGTATTGGATTTAGCGCTTATGAAGAAGGTCAAGAACCTGGCGATAAACTTACAGAAGAGCAGATAAGACGCAGAATGGCAATTATCGCCCCGCATACCAAATGGGTAAGATCTTTTTCATGTACTGATGGCAATGAGCTCATTCCTAGAATAGCCCGAGAATTTGGCTTAAAAACCCTCGTTGGTGCGTGGTTAGCTGACGATCATGAAAAAAATCAAGTAGAAATTAATGCCTTGATTGAATTGACTCAGCAAGGCTATGTAGACATTGCTGCGGTTGGTAATGAGGTTCTTTACCGAGAAGAATTGTCAGAGTCTGAATTGCTAGATTACATTCAACATGTTAAAAGTGTTCTACCTAACACGCCAGTAAGTTATGTAGATGCGTATTACGAATTTGAAAATAGACCAGCACTCACAGAAATCTGTGATGTTATTTTAACGAACTGTTACCCTTTTTGGGAAGGTTGTGCACAGGAGTATGCTCTGCTCTACATGAAAGACATGTACCGCAGAACAAAGCTTGCAGCTGGCAACAAACCAGTAATTATTAGCGAAACAGGATGGCCAGATAAAGGAGCGAGTTTCCATGGTGCGAGCCCATCTAAGAGAAATGCAATAAGCTATTTTGTAAATGCTCAAAAATGGTCAGCAGAAGACGATATTCCTATGTTCTACTTTTCGTCATTCGATGAATCTTGGAAAGTTGGAGACGAAGGTGATGTGGGAGCGTATTGGGGATTGTGGGATAAAGATGAAAAATTAAAGTATTAAAAAAGTCAGTTATATGAATCAATCACTTCCATACAGCAGTGCAATTTGCTATTCTGGTTTCAGAGATGGGCAAAGTCCAGGTTCTGCTTCTCCTTCTTATGAGGAGATTAAAGAAGATTTATTGATACTGCAACCGCATTGGACATCTCTTCGGTTGTACGATTGCGACCAACATGCGGAAACAGTTTTGGAAGTCATTCGAAATGAAAATTTCTCATTTGATGTTATGCTTGGGGCGTATATCGTTGCTGAGGTAAACAACTACGAATGTCCGTGGGGCGGCATGTATGCCAATGTAGAACTAGAGGCAAATAAAGTTTACAACCAACGGAGAATTGAAAATTTAATTCAGCTCGCAACTAAATATTCAGACATCGTGACTTCGGTATCTGCAGGTAATGAGGCAACTGTAAGTTGGACAGATCATTTGGTCCCTACTGAAAGTCTTTTGGATTATGTCTTGCAGCTAAAGGCTGCTTTAAAACAACCCGTTACGTTTTGTGAAAATTATGTGCCTTGGTTAGACAAGATAAAATCAGTTGGAGAAGCAGTTGATTTTATTTCTATTCACACCTATCCTGTTTGGGAGTATAAATCCATAGACGAAGCATTGCGATTTACAATAGAAAACTATAATGTTGTGGCTCAAGCCTATCCCAACAAACAAATTGTAATAACTGAGGCAGGTTGGGCGACTAACTCAAATGGTCGTGGCATTCATCCGCACAACGTAAATGAAGAATTGCAGCAGGTTTACATCAATCAATTGCAAGAATGGGCTCAAAATGAAGGTGTTTTAGTTTACCTATTTGAAGCTTTCGATGAAAATTGGAAGGGCTCAAGCGACCCTCTTGAACCTGAAAAACATTGGGGTCTATTTTGTACAGATAGAACACCTAAGGTAGTGATGAAAGAGAGGGTAGAGGTTTAGTTAACTTTTTTTAAATATTCTTCTACTGTAATCCAAGAACATACATTTCTAAATCCTGTCCAGGGGTTTTTACCACTGTTTATGTTCATCTTAGATTCCATTTTGTATTCCTCAGTAATATTTCCGACAGTTCCTTCATGTAAATACTCGTCCGCGTTGGTTTTTAACTCATGAATGGATGAACAATAAACAGAACAGCCCTTAAAACTGTGGGGAGAGTCTAAGCGCTCATGATGTTCATTTTTTAGCTTTTTGTAATTTGAATTGATATCTAAAATCTCATTATGCGTTGGAATTCTGTATACAGGTACAAGCTTGTTTTGAATTAGATTTTAGGAAATTGTAAAGATCAACTGAATCCAAGCGTGTTGAGGTCAATATTTCATCATTGATTAAAAGCATTTCGATAACACGTTCTGTGCGCCATTGGGTGTAGTTTATTACTTGATTCCTTGTAACTCCAACCACCGGATAGTAAGCATATACTTGATGCAAAAAGCGGTTGTATTGTTTGGGTTCGCCATATGGATTTGAAAAATGCCAAAAGGTAGTGTCAGGTAAACTTTCATTATAGAGCAATGATGAATCTCCAAATTTATTTTCTATCCAGAACACATATTCACGCCAATTCTGATTGCTAATCTCACTTTGGTCACAGTAAAAGTTGTCCGAAACTTTAACTGTGCCAGGAGGTGAGAAGGTATCTTTTTGAGATGCTGGTAAGTGCGATTGGTTTGCACATCCAATACATAGAAGAAACAGGCTTAATGTAAAATGAATAATCTTCAATTTTTGTCAATATGTGATGAATCGAATATAATGTGATTTTGCTAACGTAGTTATTACTAACATTGTTTATCGTTTAAAACAAAGATGCAATGAAGAAGTTAGCTATCCTTTCCCTTTTCCTATGTTTAGGTATACAATCACAGTCTCAAGTTTTAATAACCCTTTTGCTAGGTGATAAACTAAATTCTGAAGGCCTCGAATTTGGTTTGGAAGGAGGCGTGAACGGCTCTAATTTAAATGGATTAGAAACTAGAAACCCTTTGGTAAATTTTAATCTTGGTTTTTACTTTGATATTTTAATAAAAGAAAATTGGTATGTCTACACAGGTTGTTTGGTTAAATCGAATATGGGTGTGGCTAAACTTACAGATAATGATTTAATCGTATTAGATGCTACAAAATACGAAGGTGAGATTGACGGAATTTTGATAGAAGGAAATTACAGTCAAGAAATGAACTACTTTTTGGTGCCGGCTTTGATAAAATACAGATGGGATAATCGCTTTTACGTTGAAGGAGGAGCTCAGTTTGGTTTGATGTATAAATCTTGGATTCAATTTGAGTCAGATATCGATGGCCGTGATGCAACAATAAAAGAGTTTAATACAGATGATTTAAATTCTTTTGATTTTGGCGTAGCGGGAGGATTAGGTTACAAACTCATGGGAGGAGCAGGCTGGACGCTTGGGCTAAGATATTATTACGGATTTGTTGATGTTTATAGAGATATTCCCAACTCTAATAACAGTGGCTTATTTGCTAAACTCAATATTCCTATAGGAGCGGGTAAAGCGAAAGAGAAGGCAGAAACAAAAAAAATGGATTAAAAAAAAACGCCCCGTTTTCTCGAGACGTTTTCTTGCAAGCTATGTTAAAAATTTTAATTTTAAAGGACTACTAAAAGAATCCCCAACTAAGTCCAAAGTTAAGACTTAAATAACTATACGCATCACCACCTTTTCTAGCAGTTGCATTTTGGTATTTAGCTGCAGCCATCAACTTTGTTGTCCTATTTAAAGGCACATGTAACCCAACTTCAGGATACCAACCAAATCTCCAACCTTTGTCTATAATCGCCCAAAGATTCACTTCATTACGGTAATTTAACCAAGTACCCCCTGCACCAAGGCCAGCGTAAAAACTAACCTTATCATGCGGGTTGAAATAGTAGTGTGCATTAAGTGCCAAAGGAATACTGTTTATATATCTATACTGAGTGCCGTAAACAGTAGTGTTATTATTTATAACAGATGTTTCATTTTCTTTTGCCTCATACATCGTGTGCCATCCCATGTAAAATCCAAGAGAATATTTTTCATTGTATACCCAGCGGTTATCTAATCCAACGCCTCTTACCGAGTATGCGCTAATTTTATCGGCTGTAGAGCCCATTGGCAAACTGTGATCCCATGTTAAAGACCAAAAGTAATCTTGTGCTTGTGCTCCAAAAGAAAACACAACTAAAAGGGCTATAATTATCTTTTTCATCTTAGTTTTTCTTTAGGTAAGGAGACAATTCAAACATTTTATTTATTCCATTTAGTGCTCTAGCCTCAGTGTTACTTTGAGTGGAGCTTAAAAGACCGTTGATACCAGCGTCCCAAACGAAAAATGGAAGTGTTGGAGTTGAATTATCAAGGTCGATCATAGTTACATATAGTGTACCTGTTTGGTAGTTATATGTTGAACCTGTAGGTGGGTAATATCCTCCACACCAGTATGGGTACCAGCCACAATAACCACCACCACCCCAGTAGTAAGTCACCCAATTGTCAGAAATTAGACGTTGTACAGCTACGCCATAATTTTCACCCATGCTTGTATCCGCTACTCTTGTGTAACCATACTCTACCATTTGTGCTTCAACTCGAGCTAAAACTTTTGCTGCAAAAATAGGATTGACCGGGTCGACATTTTGATTCGTGTCTCCGATGTCAAATATCTTATTTGGCATAAAGAATTTATTCGCTACTTTATCAGAAAAATCAGCACCATCTGCTTTTGTCGCAAATGTGATGTCATAATCTTCGACATAAGAAGGGCCGCCTGGATAGCATGATGCCATCAACGCAACAGCTCCAAAAGCCATTAAATACTTTTTAAATCTCTTCATTTTTAATTTTGTTTCAATGACTACAAAAATAAAATTCTAGTGATACTAAAACTTAAATAGAGAAGGCATTTTTAACATCATCAACACGGTCTAATTTTTCCCATGTAAACAACTCAACGTCAACGGTTTTAGATTCACCGCTACCGTTTACAAAAGTCTTAGAAACGGTTTCGTTTTTACGACCCATATGTCCATATGCTGCCGATTCACTATACATTGGTTGTCTTAGCTTCAAGTTCTTCTCAATCAGTCCTGGTCTTAAGTCAAACAACTCTTGAACCTTAACTGCGATTTGGCTGTCGCTTAAATCAACTTTAGAAGTGCCGTAAGTATCTACAAAAACACCCATTGGCTCTACAACGCCAATAGCGTAAGAAACTTGTACTAATATTTGTTCTGAAACGCCTGCTGCAACTAAATTCTTTGCAATGTGTCTAGAGGCATATGCAGCAGAGCGGTCAACTTTACTTGGATCTTTTCCTGAAAAAGCACCACCACCGTGCGCCCCTTTTCCACCGTAAGTGTCAACAATGATTTTTCTTCCCGTTAAGCCTGAATCACCATGAGGTCCGCCAATAACAAACTTGCCAGTTGGGTTTATGTGATATTTGATTTCATCGTTAAATAATACTTTGATATACTCAGGTAGTTGAGCCATAACACGAGGCATAACAATAGTTAATACATCCTCACGAATCTTAGCCAACATCACTTCATCAGAATTGTCAAAGTCATCATGTTGTGTACTTAAGACAATTGCTTCAATCCGTGATGGTTTATGATCTTCAGAATACTCGATAGTCACCTGCGCCTTAGCATCAGGACGTAAATATGGAATGTCTTTTTCCTCTCTTCTTAACTCAGCTAATACTTGCAATATTTTATGAGAAAGATCTAACGCCAAAGGCATGTAATTTTCAGTCTCGTTAGTTGCATAACCAAACATCATTCCTTGGTCACCCGCACCTTGATCCTCTGGGTTACCTCTGTCTACTCCGCGGTTAATATCATCTGATTGTTCGTGAATAGCACTTAAAACACCACAGCTATTGCCGTCAAACATGTACTCGCTTTTGGTGTAACCAATTTTATTGATGGCTTCGCGAGCAATTTTTTGAAGATCTAAATACGTGTTGGATTTAACTTCACCGGCAAGGAAAACTTGACCTGTAGTAACCATCGTTTCACAAGCTACCTTAGAATAAGGATCGAATGCTAAAAAGTGGTCTAATAATGCATCTGAAATTTGATCTGAAACTTTATCTGGGTGTCCCTCAGAAACTGACTCGGAAGTAAAAAAATATGACATGTTTAAATATTTATTATTCAATTTAAAACATGTGGACTGTCTGACTGAGCTTTGTACACTGCTTTAGCATTTTTTGTACGTGGTTGCAATCAGTCAAATTTATCCACAAGAGCGCCAAAAGTAACAATTGAAATAGTTTGACCAAATGTTTTTATAAGTGTTTGAAATAATTGTTTGGCGCTTGTCTTTTTTTCTTTTTATTTGTCGTCACTTATCAAGAAAGACAGAGGGATGGGCCCTATGACGTCTTAGCAACCCGGACGAGCCGGGTGCTACTTCCCACTGCAGTTTCCAATCTGGAATTTGTGGAAAGATGAGGCAAGAGCATTTAAATGTTCTTCTCTTCACGGAAGCTCCTGATTTTTTTTGATAAGCCAAGAAGCATGATTATGAAAGCAGATATTTGGCAAATAGCAAAAGAGCGAATTCTCATTTTAGATGGAGCCATGGGTACCATGATTCAACGTCATAAATTTGAAGAAGAAGATTATAGAGGCGAAGAGTTTCAAAACTGGCCAAGCGATTTAAAAGGGAATAACGATTTATTATCACTGACTCAAGCTGAGGTGATAAAGGAAATTCATTTAGATTACTTTAAAGCTGGAGCTGATATTGTTGAAACGAATACGTTTAATACCAACAAGGTTTCCATGGCCGATTACAGCATGGAGGAATTGGTTTACCGTATAAACTTAGAATCTGCGCAGCTGGCAAGAGCTGCCGCTGATGAAATGACTGCAGAGAATCCAGATAAACCAAGATTTGTCGCTGGATCAGTTGGTCCCACAAACAGAACTGCTTCCCTATCTCCAGATGTAAACAGGCCAGGTTTTAGAGCTATTGATTTTGACGAACTAGCAGAAGCTTACGCTGAACAAATTGAAGCTTTGATTGAAGGCGGTTCTGATTTAATCTTGATTGAAACCGTATTTGACACGCTTAATGCAAAAGCCGCTTTGTTTGCTTGCGATCAGGTTTTTGAGAAAATAGGCAGAAAACTTCCCATTATGGTTTCTGGAACAATTACAGATGCGAGTGGAAGAACGCTTTCTGGTCAAACGGCAGAAGCATTTTTAATTTCGATTTCACATTATGATTTGTTCTCGGTAGGCTTGAATTGTGCTTTAGGCGCAGATCAGTTGTTACCTTATATACAGCAAATTCAAAAACACTCACCATTCAATATATCTGCACATCCAAATGCTGGATTACCAAATGCTTTTGGAGAGTATGAGGAGACTCCAGAAATGATGGGAGATAAGATTAAAGAATATTTAGACCTGAATTTGGTCAACATTATTGGTGGCTGTTGTGGAACTACACCAGAGCATATTGCAACAATAGCCAGATTAGTAAATGAATCACCAATAAGAAATAAAGTGGAGTCGGGTCAATGGAAATCCTCAAATTTTGTTGACGGTCAAAGGTCCTCAGACCATAGTCTAAACGTTTAAATTATGGGATTCAAATTTGAAGATTTAAGAATCTGGCAATCGGCTTTAAAAAGAACAGTAGAGATATATACGCTGTCAAAATCTTTTCCTGCTGATGAAAGGTTTAATTTGATTTCTCAGATGAACAGAGCCGCTGATTCCGTTGTATTAAACATTGCTGAAGGCTCAGTAGGGCTTTCAAACAAGGAGTTTAAAAGATTTTTAAGAATAGCCAATAGAAGCGCCCTTGAAGTGGTGAGTTGTTTGCACATAGCAAAGGCTAAAGGGTTTATAAATCAAGAATTGTTTGATGAACTCTATTCTAAATATGAGATCCTTATTATTTCGATTCAAGCTTTAATTAAATCGATTACAGATTAATTATGCCGAAAGCATTATACAGTCGTCCGTTAACAGTTAACTGTCAACCTCATGATTAAACCCCTTATACTTTCCGGCCTTGAGCCTCTAATTATTACAGAAGATTCAAATTTTGTAAATGTTGGTGAGCGCGCAAATGTAGCTGGATCTAAAAAATTTTTGCGCCTTATTAAAGAGGAGAAGTTTGAAGAAGCTTTAGATGTCGCGCGCGAGCAAGTGGAAGGCGGAGCTCAGATATTAGATGTCAATATGGACGATGGAATGATCGATGGCAAAGAAGCCATGGTCAATTTCCTTCACCTGATTGCATCTGAACCTGATATTTCTCGAATTCCAGTGATGATTGATTCTTCTAAATGGGAGATTATAGAAGCTGGATTAAAGTGTGTTCAAGGAAAATGTGTTGTTAATTCTATTAGTCTAAAAGAAGGAGAAGAGCCTTTTATAAAACAAGCAAAGCACCTCAAGTTAATGGGAGCTGCTGTGATTATCATGGCGTTTGATGAAGTTGGTCAGGCGGATTCTCTTGAAAGAAGAATTGAGATTTGCCAGAGGTCTTATGACGTTATGGTAAATAAAGTTGGTTTCCCTCCTCAAGACATCATATTCGATCCTAACATATTTCCTGTGGCAACAGGAATGGAAGAACACAGGCGAAACGCTATTGACTTTTTTCTAGCCACAAAATGGATAAAAGAAAATTTACCACATGCAAGAGTGAGTGGCGGTGTGAGTAACGTTTCATTTTCTTTTAGAGGAAACAACGGTGTACGTGAAGCAATGCATGCAGCATTCTTGTATCATGCCATTCAACATGGGATGGATATGGGTATTGTAAATCCATCTCAGCTTGAAATATATGATGAAATAGATAAAGATCTTTTAGAAAGAGTAGAGGATGTCTTGCTAGATAGACGTGAAGATT
>Ga0102906_1000127_pt1 | contig 24191 bp, 20 predicted proteins | sample Colrivmet1556A02_FD_78498 | JGI IMG/M metagenome (GOLD analysis project Ga0102906, IMG submission 78498) | Estuarine microbial communities from the Columbia River estuary - metaG 1556A-02 | ecosystem: Environmental > Aquatic > Marine > Intertidal zone > Estuary | place: USA: Columbia River... | reverse complement strand
AGACGTTCTCCATAGGCTTCATCAAAGTATCTGTGAAGAAAGCGTTCCTACGTGTGGTTGTATCGTATGACCTGTCAAGCTGTGCTGCTACCTTAGGGGAGTAGTACTTACGTACCACGTCAACAACAGGAAGGAAGGTCTTCTCGTACCACTGCCCAATCTGTCCGGGAGGTGGTGGTGGTGTTCCAGACTTAGTGAACATCTTGTCTAGCTTCAACACTTCCATAACAGTAGGTTTGTAGGTAGAGTCCATCTTACTAGATATCTTCATACCACCATGCTTTTCCACGATCTCAGTAATGTTCCTGTTAGTGATACCGAACACTTCTTCAGCATACTGCCAAGCATCTGCGATATTGAAACCATCGTTAGCTGTTGGTGGTGTTAGGTCATCTGCAACCTTGAAAGTAGGAGGCCCTACGTAGTCCTTATGCTTCTTCAGAGTCTTGGCTGCTTTCTCCGCTTCGTCGTATAAGACACGGTTGTTCTCAATAGTCTGACGTTTGTTAGCTTCAATTATCTCGTCATACAACTCCTTATCGGTGATGTTATCAGCGTTACCGTCGATAGCCATCTTCTTCTCAGCAGTAGTAGGAGTGTACTTCTCCCCTTTAGCAGCGGCAGACTTCATCTTACCCATGAGTACGTCGATAGCCTTACCTCCAGCAAGACCAGCAATCCCTCCTATCACACCTCCTTCAACACCTTCAGTACCCAAACCATAGGCAGCACCTTCTATACCACCTACAGCAGCAGCACTCTTAATACCAACCTTAGCTAATGCACCGCCTAGGCCCAGAGAAGTAGGCAAACTACCTGCGATCTCATAGGCCATAGACTTGCCGGGGTTCATGGTTTCATATTGCTCTCTGTCTGATTCTGTCAGATACCTCTGTAAGTCTGCATCTCCAGACATAAGCTCAGTCATTCTGTCAGACAGTCCAAATGTCATTCCTTTTAAAGCGATCTCTCCGCTAACTCTTTTGTCGTACTCCGCTTGCTCTACAACAGCAGTAGCTCGTGGCGCTTGACTCAAGTCTACGTCAGGGCGGATAGGGGTATCATCTTTGACAACCCCTCCTAATAGCTCGGCAGGTATTCTACTCATTACTTGTTACCTCGGAACGGATTGACCAATTCGACCATAGTTATTGCCCCATGATTCTGCATGTGCTGCTTCTGATGCTTCCTTAAGAGAGTCTTCTTCCCACCGACTTCTAACCCATGCCTCATCTTTCTCAGTCATACCGTCAGGGAAATCACCTTTGTACAGCTCTAGTACGTCGTCTTTGTTGAGCTTCCAGTCAGCGTCAAACGTCTTCTGCTGTTCCGTCATAGCTACGTTGACTGTTGTATCAAGACCGTACTGTCTAGCAATAGCAGTCATAGCTACTTCAGCAGCAGCTTGTTGATCGCCTTCGTTACTGTTGAATTCAGTTTGGTAGATAACAGCAGCATCAATAATCGCCTGCTTTCTTTCGTCTGGAGATAAATCTTTGAAGTGTTCTTGCATGTCTTCCCTAGCATCGAACTTAAGCCAGCCATCAGTACTACTGGTAGTCAGTAACTGAGTCATCAAAGAAGCAGCATCAGCAGTAGCTCTCTGTTGTTCCAGCTTAACCTTCCCTGCCAGTTCAGCAGCAGCTTGAGCGTCACGTGCTTTAGCAAGGTTTTTGTTAGCAGTCTTAAACCCTTGACCAGCAGCTAGTGTCTGCTCGTACCGAGTAAGCTCCGCTCCTTTCAGGCTACCACGTTGATCTACAACCGATACAGCTAGGTCGCGACGCTCTTGTGCCTTAGAACTGTAGTCTCCTACAAGTTGCTGTGCTTTTTCTCTTTCTACGGTTGTTAAGTTTTCATAGGCTTTTTTAGGCTCTGCTCCTTGCATGATTGCAGCCGCAGCCCTTGATGCGTTCGTTGCTTCTGTTCTGGCATTTTCTGCGTGTCGAGCACCAGCCACTTCCAGTCGCTTCAGTTCTGCTGTCTGTTGCTTGAGACGTAGGTCAGCCTGTGCAGCAGCTACACCCGGAACCTCTTCCAGCTCTGCCTTACGAGCAGTCAGTATCTCATTACGCCTTTGGACTTGAGCCATAGCATCTTCTTGAGACATACCAGTCTTAGCTGCAAGAGCCGTTGCTTCTTTACCCATGTCCTGATTATCGAGCTGCTTCTCAATCTCGTAGATACCTTTCATAGCACCTTGAGTTTTGATTCCCTCAGCATCAACAATCATCTTAGCGCCTGCGTCGAACATATCATCGTTGCCGTGTAGTATGCCAGCGTCTTGCATCTGCCGACCTTTCTCGGCATAGCCTCTACCGTCCAAGGTATTCAAGCTGGCCTGAGCTTCCCCTGTGATAACCTGAGCGTCTTTCATCTCCCCTTGCTTTTTGAGGAGTGCTTCTGCCTTGAGTCTATCGAGGTAGGCTTCCTTACGCTTTTCCTCGTCTATCTGTCGCTGTGCTGCACGTTCTTCTGCCTGCTTGTCAAGCATAGGTTGGAACATACCCCGACCTACGCTATCACCCATGTTGCCCATGCTGTTACCCATCTGAGAAAGCATACCACCTAAGTTTATTGCTGATCCTGCCATGTTACTCTCCTTATAGGTTCTTCAGCCATTCCATGAAACCGCCTGCATCATCCATGTTTTTCCCTAGATTCCCTAGTGGAGCTGCCATGGCTCCGAACATATTACCGTATAGTTCAGAGGCTGCTTTGTTAGCGTTCATTTCTATCTGTGCTCCACCAAGGTCAAGCTGTGCGCCAAGGTTAGCTCCAGTGATCTGTCCAGTCTGAGACATATCAGCGTTAGTTGCACCAGCACCTAAGTAGCCTAGCTCTGCGTTCATGTCACCGTACTGTGCGTTGTAGGCGTTAGTGCCAGCATTCATCATCTGAGCACCAATGTTACCCATTTGACCGTAAGCACCTTGTCCTAGCTGAGCATTCTGGATACCTGCGTTCTGGAGTTGGTTAGCTCCCTGATAGGCTAGAGCTGCCGCCCCTTGACCTACTTGTGCGTTCTGTATGCCTGCTTGCTGTATCTGGTTAGCACCTTGGTAAGCCAGTGCAGTAGCGCCTTGGCCGATCTGTGCATTCTGAGCACCTACATTAGCGTACATGTTAGCTAGGTTACCCTGCATACCCGCAGCGCCCTGTCCCATCTGGCCGTACATGCTAGACAACTGACCTTGGTTCATCATCTCAGTCTGGCTCTGGTTCATAGCACCCATCATAGCTGAGTTACGGGCTTCTGCTTCTGCTCTTGACTGAGCGTGTTGCTCACCAGAACCACCGTACTGAGAGCCTGAGATACCGCCTCGACCTTGTGCCTGAGCACGAGCTTCCATTCCTGCCCTTGCTCTATCCATACCCGGCTGTTGAGCGGCCATCATACGACCGTATATCTCTTGCTCTCTAGCGCCGTTATCCTGCATACTGTTGTTCATGGCTTGCTGTGAAGCACCTAAGGCTCCAGCTTGCTGACCTGCCAACCCACCCATAGCACCTTGGAGCATACCACCAGCACCAGCCGCATTAGGGTTGTTAGATGAGTAGGCATTCATTGCTGCAGCATTGCCCATCGCGGTATCGAATCTACCTACGTTGCCGTTACCAGACGATAAACCAGTCATCATGGCAGCGTTACCCATAGCGGTGTCAAACCTGCCCGTGTTAGCGTTAGTGCCAGCGCTGGCTAGTCCAGTCATGGCGTTCTGCATACCAGTCTTACCATTTACTATGGCGTTACCACCTGCTGTCCGTAGCTTACTGTCAGGGCCTACTGCTGATTCAATACTACCATCTGCGGCAATAGTGGTTTCAGTGGGACTGAGTCCTGTCTTTACCCCATACCCTGTGAACGCTGTATTCGTTGCAGCTTCATCAGCCATCCCTTGAAGCTCGTCATTCAGGTTAGCGCCAGTGGTAGTTATGTCACCAGCCATAGCCAAGCCTGCAGCACCTGTTATTGCTGTAGGTAACAGTCCTTCAAGCATACCGGGGTCATTTTCTGTTTCTGCGCCCATTAGTTAATCCTTCCTATAAGTGTTTGTACGTTGATTTCCTGAAGTGAGACTGTGTTGCCTAGTACTTCGGTTTCTAATCCTATAACCAGTGATTCACCTGAACCACCTGTATTAACCCTGTATCGTCTGATTAGCTCATCTGAGGCACCGTATGTTTCTTCATTCCATATTGCTTCACCGTAGTAGGCGGCTGGGTTGGCGATAAGGTTTAATCGTTTAGTTTTGTACTCGCCTATGTTATCGTACCCGTACTTTGCGAACCCTTCAGCATCGAACTGACCACTGATAATTGTGTAGTCTACCTGCTTAACGATCTTAGTCTTAGCAGGCTCTCCGAAGTTCATAGGGTTACTGTAGTATTTGAAGAGGTAAGGGAGGCTGTCATGCTGTGTGTATCCTTCGTACCTCAGCACTCCTGTGTTGCTCCGTCCACCAAGTAACAAGGTAGGCGTGTTGGCTTCCTCGATGAACTCCATACACTTGAAGCCGCAACCTGTCCATCGTGTGACACGGGATACACCGCCTGAGGTATACAGCTTAAGGTCTAGGCAATACACTAACTGCTCAGACTCAAAGAGCACCAGAGCGAAGTTGTTAGAACCGTCATACACCATCTTAATAGTATCGCTGTCTACTTGAGCAATCAGGCTTGTGATGTCTCCACGAACCTTAACTGTAAGGTTACCCATAGGGGAGGAGCGTTCCTGAATGGTACGAGCTAGTGACCGGACACCTGAGTCATCTACGAAGAGAACGTCAGTACCGATATTCACGATAGCGTCTCTGGCCACACAACCTACGTTAGAGATAGTATCCTGTAGCGTAAAGCCACTAGCGGGGTCAGCAGGATCGCCATAACCAGCGTTGTACACCAGTATAGCTTCACGACCAAATACGATCAGCATGTTGTTGTGAGCTGCTATCCCTACTATCTCATCCCTACCGTTAGGCCAGTTCTCTAGTACGTTGATCTTACCAGCAGTAGAGAGGGGGTCTGTGCCGCCTGTAGTGTACCAAGAAGACCCTATGAGGAGGTCTGAGTAGTACACAGTGTTACTGTCACCCTCATGCCCTGTGGCCCATATACGGCCATACGCGGCCATACCACGGTCAAACGTAGGTATCTCTGGCCCTGCACCGTTATCGATACCGATATAAGCCCCATCAGCAGACAGGTTAGTGACTACTGTCCCGTTCCACACTAGAACCTCGTTACCTTCAGAGAAGATATAGAACCTGTCATCTGTGGCTACGATTTGGGCAGAGGAGAGAGTGCTATCGTCATTGATAGTTGGAGTACCACCTGCTACGGTCAGTACTGAACCAGATCGCTCAAAGATACGCCGAGCACGACCTACGACACCACCGTTAGCATCATAGCCTGTGTAGGTGCCTATAGCTAGAACTTTGGACGAAGGCCCTATAACCCCTCCTTCGAGTGAGTCAATTTCTAGGTTGTAGGTTACTGCTCCAACGATAGTGGGAGGGGAGGGGAAAGTAACTGTGTCAGTGGCGAACGCCTTGCGCCCTCCAATTCGACCAAACTTATCGATAACAGCATTGTCAGCTACTGCTACGAAAGAGTGATCTTGTGAGATTGGAGAGTCCTCTGTGTTGATGCCATTAGAACCAACAGCAGGGACGTTGACGTTTACTTGAGGCTGTGACATTAGACTGAGTACCAGATGTTGTCCAGAGGAGACAGTGCGCCATCTAGGGCTACTGCGTCCATCAGGTATTGCTTGGCTACTCCGAATATTTCCAGAGCAGTCTGACCGCCTACTTCACCACGCTCTCTAGCTGCCATAGCTAAGGCTTCGTAGATCACAGGCAGGGCAGGGACTAGCAAGATATCGCCATCTGCTGTAAGAGTATCCTGATTCTGGAACCCCTCAACGGACAGGCTGACACCTGCCTTAGGGAGAGGCCATACATCGACAGTAGCGTTACCATTAGAGGCAGCACCAGACACAGTGAAGAACAGAGGATTACCAGCGACCTGTGGCCCCCAGTGCTTCTGCTTCATCTGCTTAGTGCTGGTCTGCTCAATCCAGTAGCCTGCGTCCTCGTTAGACATGCTCTCTACTTTGATATAGTTGTGCGAGTCTAGTAGGTCGTACCGCTTCTGGCTGTCTACAGTAGTGAGATTCCATTCCTTACGGAGAACACTCCAGTTATGGGCATTCTCCACTTTGGTTTTGGCATCGTTCACTAGCTTGATTACCATCTTGGCCGACTCGTCATCCTCACCAATGATCCCCGTGATAGGGTCTTGGCGAAGACGAGTCAGCACTTCGTTTACTACTTCTAGGTATGTCATACCATTCCTCGTGCTTGTTTAATGTACTTGACCATAGGTAGCAGCTTCTTCTTCTGCAAAGGTGTGATCTTAGTGTAGGGGAACAGTTCAGTCCACTCAGCTTCAGTACCACCCCCTCCAGATGCAAAGGGCTTACCTACCTGACCGCCGTCGCCTTCACCCTCTCCTTCACCTTCTCCGTCACCATCGCCGGGGCCAGTGCCGGGGCCGGGGCCACCTTCAACATTATCGTCAGGGTTTTCTCCTTCGGCTCCGGTTTCGTCTACGACCTCTTCGTCAGTGTTTGTTCCAGTAGTTCCTGTTCCTGTGTCAGTAGTCGTCCCAGTATCATCAGTAACATCCCCAGTGGTAGTATCACCAGTAGTCCCGTCAGCGTCAGTAGTCCCATCAGTGTCATCTCCAGTAGTTTCGCTTTCAATGACATCGTCGTCTCCGTCTAACCCATCTGATTCATCGTCAGTTGTATCTCCAAATGGGTCATCTGAAGGCATGTTCCCGTTCTTATCAGGAACAATACCTGCTAGTATGTCCTTCCACCACGCAGGGTCGTCAGGGCCTAGCTCCGTATCTGTGTCCTCGCCTATCTCAGGGGGTGCTTCAAAGTCATCACCGAAGACCTCCTCCTCATCCTGATTTACGTCACTCCAGACCCAGTCATCACTAAGGTCTTCACCACCTGAACTACCACTCTCCGGCGGATTGTTTGGTGAAGGGTTGGTCGGTGGACTCTCTGTACTAGAGGATGAACTGTCTTCCGTAGAGCTGTCTGTTGTTGAACCGCCCCCTCCGTCGTCCTCCTCTTTTACTGGCCCTTCGAAGTCTGGCACTTGTACCTGTACATCACCTAGAATATCAGATACGTCAACAGGTTGCCATACGATATCTCCATTCTCGTCTTCTGACTGGCCTACTGCATCAGAACCAGCAGAAATAGCCTTAGTGACTTGCTCAGCGTACTCCAGAGGTAATCCTTGAGAAACCAGTACGTCAGTGATCTGACCTGCCATAGCGCCTACAGCAGAGGCGTAGTTGCCAGCGTGTAGTGTTTCACCTGTAATTGCTTTAGCTGCTTGAAGTGCAACGACTGACCAGCCGCCTGTAATTGGAGCCAAGGCCCCTGCTATCATACCAACGAAGGGATCATCGAATACAGAGCTGTCAGGTACTTCCTGTAGTGTGAAGTCTCCTAGTTGATCGTTAGTAAAGATTGTTTCTGTTGCTGGCTGTGCTGCTATATCCCTAGGGTTAGTACCACCATAGTCACCGTTGTTCACCATGTTCATGAAGTCACGACCGTAGGCAGTCTGATTAGCAACACCTAGGTCACGGTAGCCATCGTTAGAACTACCACTTACTGAGTGCTGCAACATATCATGAGTAATACCTAAGCGTTCCATCTCAGCCATGATAAGGTCGGTCTGCTCACTAGCAAAGTGACTAGAGGCATCCTCAATCTGAGAGCCTCTGTCATACTGTCCGCTACGTGCTATCCTATCCAGCTCTGTCTGATAGTTACCGTTAGCTTCCTGAACGAACACAAGGAACTCATCTAGAGGAGTACCACCCTCTACGCCTTGAGCGCCTGACGTTACAACCTCCTCCTCAGGGGTAGCCGTTGGGCTTAGATTGCTCTCCTCTACGGGTACGGCTTCGTTAGGAGTGGCATTAGCTGCATCGACTGCCGCTGAGTCTTCCTCAAACATACCCTTGCCATCACCAGTATTGTAGTAGTCAGCTAGGAAGTCTTGGGGAAGCTCTGTACCTGCTGACTGAGCAAGCATACCTTGATTAGGTGTTGCGTTTAGGTTGCTTTCCTCTACGGGGATGGTTGCGTTTGCTTCGGTCTTTGCGTTCTGCTGAATCTGTTGTTCCTGAGCCTTCTTTGTGCTCATGCCCACCCCGAAATCCAAGTCTACCGCCGTGTCTGCTGGTAAACCACCGTTCGGTGATCGGTTGTCCTGTCCTATAGACTTCTGATATGACTGACCTAAGTAGGTGTCAGTTCCGTCAGCTACCTTCATAAAGGCATCCGAGTATTTCATATCAGGGTTATCAGCCATCTTCTGTTGGTACTGCTCTTGAAGAGTCTGTGTTTCGAAGTCCCCTGTCATATTACCGCCCGTCTGAGCGTTAGACCAATTAGCGAACTGATCCTTATCTGCTTGGGTAGCTTCTCCTTCTTCTGTCCATATCATCCCACCGCCTGTATCCGACTGGCTAAAGCCGGGATTACCTGCTGGTGATCCGTTGTTAAGACCGCTTGTTAGGGCTTTACCCCATGCTTCAGGGTTGGCTTCAATAGCCTTCTGGAAGTCCTCCGCTGAAAATCCGTCAAACATTGCCATTATGTCTTTCTCCTTTAGTTACCTTGGTTCTTAAAATTATTCAGACTGATTGTTCCACTTGCAGGGACAGTTGTGTTTATCTGGTTTGTCGTCTGAGTCCATGTCCTTAAGTTATAGTAGAACACACCAGTAGGGAACTCACCCTGTACAATTCCTCCTCCATATGCTCTATAGTATCTAACGTTACCTGTACCGTAGAAGTATTGAGTCTGTGAGTTCTCAGCGAATGAGTTATCGAGAACACCGTCAATGTATACCCCTTCTATACCGTTGTTGGTATCCCAGAACCAGTAGTCTACACCTACAATGTATCTTGTGGAATCATCAGTGATGTCAACGCGCTCTGTGTTCACATAGGTGCCACCTCGGTAATACTCTGATAGGCTGGCAGGGTTACTACCCCCGTACTCGTTCTGGAGGTCTTGCATCGTAATGGTGCCGCTAGGTAATGCCATTACTTAGCCTCCAGCTCTTTAACCTTAGCTGATAAGTCTTTCACAGCCTCAATCAAGTATGCAGTGAGTCCCATGTAGTTCACAGACTTGAATCCGTCTACGTTGTCGATCACAAGCTCTGGTGCTACCTCCTCTAGCTCCTGTGCGATCACTCCAGCGCATATCTCATCGTTCATAGTGTAGTTGTAGCCGTTCATGGCTTCTACCGCAGACAGCCCCATACAGGCTCCTACGTCACTCTTCAATCTAGCATCTGAATACGCAGTGACGTTACCTGAAGCCACTACAGACCCTGTAACCGTGAGTGTGCCAGTGAAGGTGTCAGTGGTGTCCTTCAAAGCACCGAGGTTAGCAGCAGTCAAGTTACGAGTAGCTATTGTAGCATTAGCATCAGTAACATGACCCTGAGCGTCTGTAGTAACATTGAAGTCTAGGTCAGAGATAACAGTAGCACCGCCTAAAGCGCCAGTGTCTATATTGATATCATCACCTGCATAAGCGGGGTGTGTGTAGGTGAAGTTGTTAGCGTTGGCCGCACCAGTGTATCCGAGATCAGCAAGTGTCATTGTACGTGTATTCATAAACGTAACATGACCTTCACTGCTAGTAGTAATCTGGTCTATTACAGTAGAGCCTGACGTGTTTATGTTCGTAGTGCCGTTGACTGAGTGAGTATAGTTGTTAGCGTCAGTTGCTCCGGTGTAGCCAAGGTTACCCAGTGTAAGGCTACGGGTGTTCATAAACGTAACGTGGCCAGTACTGTTAGTCTGTATCTGGTCTACTACCGTGGCACCTGATGTGTTTACGTTTGTAGCACTGTAGGTTGGGTGTGTATACGAACTACCTTCGGGAAGAGCTGCCCACACTGCTGTACCATTAGCTGAGTACTTTAGCCACTGGTCTGCTGCTCCACCAGAGGGTATGTGCTTGTTACCTGAAGAAGTAGGGTGTGTATAGTAATTGGCATTAGTTGCGCCAGTGTAACCAAGATTACCCAACGTAAGATTACGGGTAGCAAATGTAGCGTTAGCGTCTGTTACATGGCCGGAGGTATCTGTAGTTATGTTGAAGTCTAAATCGGACAAAACCTTAGCGCCCGTCATAGGGGCTGTGTCTAGGTTTATATCGTCCCCTGCGTGAGATGGGTGCGAGTAGTTGTTGGCATTAGTTGCACCCGTATAACCGAGGTCAGCTAGAGTCATAGTCCGCTTGGACAGGCTACTGATATGACCTTCACTTGTTGTATTGATTACGTCAACTACTTGAGCGCCAGAGGTGTTAATATTGGTGGTAGCATAGCTAGGGTGTGTGTAGCCAGAGGCTGTCGTGGTTAAGGCGCAGTTTACGTTACCTGACCCATCTATCCACACTGTACCTGTAGAGTCGCCTGTGAAGGTGATTTTACGGGAGTTAGCCCACTTGCTAGCAGTAGAGGCATTACCTGTCAACGCACCTGTAACGTTACCCGTTACATTACCTTGCAAAGGGCCAACGAAACTAGGAGAGGTAGCTGTACCAGTAAAGGTAGGGTTAGCTACTGGTGCAGCCTGTTGGAATGCAGTCTTGATAGCCGCGAACTCAACCGTGTGCTCACTGCCTTTAACAACCTTGTTAGGGTCATTAGTAGGAAGGCCATCTTTAGCTCCGAAGTTCGTAGTGATATTGTATGATATTGACATTCTATGTCCCTGTGTTGGTTGTTTTTGTGTTCACCGTATACTGCTGTACACTAATAATGTACACTAGGATAAAGTGAACCAGCCCCCGAGAGGGCCAGTTCGGTTAGGACTTACTCAGTCCAAAGAGTGAAACCAGACTCAGGACGGTAGATTGAAGTACCGTACAAAGTATCAGCGGTGTACAGTGTTGCCAAGTACTCCTGCTGGTATTGAGTCTGTGAACGAACACCTTTCTGGTTTACACAGAGGAAGGTATCGGAGTGGAACAAGAAGTTACCACGAGCGCCAGTTTCAGTAGGCACGTTAGTTGAAACGTAGATATCGATGCCGTACAGCTCACCGATCTTACCGTTTACAACACCCTTGCCGTTTACGAAGTCGCTAGACACGTAACGATCAATACCCATAATGGCATTACGAACCGCAGGAGCGATTACGAACTTACGTCCGTCCATAGGTACGTCAGCATCATCCATCTTCTGAATAAGGTTACGGAAACCTGCGTCAGTGAAGTCTGCGCCAACGCCAGTGACGTAAGGAGACAGAACACCAGCAGTGTCAGTGAAGGAGTTGCTAGTCTGGTTGTCTGCACCAGTACCGTTACCAACCCACTTGCCGAGATCGAACAGGTCTTGATCTTTCTGAAGAGCCAGAGCGTAACCAGCATCACCAGTGTAGAACTGACGCAAAGACGCAAGCGCCTGAGTAGCAGTAATATCTTCGATGTGGTTTGAGTACTCAAAGTGCTTGTCAATGGAAACTACCAGCTCAGTGTGAGTGTTAGATTGCAGGGTGACTTGCGCTTCAGATACTTTCTCTGACGCTGCTCCACGAACAGGCTTAGGAATGTGGATGGTATCACCCTTCTTTCCTTCCATGCTCAGGTTACGAACGAGAGGAGCCATTACAAGTGACTTCTCGTATGCTGCGATAACTTCATCAGACCACAGCTCAGGGATAAATACCGCTGCTGTAGTGTTAGTTACCGATGGTACGTTGTTAAATGCTGCCATTTTTCTATTCCTTAATAGGGATTATTTGACCCTTCCCTCACTATAGGCTAGAAGTATTTCTGCCTCCATAGCTTCATAACGGGCTGGATCACTGTTCATAAGTCTGCGTATATCTGCACGACGATATGTTTTCTTTACACGCTTTGCGTCAGGGTTACCACGGGCAGTTCCAGTGGATGCTTTACGCACCTCATTGGCCTGATGTTGCTTCTCTACCTTCTTAGCCCTAGACACTACATCAGCACGTTCACCCCAGTTGCTAAACAACTCGGCAGCACTTTCAGCGTCATAGTTCGTATCGGCAGAGGCCCATAGTTTCCTACGGATTGGTGAAGCCTTAACCCACTCGACAAAGTGAGGGTCTTGCAAGGTCTTCTGCATATCTGGGAATTGTGCCTTCAGTGTAGCAAGGCTTTCCCTCTTCTGCATTTCAGCCGTAACCGCCTCAGCTTGACGTAGCTTCGGATGGTTGTCGATTGCGCGTTGTACAGCAGCTTTAGGGTCAATGAAGAAGTCAGTCTCATCTACAGGCTCTTCCACTACCGCGTTCTTTTCTTTTATAGATGAGGTAACGAACTCATCAAATGCAGCTCTAAGTTCACCAACTTCGCTGGACTGTCGTCCTATAGCTTTTTCGGCCTCAGTGTGCATACGAGCAATTTCAGCTCTAGTCTTACCTTGGTACTTCTCAGGCAGATCATCTTCCTCTTCTTCGACTTCTGGTTCAGGAGCTACCTCTTCAGGTTTCTCATCTGACACCAAGTCATCGTAAGATGTTGGAATACCTTCTGTTACCTCAGTTACCTCAGTTTCAACTTCGTCTACTATCGTTGCAGCCATTTACAGTCTCCGTGGGTTCTACCCATTATGGAATAAAAAAGGCAGGGGGCTAGCCCTGTTATCCTCTCTTGGCCCCGCTCTCGTGATCTCTAGCCCACTTATCGGCATAGCCGGGAAATGAGTTGTCGAGCTTAAATGAGATTGGGGTAATCATCTTCTTCAGTGTACTTCCGCAGGAGCAGTCGAGGTCTTCCCCGTGATGGGTCATTTTCTCTACTACCTTGTCCGTAGACGTACACTTGTAATCATAAATCTTCAGCATAATTCTCAAAACCCTGCCTAATGAAATCTTCATAGCTGAGCATCTTTCGATACGCTTCCATTTGTCCTTTCGCTCTCCAGAACTCTTCTGCTGTCTTACAGTTCTCTAGGGTTAGTTGGTCAGCACCTTCTTGCATATCTTCCATGATAGCTTTCCAACCTACTGTAGCGAAGGTGTCAATCAATGCTTCAAAGTACATAGTATGATCGACATTACTTTCCATTAGCTTTCCTCACTGGCTTAGGTTTCTCTAGCTCATCAAGTCTGGAAGTCAGACCTTTGAGGATTACATTTATCTGTTCTACTGCATCGTACAATTCTTTCTGTACGTCTTGCGCTTTAATTAGGGCCATCTCTGGTTCTCCTTGGGTTATACGAAGTCAGGCTTCGCGGTAGGAGTTAAGACTACATCTTCAGCCTTGCACTCCCATGTGTTTTCTTTCCATTCTCCGTTCCCCATACGGGCTGTGGACGGGATGATCTTTGTACTGTTCTCTCTACGGTCTGTGTAGACCCTGCTTGCCTTAAGCTCGTTGAACATCCAGTTGAATATCTCGTATGTCCCCCAGCTCTGTATCTCAGTCCACTTCTCTTCAGGTATATCTGAGAAGACGTTGTTGAAGTCTCGAACTAGGAAGCAGTAGTATTCTCCGTCCCCTACATGGTCAAGTCCTGCGAAAGCGTAGCACACTCCATCTCTAAGCAGTGCTGCACCCGTCTCACTTCGCCACTTCAGTCTATGTTCCTGCCAAAGCATCTTCTTGGCTGCTGAAGGCATCTCACCAGTAACTATCTCAAGCATTGAACGTGTCCCTAAAGTCGATAGGCTCTCCTGCTAACAGGGCCTCGTAGCACAGGGCCTCTACGTCGTAGCACTTCTGTACATGCTCTTGTATCAGGGCTGCTACTTCCTCTACCTCAGTTGCTTGTAGCTGAACGTAGGCTAAGGTCATCTCACCTTCTTCTGTAACCCTTGCACACTTCCACTTGACAGGGCGGCTTCTGAACTTACCTCCTGTTACTGCTGCCGATATCTTGGCTTGGCTCTCAGGGCTGGTATCGAAGTAGTATTCTCCCCATTGTACCCCACCATGCTCCATACCTTTCCTTTCAGAGACTGTAGTAGCCATAGGGTCAGGGGCGATTTCAACAACCTCGTCTTCTATAATCTCTACTTCAACCGTCTGAACACCTGTGATAGGGACTGGGGTGTCTAGGTTAATCGTCCGCCACTTGTGGTACGCTCTGTGTACCTGACTTGTTATTAGTTTCCTGATTCCCTCTTCTGTCCAATCTTCAGGGTTAAGGTTGAGGTATGTATCTGGCTTACCTTCTGTACTGTACCTGACAAACAAGTAACCCTCTTCTGGACGGAAGTCTTCTATCTCGTAAGTGTAATTCATATTTCTACCTTCATTTGATCGATGGATACTTGAGTAAAACCATCCACTGTACTGTTATTGACGGTGCCATACGATATCACTAATATCGTTACTGCTGATACGGTACTGCTGAAGGTGAACGATTTCGTTACTGTAGAGCCGCTATATGTCAAATTTACAGTACCTAGTACAGTCGCATTTGCAGAGTTACTGTTGAAATCTGTCGTACCGAACACACTCACTCTACCCGGTGCGAGACAACTGACACCGCCTGACTGCCTGAAGGTCACAGTGTACGTAGTTGAAGGTGTACACACTAAATCCCTATGAGCAGCAGCAATGGCCTGCCTATAGATGGTCTTATTGGCTACCGCGCGCTCCGATATCTGTAGCTTACCGCTGACAGCCTGAATTACAGTACCTGTACCGCCGTTACTCCAACCTGCTACGTCCGTACCTGTAACAGGGGTCTCCTGTATGTACACAGGGTCTATTGCTGCAGAGAGGTTGTAGAAGCTCTTACACCCTACGTTAGAAGTACTGATCCCTGCTATCGTAGCGTTAGACTTGAGCGTATTGCTTCCACCGAACTCAGCGTTAATCTGCTTGACGGTTATCTGTCCGCTAGCTGGAAGTGCCATTCTTTAACTCCTCTACCTCTGCCTTCAGTTCTTTGATAGCCTCCACCAGAAGCGGTACAATTCGTTCGTAGTCCAGAGTCATGTAGTCTGTGCCGAGGTCAGTGTTGATCGGAGCGCTCTTGATAACCTCTGGGAGCACTTCTTTAACCTGCTGTGCGCTCAGACCTACCCGTAACTCTCCACCTTCATACCCTAGCTCTATTGCTTTCTCGTTACGCTCGTAGTAGAAACCGTCTAACGTACAGACCTTATCCAGAGCATCCTCGATCTTCCCTCTATGAGTCTTGAGACGCATATCTGAGTAACCAGCAGTGAAATCACCGGGGGTTGCAAAGGCTGATGCGTTGGTGCTTCCGTTGTATACCCTCTTGTTGGCCTTAACCCGAACCCAAGTAGTATCCGCCATATACCAACCACCTCCCTGTGCGAAGGTAAGGTCACTATCCGTGAACAATGAAGTCTTGAAACTTGTCTTATTATTCTTCCTTATGTAGTTATCTGTGCTTGAGTAGAACACTGTGTCTGCATTACGGTTACCAGCGCCGTGATTCATGTTGACGTATGCAGAAAACAGATAATTGCATGAAAGATGACCGCTCGCGTCTCGTAGTGCTACCGTATTGGCTGTACCAGTAGTAGCACCTGCCAGTCCTCCAAGTGCATTAGCTGAATCAGCCGTACCCGCCCATCCTACCCAACAATGGGCGTGGTATGTGTTGTTGTTGTATCCTCGCAGAGACCAGTAGCCTGACTTGTCTGCACTCCAACGGAATTGTAAGTTGTAAGTGTCTGAGGCAGAGTCACTACGGTTTAGACCTTTAGCTCTAGCAGCTTCTCCAGAACAAGCAGCCGCTGTGGTAGCTGAAGTAGCATTACCTGACAGAGCACCGTTAAAGGTAGTGGCAGTCATATTACCTGTGGCTGTAAGGTGTCCTGCATCATCGAAGGTGAACCGTGTGGTAGTACCATCACGGATATAGAGATTACTTCCTGTTGTTGCAACACCAATGTCAAAATACGTGTGAGAACCGTTGAACCACAATCGAGTGTCATTACCTGTACCGAGGTAGAGGAACTTGCTGTCCTGCATGGTGAGGTGGTTACTGTGGGTAATCGCACCAGAGATTGTGTCGGTGGCATTAGAGCGCACAAACGAACTACTGTTAATACCGTCCAAGGTATCGGCATCCACATTCAACGTGTCAATGTGCGCCTTGGTGATACCCAAGTTGGTACGCATATTGGCCAGCGTCATCTTACGGATGTAGCCGTCACTGCTTGTCTCTACAAAGTATTTACTAGGGGCAGCGGTCACGGTATTAGCGGTTGTATTGAAATAGTTAGCCCTGATATAGCCTGAGCTTGAGCGCTTAACAATCGTGCTGTTCCCTGCCGTATCGCTCGCAGCAGCACCACCTAATAGTAAGGAGTTGTCAGCAGTTGTACAGGTTGTAGCATTACCGCTCAAGGCACCTACGAAGGTAGTAGCAGTCACACCTGACTCGGTAATAGACATGGCCGCTGGCCCTGAGTCTACTGCTCCGGCAGTACCGTTACTCTTAATCTCGAAGGACATTGTAGCACTAGAGGTGCTGTCAGTATTGACTACAATCCTTCCTACGTTACCAGCTTGATCTGCTACACCGTCAATGTGGTTAAAGGTGAGGTTAGCGTTACCTTGCCCGTCATTGATCGTCATGGCGACAGAGCCGTTACCTACACCAGTTGCGATAGTGCCTGTTCCGGTGTTTAGATAGTCGCCAGCAGTCTGTGTAACACCACCAGTGAGTGTGCCTCCAGTCAAGGGTAGAGCGTTTAGTGCGCCGTCAGCACCTGCTGGCCCCTGTGGGCCAGTAGCACCAGTAGTACCTTCCCATATACCGATGGATATAAAGGTCGCTCCTCCAGTGACTTGATACACCGTACCGTTGTTGTGGTAGTATATGTCTCCTACAGTGTCTACTGTTGAGTAAGCAGTGACGTTACCACCTGTAGCGAATTCATTCCCATCGGCACCGTCATTGCCAACGTTACCCTGAATACCCTGAATACCTTGAGGCCCCTGAGGGCCAACTATGGTTCCAGAGTACAGCTCGATCCAAGCCTTTAGTTTAGCTGGTGTGAATTGTGATATAGTTGACATGGTTTACCCGTTATGTTAAAGGCCATGTAGTACCGCCTGTGTTGTCGATTACTCTCTTGCGAGTAAAACCATCTGCGTCTTCAGTGACCTCTGCTTTTTTCTGTGGAGGAGTCCACCCGAGCATCAATGTCTCGTCATCGTCAGACACAACTGAAGGCGTTACTGTTCCGTTCTGTGAGCGTATGTCCGGTGTCAACGAAGGCAAGGCGTTCTGTGCCACCACTGTGATCGGAACGTCAGCCACAATGTAGCCGGGAGCCAGATCATTTACTAGCTGAACAACTGAAGGGTCAGCGGCAAGCCCCGATTCGTTAGCCACCATTCCAGCGCAAGGTATGTACTGGTCTTCGGGTGTTGTCGGAGCGATTCCCTGTCCTGCAGTTCCTCTACCTAGTGGTACTGTATAGGCCAGATCAGCAACACCTGTTGTTCCGTTCCAAGCGTAGACCTTGGCAGTTCCTTCATAGGGACTTCCGATAGCAATGCCAGAGTTACCACCATCACCTGAATCGTCAATCCAGAAGGGCTGTGCAACCACTTGCGACATAGCCGCTACAGGAATCATCGGTGAAGCCTCTAGCCCAGCACTATCTGCACCTGAGTACGCCGATACCAGACCGGATGCTCGTAGGCGTGTACAGCCTCGCGGCTCGTAGTCCGCATCGTTTGCACCTGTACTGCTACTAGCATCGAAGTCTACGGGCGAGCCGGGACTGACCGTTGGAAAGTTGCCAGTAGCGCCATCACGCACGTAGTACTTAGATTCAGTGTTGGAATAAGGCGCACTTACATAACCAGAGCGAGGCCATGTTATACCGTCGTTAGTTAGTGGCATGATTAGGCGAGCGTCGTAGAATCTCTGACTTGAATGACCAGAGTCTCCCGGCTCAATAGCAGGATTAGTCCCCATGAATGCCTGAACGCATCCCATGACAGGTGACGTTGCCTCAATGAGGTATTCACCGTTAGCACTACTGTAAAAGTAGCAAAGCTCAAACGGCTCTAGGTCTTTAGGCGTTTGTCCAGAAACCTGATTACCGTTACGGCTGAGTGTCACTGTAGAAGGGAGCGCACCATTGACAATGACGATCTGTCCTGTCGAGTTGCCAGCCCCCGGTGCGTTGTTTGAATTACGAAAGCAGTAGACAAACGTACTCGTGAACGATAAACCGAGACTCAGCAATGGCATAGGGCTTTCGTAGTTACCGTTAACCTGCTCGCCCATTCCGTAGAAACCCTGAGTGCTGGTAATGATCGCGCCGGGACTCAAACCTGTAAAGCAGATAGGTTCCCCTGCAGCCATGAACTCGCGGTACAAGACAGTAGCATTGTTGAAGTCAGCACCAGTGGCATACACCTCAACGACGTTACCGTCACCCAAGCTACAGCCCTGAACTTTACCAGTGCTAGTTGCACCAACAGCTAGTACCGTCTTGGCAGGCTGTCCGTCTGCGGCAAGTAATCCCTGCTCTACTGCAAGACCCGCACCCTTTGCATATGCCAGTGCAGTCGCGTCAGAGCCACCACCAGATTCTCCGGGTTCACCTTGTGGGCCTTGCGGCCCTTCTGGGCCTGTTGGCCCCGGTACGGTTGAATCTGCACCGTCAGTTCCGTCAGCTCCGTCAATTCCGTTAGTTCCGTTAGTTCCGTTAGTACCTGCGGGGCCTTCTGGCCCTTGTGGGCCAACATCACCTTGAGGGCCAGCTACAGTAGAGTCAGCTCCATCGTTACCGTCAATTCCGTCAGTACCATCTGTACCGTTAGTGCCGTCTGTACCGTTAGTGCCGTCAGCTCCCGCTGGGCCTTGAGCGCCGTCTGCACCATCGGCACCATCTTGTCCATCTATCCCCGGTGCTCCGTCTTCACCCGGTGCTCCATCCTGTCCGTCTTGGCCGGGTGCTCCATCGTTGCCGTTAGTGCCATCTGCACCATCGGCACCGTCAGCTCCGTCAGAACCAGCAGGGCCTTGAGGCCCTTGAGAGCCTCCGGAGGTTCCACTACCGCCACCAACCTTGTTGATAATGGTATCGCCAGAACCCTGAGTAAGCGGTAGCTCTACACTAGCTTCGTCTCCGTTAGAGAGCTGGAAGATGATCGAGTCGTCAATACCAAGTGTAACGCCTGATATCCCAACCCCATCTTCTCCATTCTTACCTGCGGGGCCTTCATCCCCATCTCGGCCATCTTGACCAACACCCATCTCTCCAGTGTCGCCCTTCTCGCCCTTTATGCTTGTACCGTCCTTGCCTGCTGGCCCTTGGTCACCCTTAGGGCCAACCTGCTTGGATATGGAATTAACCTTATCCTGTAGGCGCTTCAGTAGCGCCAGAATCGTTAGGTCTTGCACTCTCATCCCCTTGCTCTGTCAGTTGACGTATCAGCTCTGCTTCAGCACCTTCCTTCTCAAAGGTTTGTTTTTCTTTCTCTTGCTGCTCTAGCTGACGGTATCTGATATCAAGGTCTGCCAGTCGCATCTTCTGTTCGAAGTCTACATCCATCTGACCGTCGTTGTTCATGTCGCTATACTTCATAATGGTTTCTTTCGGAGCAAGCTCTGCTTCAACCATGTACTTCTGTGCTCTAGCGTTAGACTCAGCAGCCTGACTCTGTAACACGCCGATCTGACCTTGGAGAACCTGTATCTCCATCTCTTGCTTCTTCTTGGCCAGTTCTGCTGCTTCAGGGTCTGGCTCTGGGGGTTTGTTGATTGCCTCCATGACCTGTTCTCTGTTGGCTACCTGTAGGTGTTCTACGATAGCTGACATGATAGCTGTGTGTGCTGGAGTGCCGGGAGGTAGACTCTGGATAAGCTGTGTAAGCTGTCCTACTTCGTACTCACGAGCTATAACACCTAGCGAACCTATCACTCGGAACTTGTAATCTCCTACAGGGTAACGCTCTGGGTCGAACTGCATGTAACGCTGTGCGGCCTTACGGACGAACGGCATCAGGAAGTTCTCTTGGAAGTTCACGAGGGTGCGCTTCTGTCGCTTGATGATAGCACCGAGGGACATAGAGGCCCCTGCTGCTGTACCGTCTCCATTCATGGCTCCAGCAAGACCTGCTGAATCAACAGCACCTGTGGCACTCTGTACCATCTCCTGTAATGCTCCAGCTTGAGCGAAGGTGATCTGATCGACCTGCCCGAAGTGGAACGGAGTAAGAATCTCCTGAGGATTGCCATTGGTCATAAACATCTTGCCGGGGCGAACCTCAAAACTAGCTCCTCTGGGGACGCGGGTAGCATCGACACCCATCATGGGGTGGGTTGTGAGTCCTAATGCATCGATACGTGCTCGCATCTCCGCATCTAGGGCTTTCTGGCTCATATAGCCCTTCTCACAGACTCCACGCCCCCAGAAGCGACTAGGAACTACATCCCAAGCGAACGCCACAATAGGGCGATCTTTACACATATAGGGACTTTCAATAGCTTTAAGTAGCTGGCCTTCGTTGGCAATAACTACGATAGCCTCTACATACATGTCTTTGGACTCTACCTCTACACCGTGATTCTCAAGGGCTTCACGAGGTACAAGGCCGTAGTACTTAGTCAAACGTACACGGTCAGTGGCTTCAGTGGTAAGCTCACGGTCTGCTTCGATATCGTCATCAGCAGCGGCAACACCTACCACCACTGTACTGTCATATATACCTGACTCCTGCTGCATCTCTACTGAGTGTAGGGATACATACTCTTCAACGACACAACCTTTAGCATCTTCTACGCATGTGGCCGTTGGATCGATAAGGAAGTTCTGTGGTTGCAGAGGGTTCAGCTTGATGACTGTACGGTATTCTTCCTGTACACCTATCTCCTCTAACGCCCCATCCATCATAGGTTGGGTAGCTGGAGTGTAGACCATCTGCTCTTCGATATTGATCTCAGCAACGCCTGTACCGTATACAGCAGCGTTAATCAACACTTCACCGATAGACGCACGAATACGACCTAACTCGAAGTCTTCTGTAAGGTTGTTACGCAGTACCTCGATCTGTGGGTCATTCTCCAGTCCGGGGTTCTCAACATCAAAGAGAACGCCTGTCTTACCGAATGAAGCCTCTTCGAGTTCAGCTACGTTAGATTCCACAGCCTGCTGGGTAGCGGGTGCGATAAGGCGACTACGCTCAGAATCACGAGTCTTGTCTTCCTCAGCCCACTGGCAACGCCACAGACGGTAGTACTCCTGAAACTTGTCATCGTAATTAGAATCGAAGTAGTCACGCCATTCGTTAGCCTGATCTATCACCCAATCGGTGATATCCAAGTCCATTGCTGCGTGGTCGATCTCTTCCTTAAAGCCTTCGCTCATGTCTAGTATCCTGAAATTGCGTCAAGTGGTTCCCAGTCAGTGTCAAAATCCATCTCTGACCTGTACGGGATGGTTACCATCTGATCGACATAAGAGAGAGCGTCAATCAAATCATCGTGTACCAGAGTAGAGGGGAAGTTACTGGCCTCATCTATGAAGGCTAGGTTCCATCGTTTATCCTGCTTGAGGTTAATAAAACCGTTCTCAAACCTGCCTGCTAAGGCCCATAGTATTCTGTCTGTCTTCTTTGTATTACCGTGACTCAGCATCTCAATCCTGAATACACGGCTGGTACGGCGCATAAGGTCTTGCAGAGGTTGCATAACGGCCTGTTGTGCTAGGCCCTTCTCTATCCCTATGCTCTGTGGTCTGTACTTCTCGACAGCGCCGAATATCTTCTCTGCTGTCTCTGCCAGTGTCCACCTACCGTAGATGATATCCTCAACATGCCAGTCACCGTCGTCTGTGACGTATACACATGCTATGGCACTGTTGTCCCGCTTGGCAGTCTTACTGCCCTTCTTCTCCTCAAAGCCAGCCAAATCCACTGCTATGAAGAAATCTCCGGGGACGCTAGTATCTAGCTTGTCGTAGTAGTTGAAGTGATCTACGTCAAAGTGCTCGCTACCCTGAGCACTGAAGGAGGCCATGTATTCCTGCTGGAAGGCCCAGTTAGGGAGGGTAGCTCTAGCGTGATCTACCTCCTCCTTATCCATTGTAGGGTTATCGTAAGACGTGTAGTGCCATGCACCCCATCCTTCGTCTGTCCCACTCTTCGCCCTCTCGTAGAGGTCATAGAAGTGGTTCCTTCCTTCGGGTGTCCCGATAAAGATACATGTACCCTTCCTATCGGAGAGGGTTGGACGAAGGATGCTGTCGAAGACATCAGGTTTCATAAAAGCGTATTCGTCCAACACAAGGTGCTTAAGGCTTACGCCCCGAAGAGTATCTGGACGATCTGCACCCTTCAAGTATATGGTGGCTCCATTGGTCAGCGTGAGTGTGAGGTTGTTGATATTGTGGCTTTCAATGATATCACCAGCAATCTCGTACAGCTTATCCCACATAATGTCCCTAGCCATCCCCTGTGTGGGGGCAACATAGAACACCTTACCCGGCTTATCGTCTAGGGCTGCTAGAACCAGTGTTACAGCCGCTAGGTGACTCTTTCCTGTTCTACGTCCAGCTCCAATAACCTTGAATCGCTCAGGTTCAGCCATAACTTCAAGCTGCCACGGGAGCAGGGATAGGTTAAGTTTCAATATATTCTCTCCGTAAGCACTCTAAACCTTCTGAGTGTCCTTTAAGTACTGCTTCAATCTCTTCATAGGTTGCTCCGAGACTGATAGCTTTGCGTACAAGCTCACATACAGTCAAACCACTGATAGGTGATACAGTCTGAGCCAGTAGAATAGAGGCTAGAATGATCTTCACCCCTCCTCAACCTCCGTAAACTCAGCTTCCACTGTATCTTCCGTTGAGACAGTAGCAGCTAGACCTGTAATGTTAATCTCTATCTTGTTGTTCTCTGCTTTAATTTCATTAAACGCCTGCAAGGGCATCAACCTCTCCACTACCAGCTTAGAGGCTGCTGCCCAGTTCTTATGCTCTGGGTCACATGCAGTGTCCAGAACAGCTTGCAACACCTTAGACGACTTGGGAGACTGGAGCATCCTCATACGGTATTCTCGCATGATGGTTTCCTGTCCTTTAGGGCGACCGCGAGGTAATTTCTTAGCCTTTGGCCTCCCTACAGGGTTCCCAGACTTCGGTGTAGACACAGATCACCTCCTTAAGGTACATAAATTAGACTGATAGCTTTGCTACTGGATGGATGGATAGTGTACATTAAACAGTACACTAAAAACCTACACTTAATAAGAAGAAAGAGCTAAAGAGGTTTATCTTTTCTTCTTTATAGTATTATTGTACCATATTTTTAAGACAAAGTCAATACTTTTCGACATATTTCTTTCATATTTGTTAATTATTTACTGTTATGCCTCCGGCATGGCAACTGCGTTGAGCACATCTGTCTACTCCCCCCGTTATATGTCTCACAATTAAACGTCGCAAAGCCACGGTATGTCTGGTTTTCAGACTTATTTGCACCCCCCAGCATTAAAGCGCTTTATTTGGCCTTTTCTCAAGTCTGAGTGGCACCCTTCGCGGCGGGGTATGTAAATTGGCCCCCCGACCCCCTTGCATAAACAGACTATGTGGAATAAACAGTCAAGCCTGATTGAAACCGGACAGCCTGATTGTTATACGGGAGCAAGTGTGATCGGGAACCACAACGCACACCCCCAAGATTGTATTCAAATAGTAAATAGTAACAATTATCATACGATTGTCCGGAAAGGCCATTGACCGATAGGGATATTCACGGTCTAATGGCTTCGCCATTAGGCAACGGAGACCCGACCGGATTCGGGAATGAGAATCATTATCATGCAAAATTTCAAAGCAGTTAAAGACAACACCACCGGCGAGTATGCATACCGTGGATACCGTATCGACAAGCGCGATGGTGAATGGTGGATAGCACCCGCAGAGTCAACTACCTGTACCGATGTTACATACAGTCTAACGGATGCCAAGCTTATCATTGATTCGTTACTGGGAGACGAAGAGGTGACCAGTGCTAACGTTGAATACAGGAAACATCGGGCGGAACAAGTGTTAGAAGCGGAACAATGGCTCGAACAGAACGCCGCCGACCTGAAAGAGAACGCGCCTTGTAGGGAAAGAGTGTAGGCTATAGTGT
>Ga0102906_1000110_pt1 | contig 25256 bp, 21 predicted proteins | sample Colrivmet1556A02_FD_78498 | JGI IMG/M metagenome (GOLD analysis project Ga0102906, IMG submission 78498) | Estuarine microbial communities from the Columbia River estuary - metaG 1556A-02 | ecosystem: Environmental > Aquatic > Marine > Intertidal zone > Estuary | place: USA: Columbia River... | reverse complement strand
TACACTTCCACCGTTGGTAGTTGGGCAGCGCCTGTACATGAAATGTATGACGTTACTCTTTATCAGAACACGGATTTACAAGTCCGCTTCCGTTACGATGATGGTGGCGCATGGGGCTGGTATTGGGGTGTAGATAACTTCGAAATGGATGGTTTACAAACCCCATGTGAGAACGTGGTTGTAGATATCTTAACAGACACCTGGGGCTCTGAAACGACATGGAGCATTGCTGATACTGCAACAGGAACAGTTTACGCTTCTGGTGGTCCTTATCCGAATACTATAATAGCTCATTATATAGACTCTGTTTGTCTACCTCTTGGAACGTTCTTCGAGTTTAGATTAAATGACTCTTATGGTGATGGTTTATTTGATGGAACCAATACAGGAACATATGATGTTGACATTATCTGTTCTTGGGGTGCTAATAACGTGATTTCTGGAAGTGGAGCTTTCCCTTACGGAGGTCCTGCCGGAACTGCAGCATCATGGGATAGCACAGTATTTGAAGTTACATGTGCTCAACCAGGTTGTTTCGATCCAATAATTGTTTCAGACTCTGTTAACTGTGCTACGCTTTATGTAGACTGGATGTCAGATACAACTGCAACAACTAGAATCGAATATGGTATTGCTGGTTTTACTCCAGGTACGGGTACTATTTTAAATAGTATTTCTGCTCCATATATATTAACTGGTTTGACGAATGGAACGACTTACGATTATTACTTAGTTGATTCTTGTTCAAATGGAAACTTGAGTGATACTGTGTGGGGAACTCAGTTCGCCACAGGGCCACTTCCTATTGCTGCATTTGGTAAGAGTCTGGTTCCGCCATCAGGTAGACTTGACACTGTTCAATATGCCTTTAATGCTGCACCATCTCAAAATGAGACGCTTCAAGTTTGGAATTACGGTGACGGTTCACCTTTAGATTCAGGTTTGATTAAAACTCATGACTACACAGCAAATGGAACATTCGATGTTATTCTATATGTGTATAACAGTTGTGGTATCGATTCTGATACTCAGCAGGTGGTTATTTCTACTATTGGATTAGAAGAAAACGGCATTAACAACTTTGCCTTATATCCTAACCCGAACAAAGGTAGATTTACACTTAATGGCACATTAGATGTTGGTGGTGAAATTCAAATTCAAGTATTAACTATGACAGGTGCGTTAGTTCACAGTCAGAAAATTAATACTGGCCAACAAATTGATGTTGACATTGATCTTACAGGTGAGGCCTCTGGCGTTTACCAAGTGAGAATAATAAGTGCAAAAGGAGTTACAGTTAAACCTTTTGTAATTCAAGATTAACTTTTCGTTTAACTCGAAAGTAAAAGGCGGCCAATTGGCCGCCTTTTTTTATTTGGTTTAACCCCTTCATTTCATATGAAGCCTTAATTTTAACCATCAATCAAGATGACTTCTGTTGAAAGAAAAACTCAACCTTTTATCTAATAAATTTAGCGGCACACTCCACTTCGATGCGTTAATGAAAACCATCTATTCAACAGATGCGTCCATCTATAAGCAAATGCCTTTGGCCGTGGCTTATCCAAAATCCAAAGCTGATATACAGGCGTTAATTCATTTTGCAACGGAGAATAGCACTTCTCTTATCCCTAGAACCGCAGGCACAAGTTTGGCCGGTCAATGTGTTGGCGATGGCATTGTGGTAGATGTTTCTAAACACTTCACAAACATTATTGAATTAAACGTTGAAGAACAATGGGTATCTGTTGAGCCTGGCGTTGTTCGCGATGAGCTCAATAGCTACTTAGCTGAACACGGTTTGTTCTTCGGTCCAAATACCTCAACCGCAAACAGATGCATGATTGGCGGAATGGTTGGAAACAACTCTAGTGGCACAACGTCTATAAAGTATGGCGTAACACGTGATCACGTTTTAGAACTCGAAACGGTCTTGTCTGATGGTTCTGTAGCTACCTTTTTTAAGAACCAAGCGGCACCCAATTCCTCAAGTTTTCAAAACAAAGTTGAGATACAAATTATTGATTTGCTGAATGAAAAAGGCGCACGAGAAGAACTGATCTCTAAGTCTCCCCGAAAAAGTATTCATAGAAGAAACACTGGATATGCTTTAGATCTATTAGCTGAGGATGAAATAAACTTAGACCTCACAAAACTATTGTCAGGCTCAGAGGGCACACTTGCTTTTACAACTGCTATTAAGCTAAACCTTGATAAACTTCCTCCCGTGCACGTAAATTTAGTCTGTGCGCATTTCAACTCAATTCATGAAAGCATGGAAGCTGTTTTGGTTGCGATGAAATCCGAGCCATACGCTTGTGAGTTGATGGATAAAATTATCCTCGACTGTACAAAAAACAATATTGAACAAAAAGAAAACCGCTTCTTTGTTGAAGGCGATCCTGCGGCTGTACTTGTAATAGAATTAAGGGATAACAACTTAGAAGAGCTAAATAAACAAACAGCTGCCCTTTTAAAAGCATTAGAGAAGACAAAACTTGGCTATGCTTTTCCCGTAATTTCTGGAGAGGAGACTAATAAAGTCTGGAATTTAAGAGCTGCAGGTTTAGGCCTGCTTTCTAACATTCCTGGCGATGCTAAGCCTATCGCTTGTATAGAAGACACTGCCGTAGATTTAAATGACTTACCTGCGTATATAGATGAGTTTGAAGCTTTGATGAAAAGCTTTGATCAAGAAGCGGTTTATTATGCGCATGCAGGAGCAGGAGAGTTACACCTCAGGCCTATCCTTAATTTAAAAGCCAAAGAAGACCGAGAAAAATTCAGAAGAATTTGTGAATCTACAGCCCAACTCGTAAAGAAGTACAACGGCTCCCTTTCGGGAGAACATGGCGATGGTCGGGTTCGTGCAGAGTTTATTCCCTTAATGGTTGGTGAAGAAAACTACAAACGTTTTCAACGCGTAAAACAAATTTGGGACCCTAATAACATTTTTAATCCGGGGAAGATTGTTAATGCGTTGCCTATTGATGAAGATCTGCGCTATGCAGAAGGTCAAGTCGTCCCTAAGATTGAAACAACATTAGATTTTAGTGAAAATGAAGGCCTTTTATTAGCGGCCGAAAAATGCAACGGCTCAGCGGATTGCAGAAAGATTACTGGAGCCATGTGCCCAAGTTATCAGGCTACGAAAAACGAAGAAACAACTACACGTGCGCGCGCAAATATGTTGCGTGAAGTCTTAACGCAAAATGGACATCAACCCCTTCCTCTTGCCAATGAGCATTTAAAAAACGTTCTCGACCTATGTGTCTCCTGCAAAGCTTGTAAGCGAGAATGCCCTAGCAATGTGGATATGGCGCTAATGAAGTCTGAGTTTCTGCATCAATACCAAAAAAAGAACGGCCTTGACTTTAAGAGCAAACTGTTTGGAAATATTCACAAACAGAATCAACGTGGCATGCTAGCACCAGGCTTTGTTAACTTTTTATTTCGCAACAGCCTTACTTCTTCTTTGATTAAATCAATGCTGGGTGTTGCTCAAGAGCGAAGTCTTCCAGCACTGAATAAAATAACCTTCCGCAAATGGTTTTCCAGACAGTCCATACATGAAAATGGGAAAAATGGATCTGTCTATTTCTTCGTAGATGAATTCACCAACTTCAATGATTTGGAAGTTGGCCAGAAAGCTGTTTTACTTTTAAATAAGTTGGGTTATGGTGTCAAAGTGATTGACCATGAAGTCAGCGGGCGCACTTACATCAGCAAGGGCATGTTAGACGAAGCCAAAGCTTGTGCAGAAAAAAATGTTTCAGTTTTTCACGACCATATTTCAGAATCTACACCATTAATTGGTTTAGAGCCATCCGCTCTATTAACCTTTAGAGATGAGTATCAAAAACTCTTAAGGAAAGAAGATCAAGCAAAGGCAAAGGCTCTTGCAAAGAACTGCTTGACCATTGAAGAGTTTTTACAGATGGAATCTCAAAAAGTAGATTTAACACCCTATTTCTCGCATGAGCAAAAGAACGTTAAAGTTCACGTGCACTGCCATCAAAAAGCTTTGTCTAATGGACAGGCTTCAAAAGACGCTCTTTCTCTTCCCGCAAATTACAGTGTAGAAATAATAGATTCTTCGTGTTGTGGTATGGCCGGTTCATTTGGTTATGAAAAAGACCATTATGAAGTGAGCATGCAAATGGGCGCCTTGAAATTATTTCCTTCTGTTAAGAGTGCAAATGAAAAAACCCTCATATCCGCCTCAGGAACAAGTTGTAGACATCAAATTAAAGATGGCGCTGACAAGGAGGCGAAACATCCCGTGGAGATACTTTATGATGCCCTTATTTGACTTTTTGTTAATTCGAAAAGAACAAACTTGAAACCCCAATTCTTACGCCAAACGTTTGCGGCTCCAAATCGTTAAACGAGTATACCAGTTCTAGCCGGAAGGCTTTGAATATTTTATCAATGGTATAGCCAACCTCCCAGTAATTGGGCGAATTGTTTGTTTTTAAATAATTAAGAAATACATTTTCCCTCACACCGCTTATGCGAACAATCGGAATGTGCGTGAATAAAAATTTTCGAAAACGGACATGCGTTAATAGCGAAACATAACTCTGTTGAGTGCTATAGATATAATATGGCAACAAGCGAAAGTTTCCTGTCATACTCATGGGGGCAATTTCTGTTTGACCACCATTAAAGTGTTTGTAGTCCATAAATTGAGCGTTCTCGTTGTTTAAAAATGTCCCCCCTTCAATATCAAAATCTACGGTCGCCCTAACGCCTAAGCTAAATTCAGATTTAGCGCCCACTTCTATCCTTTGAAAGTCTGACGTGCTTTGAAAAACGTTCTTCCATCCCGAGAAATATGAAAATCTAAATTTTGGTGAATTTCCATCGATTGGGATCAGCTTTCCATTGTATCTTCTAAACTTCAACCAGGGTTGATAATTAACGTGGACTGCTGTTGTAAATGCTCTGTTGTCAGAAATATTTGGAATTGACCCATTTAAGTTTTCAGGTGTATTACTTGTATACCAGTTTTCTCCTGGTCTGAAAAAACTAAAGTCTGTTCGGTTGTAAAGGGAATTACGACTCGCATAATTTAAATTCAATCCTACAGACCACTTATAACCTAGTTGCCTTTCTAATACTACCGAACCAAACGTTTGCTCATACACTTTCATGTAGTTCCGCGCAAACAGCAAAGACCATATGGAATTGATGTGCTGGTCTATAGAATTGTCATAAAACTGATGAATGTATTTCCCTCCATCCACAGTAATTTTTAACCGTTGCGGATATTTGCCAAAGCCAAACTTGGTTTTTAGCTTACTGTATACCTTTCCACTCGAAAAACCATACCGAACGCGCGGTTCAAAACGCAACCGTAAAGTGGTATCCTCCTTCCACCGAAAGGTGCCTGCGAAATCTAGGTTAAAACCTTCAACCGTATTAAAACGGAATTCTGGCACAAATCCGTTAAACTTAAACCGAGCTCTTTTGCCAAATTTATAGGTGTTGCCAAAGAAAATATCACCACCCGAAAAAGCCTTTCCATCCTCTTTTTCAAGAGAGTCTAACTTTTCAGCCACGTATGTACTGTCGTCTACTTTATAGCCTTTTACTTCACTTTCTGTGAGGGGTACTGGTCTAATGTTCGCCCAATAGGCAGAGTCTTTCTTCGTTGCTCCAGTATCTACCAAGTACCAATAGTCTGAAACAACTTCACCCTCATCCTCTTGTTCATCCCACTCCTCCTCTTCATAGTCTTCCATCAGCTTTGCTAACTTTTTTCTGGTCAAAGCTTTATCTTCTTTCAACGCTTCTTTAGGTTGCTCCTTTTCAATCTTTTTTTCTTCTTCTACCACCTCTTCGGGAACAGGGTCAATTTTATCGTCAATAACAACTAACTTCAATCTCAAGTCTGGGTTTGGCGTAACTTGATAATCACTTACAGAAGCTATGTACTTATAGTTTAGGCCGAAGCCTAACATACTTCCATTAAATGCAATTTTTTGTGTGACAGGCAGCCAGATATCGTCTATGATAGGTGCAAAAACTTTTTCGATGTACACATTAAACCCTTCAAAAGAAGTCTTTAAGTCTAAGCTGTGAATGTTCCAAATGTTCTCGCGGATGTATATTGTGCCTTCAAAGACTTTGTCGCCTTTAGAGCGCGGTGTCACTTTAATCTTATTAACCTCTTGGCCTCGATCTACAAAGCTTCCTAAAAATTCGAATCGATAATATGAAAATGCGCTGGGCGAAAGTGGAGAAATAGCATCTACGACAGTGGGTAGGTAAAAACTTGTATTAATATAACTGTTTGGGCTGGCGTTGTCATCATCTTCACCAGATGTTCGTACAGAGATGATCTTCTCCTTAAATGTATTTGGGCGTTCAAAATAAACTTCACTCACACTTTCTGAAGTGAATACCCGAGCAGTGTCCACTCCTTCTTTCTCCAAGGCTTTTCTAAATGGCCACGGTATTTCGCTTACTTGGCCTGTCCCCTTAGTATAAACCGTTGCTGAATATTTGTTAATCTGCAACAAGTGAAACTTTGCTTTTGAAATAGCCTTTCTCATTATCGTGTATGCCGGATCTTCAGCATCGCTAGACAATTCTACCGTACTTAAAATCATCAACTGTGGCTTTAGCTGAATGTTTTTTTCAACGAAGCCAGAGCCCACATTTATTGTCTGAGTTTGTGCTTCATAGCCAATAAATTGATACGTAATTTTATATTGCCCTGGGTTTAAACGGAGTTCATAAATACCGTTGACATTAGATGCCGTGCCCGTTCCGGTTTTAGGAATATAGATTGATGCATTGGGCATTGGGTCGCCATCTTGATCTACAATTTTACCCTTAATGCCTTGCGCAAATGTTGCAAAAGTTGACAGCATCAAAATGCTGAAAAGAAGGTGTTTCACTTATTTTAATTTTGATTTGGGAAAATAGGGTTTGTTGGTGAATTAATACGTCCCCCGAATACCTCTTATTTTCAAATTGGCAATTTTAAGAAGACTCTCTTTTTAAAAAACGAATATCTTTCAAGCTTCTAATAATACATACAACTCTTGGCAACCGATAAAGAATTAAAGACTCTACTTCTCATTTGTGAAAAAAATCCCGATCAATTCAACTCCATTGTCCAAAAAGACAAGGTAGAGTTGAAACACTTTTGTAAAGAATTAATTCAATATGGTGGGACAACAATAGAGCTAGCCGGTGGAAAGTTTTTTACGGATGACAAGTTGGTAAAACCTGCGAGAACAGTCTTAAAGTTGTTTAAGCACAAGCGGCAATCTATTTTGATTAACCTTGGTTTTAAAGACATTCTTTTTTCTGCACTCGCACCTCACTTTAAGGATGACGAACACATTAAATTAATGAGTCTTTTAAAAGGAGAACGAATTTCTGGACGAATTTTATTTCAAGACACTCAAAATGAACTGGCGCTTATTTTTAAAGACGCCATTGATAAAGGTGAAATATCGAGCTCTGGTAAAGACGTGAGCAACTGGCTTGCAAATTGGTTTAAATACACCGATGCTAACAAAACACCAAAAGATTGCACATTTAAAGGGTGTCTGAATGTAATTTCTGAAGAGTAACATTAGACCTTTATCAAGAATTTTGGATCTGTTTTACAAAATAAAAATGACTCCCGGTTTCCTGAAAGCCTTTTTGCTCCTTCTCTGGGAATCTAACCAACTGAGCTAATTTTCCTTTGGAATAATAGCGGCTTATGAGGTTTTCGAGAATCCTTCCTTTTTTATTCTCTCTATATTAAGTCTGATCTCTTTCTGTTTTTAATAAGCGAATAAAAATCTCTTATAGAAATTGACATGAATCTTCCAGGCCACAAGATTACCTTTAAAAAAAACAAAGATCTATTGATGTCATCTGAATATCTGAATGGATGGTTTATAAGCCCCCCTGCTAGGCCCATATTTTTAGGGTCATGTTTTGGATGTATATAAAACCCAAGAAGAGAATAGATCAAAACAGCTAGATATGTAAAAAAAACATACGAAAAACTTAAATGCTTGACTGGGCCAAAGAAGAAATCGGATATAAAGCCAATCATTAAAAGGCTGATTATAAACTTAATAATGACTAAATACCTGGGCTGTTTCTGCTTATTTGGAGGTCCTGTTTTTATATGACCCGTTGGACCCGGCCTGTTTCTTTCTCCAATCCATTCGAATAAACTCATTCTTTATCGGTAATAAAATATAACACCTTTGTTATGCGCAATAATGCTCCGTGAAGCATCATTGCTTTTAGGAATTGTATCTAGTGTATAATTCAAATTTACAGAAAACATGTTTAATCTTAAGAATATTTATCTTGTCTACCCGCAGGCACAAAAGACCATGGTGAAGAACTTTAGACCAGTTTTTATCACCGAGAAATTATGTCTTGGCGTTCCTTAACTTAAAATTAAAGTAAATGTTGGATGGAGGTAAACCAAACCTCAAAGGCAATGCTCGAGTTAGCCTGTTTATCTTTGTATGAGCTCCTTATTAAATCCCTAAGATTTGGGACTCTCAGCAACTAGGCTAAAGATTTCTGTTTTATGTCAGAAATGCGTTAAAAAAAGGGCACAAAAAAAGAGCTTCACTTCTGTAACCCTTTGCGGCTTTCCTCCTCCTCTTGAGCTCCTCGATTTCGCAAACCTCATCGGGATAAACTTCTCGCCCAAACACCACAAAAAAAGGGACTCAGTTTCCTGAATCCCTTTCTCTTTTTGCTCCTCCTCTTGGGCTCGAACCAAGGACCCTCTGATTAACAGTCAGATGCTCTAACCAACTGAGCTAAGGAGGAATTTTTATCGCTAATAAGTTTCCTCAAAGCGGGTGCAATAATAGAAACATTATTTGATATGAAACAATATATTCGCAAATTAATTAATTCACTTTTATGAGCTTGTTAGTTGTTGGTACAGTAGCGTTTGACGCACTTGAAACCCCATTCGGAAAAACAGATAAGATATTAGGCGGAGCCGCGACTTATATTGGGTTGTCTGCATCTTACTTCCTTAAGAATTCAAACCTTGTTTCGGTTGTTGGAAACGACTTCCCGCAGGAACACATCGATCTTTTAAATTCTAAAGGAGTCGATACAGACGGTTTACAAATTGATAAAAACGGAAAAACTTTTTTCTGGAAAGGAAAATATCACAACGATATGAACACCAGAGACACTTTAGAAACACAATTAAATGTATTAGAAACATTTGATCCTGTTGTTCCTGAAGCTTATAAAAACTGTCAATATTTAATGTTAGGTAACTTGTTACCTGCCGTTCAGCAACAGGTTTTAGACCAGTTACCTCAGCGCCCTAAACTAGTTGTTTTAGACACCATGAACTTCTGGATGGACAATTGCTGGGATGATCTAATAGAAGCGCTTAAAGGTGTTGATGTGTTAACCATCAATGATGAAGAAGCGCGTCAGTTGTCTGGCGAGTATTCTTTGGTAAAGGCTGCTAAGAAAATATTAACCATGGGGCCTAAATTCTTAATCATTAAGAAGGGTGAGCATGGCGCATTGTTGTTTAACAACAACGAAGTGTTTTTTGCCCCTGCATTGCCTTTAGAAGAAGTGTTTGACCCCACAGGAGCGGGCGATACATTTGCTGGTGGCTTTTTAGGCTACATCGCAAGCACAAATGATATTTCTTTTGAAAACATGAAAAGAGCTGTAATTTACGGTTCGGCAATGGCTTCTTTTTGTGTAGAAAAGTTTGGAACTGAAAGGTTACAAAATTTAACTGACGCAGAAGTAAAATCTAGAATTCGCCAGTTTGTTGACTTGGTACAATTTGAAATTACACTCTAGGTAAATGATATACTTATTATTAAAAACAGCCTGAAGGCTGTTTTTTTTTGCTCCTTACCCAACCTTTTTTCTAATTCGGCCGTTATAGTACTAAACATAGAAAAAACTAAAGCATAGAAATTTAAAAACTTAAAAGCTCTTTATTTATTATAAATATGTAAGTACTAATCAATTTTTCTAAGAATGTTATATTAGACTAACCGCTTCTTCTGGTCTTTATGGATGCACCCAAAGACATACTTAAAAAATGTCGCAAAAACGACAGGCGCGCTCAATTTATACTTTACAAGTTGTGCTACCCGACTTTAATGTCGGTATGCCTTCGTTATGAAAAAAACAAAGAGTCTGCTGAAGAGTTATTGAACCTGGCATTTTATAAAATACTGACTAAGCTAGATAAGTACGCTGCGCACGTGCCTTTCGAAGCTTGGATTAGACGGATCACTATAAATACAGTTATTGATGAGTTTAGAAAGAAAAGTCGCGATAAGCATACTTTCTTAGAAAAACTTGAAGGGAGTATTCCAATTGCCAACATGACTTACAACGAAGCTGATCAAAAATTTGATGCCGCTGAATTGGAGGAAATGATTAGACAACTCCCTGAAACGGGTCAAAAGGTTTTTAATCTTTACATAATAGACGGTTACAACCATAGAGAAATTGGTGAAATGTTAGGTATAAGCGAAGGCACTTCAAAGTGGCACCTTTCTACTTCCAGAAAGACCTTAAAGAAGTCCATTTTAGCATTAATGAATAAAGTTGCGAGCTTTTTGTTATGACGAATAAAGAGTTAGAAGAACTGTTTCAGAGCAAGTTGGGTTCACGCAAAGTGGACTTCAATCCATCTTCGTGGGAAGGCATGGAGCGTATGCTTGATTCTAAAATTCCTATTACTCCATGGTATTTACCTTTCGCAAAATGGGTTAAAGGGTTAACTGCAGCAATGGTTATTGGTTTCTCCGTCTTTTTTATTTTTGGTGAACCTTTTGAAGGATATACAAAGAATGGTCTCCCGGCTGAATCCATTAATCCCAGCACAGCCATAAAATCTTTTTCTAACGCTGAGGGTTCGAGGTTTCAAAGAAATGACCATGGTCTTAGAAATGTCTCCTCCACAAACAGTCGATTTTCTAACCAATCCAAGTCCAGAAATTCTTCAGATTCAAATGGTGGTTTAGACAACGGTATGACCAATGGATCAAACTCCAAGAGCTATGCTTATGGGAATGCAAAGCAAAATGGAAGTGGTCTGGGAGAAAAGAATGAACGAAAAAGCAAAAAAAGCATTCCTTCATTTGAAGATCGTTTTGTAGAAAACAATCAATTGAGTACGAAGCCAGCACCTTCTTTTGAAGTCGATTATACAGAACAAGCTTTGGTTGCAAATGCCTGGAAAGAAAACAATAAGTCCAACAAAAAGGTTGGACTCAGTTCTAGTCCTTTAAAATTTAGAGCGACATTCAGCGCCATTTCTTCTAAAGATTTAATGCCTGAATCTGAGAGCACGTTAAACACGAGGTTAAAGCCCGCATTTGCTCTGGGATTCACGTTAGCGCAACCTATGAGTAGAAACTTGGGAATTTTAGCCGGCCTTAACTACAAGTGGCAAAAAGCAGATGCCTCAAGCTCTACGCACAAAATAAATTACAGTTTTGGAGAAGAGCACGTTTATACCACATTAGAGTACCAGTCGCTAAACACTATTGAAATTCCTGTAAGCACTTATTATAGATTTGCCGACCGCCACCAAGTAAACTTAGGTTTATACGCTTCGTATTTATGGGCCGCAAAAGTGAAATACAACATTGAAACATTGAAATCCTTTGGGACCGAGAAAGAAAGCGGTCAGCACTTTAATAATTCTTCTATTAATGATGTTTGGGACTACGGTTTAACAGCTGGCTATTTTTATGCAATAAACTCTAAATTTCAAATTGGCGTTGACAGTTGGTTCGGTTTAACTCCACTTCAATACAATGCAGATTTCGATGCAAAGGCGAATAGTTACCAACTGCGTTTTTCACTTAACTATTGGTTCTTATGAGAAATCGTATTGTCATAGCGTTCTCTGTATTAACTCTTTTTGCGTGCAAAAAGACTGTGGAACAAATGCCAGCTCAGCCAGATCCTCTGTTTTCTGTTTCATATAATATAGACGGTAACTTCCGCACTTTGAAAGCTGGCAAAGAAGACTATTACATGTACTCAAGCTATAAAAGTGATGAGTTTAATGTTGGTCAGCTTATTGGCGAGTTAAAAAATTCAAACACAAACAAAACCAATGCTTTTACATTTAAGTTCAGAAGTAATTCTAAAACCGATATTGATTTAGATTCTGTTTTAACTCTTGGAATCAAAGACGTCACAGACACAAACTTTTTTATGGCCTCAAACACACGGGTCAAGTTAAATTTAGATGCTATTGCAACGGATAATGTTGTGAAGTACTCTTGGTCTGTAAATACCGACCTGAGAAGCACTCTTAAGAACCCAAGCTTTGTTTTCGACTCGAACGAAGACAATGATTTTCCCGTTACGCTTCAGACTTTTTTCGATACAGGTTGCGTGGCTTCAACTAAGCGTTGTGTAGACTTCAATAACATGGGTTGTTACGGAGACTTTGTTTTTTCTAAAGACGCAAACCTAGCATATACATTTTCTATTCCTTCCTATATAGCCGGAGATGTGAGTAGTGTAATTTGGTACATTAACAATCAAGAAGTAAGTACTTCAAAAGTACTAGCCCACACTTTCTCGAGTGCTGGCAACTATCTAATCTCCGCAGATGTGCTTTTTAAATCCGGATGCATCTCTTGCTTAAGTAAACGTATTGTTGTTGATTATGGCAGTATGTATAATGGCTGTCTCTCTGATTTTGACATGAGTTACACGACTTATAACAACGCTCATTACCTTCAGTTAAATACTTTAGAAATAAATTATTGGGATGACAGTGGTGTTCTTTTTAGTTCTGTTTTTAGCGTCAACCCCGGTAATGTGGAAATACTCGAAGTCTCTGATTACAAAAACAATGAAATTGGAAAACAAACAAAAAAAATTCGTTTTTCTGGTGAGGTTAAGTTGACCAACCATCAAGGTTCACAAATAACTGTAGCTATTCAAGAGGCTATTATTGCTGTTAGTACGGGTCAATAAAAAAGGCCATCTTTCCAGACAGCCTCAATTTATTTCTTTTTTGCAAACTTTTACTCGGCAGCTGCAACATTCACGTTAATTGTTCTGCTTAGCTTTTCGCCATAACTTTCATGGTAGCCATTTGCAAATTGAAGCGTAAGAATATATTCGCCCGGCTCTAATTCAAGGTCATATTCTAATTGCCCTTTTCCGAAATGAATATTTGTTTCGTTCATCGGCACAACTTCACCTCTTTCTACATAACCGTTTGTATTATTAACAATAATATGGTGATGACCAAAGCCTTCATTTACAGCCCCGGCAGGTTCCACTTCCATTCCTTCTACACCCATCTCAATATGAATTGGTGACTTTAAGGTAGAGCCGTCTTCTACATTCACAAAAAATACTCTGGCATCTTCCGGAGTCATTGTTCTTCCTTCCATGGTCAAGGCTTCGTCTTCAGCTGGAGCTGCATGTTCGTGAGACGTCCCGTCATGAGAGTGCTCTTCTGTGTTTGTTGTACCTTCCTCTTTTGGAGATTCTGTACAAGCCATCATTGCTGCACACATTCCAAAAATTAAAAATGTCTTCTTCATAATTTATTCAAATGATATTAATAACTGATTTTTTTCTACAGCATCTCCTTTATTAATGTGAATGGATTTTACAACGCCCTCTGCTGGTGATTTTAAAACGTTTTCCATTTTCATGGCTTCCAAAATTAATATTGAATCTCCTTTTTCAACACTATCACCAACGTTTAATTTTACATCTAACACTAAGCCGGGCATAGGTGCCTTTATTTCATTAATTTTTTGATCGCTCATAGAGCTCATGCCCAACTTGTCTAAAAGTAAATCAAACTCATCCTTTACCGCAACCGGATATTTGTTCCCGTTTACCAAAAGGGTGATCGTCTTTTCACCGTAATCCGCACTAATAACTTCTATGTTATAGCCTTTATTCTTACTTAATACGTGAAATGTCTTAGCTCCTTGCGGTTGTGGGTCAATTTTAAACGGGGTTCCATTTATTTCACCTTCGTTATTCAATCCTAGTTCTATCTCGAATTCTTGGTTGTAACCTGATACTTTAAACATGTTTTCCCTAATTTTCGCGGTTTCCAAAAGTAGCAATTATGAGCTTTTTAAAACCATGGCTTTTATCAGTCTTTTTAAGTCTTTTTTGTTTTTCCATATCCGGACAAACGGAAGGTAACATTGTAATGGATGAGCTTGAAATTGTTGGGGAGATTAACAGCAAGAAACCGTGGCCAAAAGGCTCCGCTACAAAGCTTACCGATGTGGTTCATGTCAGGTTAAATTTAAACTTCAACCCAGCAGAGGCAACCATGAACGGTGAAGCGGAACTGTATTGCACGCCCTATTTCAAGCCAATCGACACTGTTGAATTAGACGCGCAAGGTTTTACTATTTATAAAGTAAGCATTTGGGAAAAAGCTGTCTGGAAAGATTTAGCATACAGCTATAACGGAAGAAAACTCAAAATTGCTTTAGGAAACACCAAAACCAAAAAAGACACGTTCAAGCTGTTTGTTGGGTATACCGCAAACCCGGATAGTGTTCTCGCAGAAGGTGGATCAGCGATAAGTGGTGCACAAGGTCTTTATTTTATCAATGGTAAAAGCGAGCCTGGTGGCTTCATGCCTCAATTCTGGACACAAGGTGAGCCCGAAAGCAATTCCGCGTGGTTTCCTGTAGTTGATAAGCCCAATGAAAAGATCACACACGAAATCGCAATGACAGTAGATTCTTCTTGGACAACACTCTCGAATGGGTCAATAGAGTTTACAACAGAAAATGGAGATGGAACCAGAACGGATTACTGGTCTATGAATCAACCACATGCGCCTTACTTAGTCATGATGGCTGCAGGGGAATTCCACACGACCACTGAAATATGGGACTCTATTCCTGTGAGTTACTTGGTAGAAAAAGAGTGGGCTTCAGAGGTAAATCGAATTTTTGGTAAAACACCAGAAATGTTAACGTTTTACTCCAATGTTCTTGATGTGCACTATCCTTGGAATAAATACGATCAAATTGTTGTTCGCGAATATGTCTCGGGCGCTATGGAAAATACAACAGCTGTAGTTCATGGCGATTTTCTCTATACTGACGAAAAGGCATACAACGACAACAGTCATGAAGATGTCGTTGCACATGAAATGTTCCACCATTGGTTTGGCGACTTTGTCACTTGTGAAAGCTGGGGTCAACTCCCTTTAAATGAATCTTTTGCGACATACGGAGAGTACCTTTGGATTGAGTACAAATACGGAAGAGAGGAAGCTGATTGGCATTTGCATCAAGACTTAATGAATTACCAAGCAGAATTCAATTTTGGACATCGGCCAAACATGATTCGTTACGAATTAGAGGCTCCGTTAGAGATGTTTGACAATCACTCCTATGCTAAAGGCGCTAGAATATTGCACATGCTGCGCAATTATTTAGGTGATGAAGCTTTTTTTGCCGGACTAAAGAAATACCTCGAGTCCAATGCTTATGGTTCGGCTGAAATACACGATTTAAGAATGGCCCTTGAAGATGTTTGTGGTCAAGATTTAAATTGGTTTTTTAATCAATGGTTTTTAGACAACGGCCATCCAGTCTTGGAAATTTCTTACAGCTACAATAAAGAAAACTATACACAAAGCGTAACAGTTAAACAAGTTCAAGACATTATTGAGTATCCACTTTATATTCTTCCTGTTAAAATTGCTGTACACACTAAAAAAGGAACAGAAGAATATGATGTTATTGTGAATCAACAAGAGCAGACATTCACATTTGATGTGCCTTCTATTCAGCCAAGCTGGGTAAGTTTTGATGTAGATAAAATGCTGCTTTGCGAAAAAGATGATCAACGAAGTGACGCCTTTCTTTTGAGCCAAATTGCCAAATCAGACTTAATGCTAGATAGACGAGAAGCTGTTATTGCCATCTCAAAAACAAAAAATAGCAACCTTAAAGCGACCATTGCGGGCATCGCGATGAAAGACAAAAGCCCATATGTACGAATTGAAGGTTTAAATATATTAAACCAATTAAACGAAGCTGGACGGACCAAAGTCCTAAAAGATGTAAAACGTTTAGCGGAAAAGGACACCGCTTTTCCTGTTCGTGCAGCAGCGATTACGGCATTAGTCGAAGTCTACCACTTAAACGAAAAGAAAATATACGAGACGGGCTGGGAAGCTATGAGCTATGAAGTAAACAGCGAAGCGTTGTTAGCGATGTCTAAATTCAGCAGTGAAAAATCTCTAGATCTTGCGCGCAACACTCTTGCTAATAACCCAAGAAGTGAAATGAATTTGTCCTGTTGGCAAGTGTTAGCGAAAAATGGAAGTGCATCAGACCTTACTATTTTAGTAAACAGTGTGCTTCATGCAAAAGCCCAATGGAGAGAATACGGTTTAGTTTATATTGGCCGATACGCTATTTTCCATAACCAAGAACTGTCTAATGCAGCAATAAGCGTTCTTTTTGATATTCATGAAAAGAATATAGAATTACGACCGCGCTGCCTTTCTGTTTTAAATTACTTAAAAGACTATTGGACGGAGCAGACTGAAACAACAGAAGATAAAGCCTCGAAAAAAGATTTTGAACTGCGCTTAGATTCTCTGGAAAAGCAGATGTCACGACTATAGATAATTCTCGCTTTCCTTTCATAAAAAAACAACCAGCAGCACTTTCTAGACTGTCCTCTCCTTGGATTTGCTAAAGGAACGTTAAGAAGCACGCAATAAATTACCAAGATTGTGTTAATGGGTTACTTTTGCCCCACTTTTTTTTGAAACTAAAAATTTATAATGGCAATACAAATAGCTCAATTTTTACTGGCGCTTTCTTTATTAATTGTCTTGCACGAATTGGGGCATTTTATCCCAGCAAAACTTTTTAAAACACGCGTAGAAAAATTCTTTCTTTTCTTTGATGGCTGGGGTAAAAAACTCATCAGTTACACTTATAAAGGCACAACTTATGGCATTGGCTGGATTCCATTAGGAGGGTATGTTAAAATCTCTGGTATGGTGGACGAAAGCATGGACACCGAAAATATGGGCAAAGAGCCTGAGGATTGGGAGTTTCGTGCAAAGCCGACTTGGCAACGATTAATCATCCTTTCCGGAGGTGTAATTGTAAATTTCGTTTTAGGCTATTTTATCTACGCCATGGTATTGTTCACTTATGGAACCGAATACCTTCCCAACGAAAGTTTAACCTATGGTGTTTGGACCAATGAAATGGGACAAGACCTTGGGGTTAAAACGGGAGATAAAATTGTGAGTGTTGGCGGCAACCCAATTAGAGACTTGGGTGAAGCAAAGCGTGAATTAATTTTAGGCTCAGGTGGCGATTTGGTTTTAGATCGCAATGGTGCCGAAGTCGTTATTCCTATTACAGATTCTATTGTAGGTTTTGCAATAGAAAACCAAGACAACCTCACAGGGTTGTTTTTACCACGATTGGCTTACGTAGCTGACGGTATTGAAAAAGGTTCCGGTGCTGAAGAAGCAGGTCTTCTTAAAAATGATTCTATCATCAGCTTTAACGGGCAAGAGATGTACATGTTCGACCAGTATAAGGATTCAATTCCTGTTTATGCCGGAAAGTCAATAGATCTGGGCATCATCCGTGAAGGTGAAGCTAAATCATTAGCAATCGCTGTTTCTGAAGAAGGCTTTATCGGAGTCTCTCCTAAGAATACTATAGGCTCGATGTATGAAATTTCATATAACCAATTCACTTTGGTGGAGTCGTTTGGTGAAGCTTACTTTTTAACAACAGACCGTCTTTCGAGTTATGTTAGACAGTTTGAAAAACTAATTTTTAAGCCTGAAACAGGTGCTTATAAAAAAGTAGGTGGGTTTTTAACCATGTTAGAACAATATCCAACAACATGGGATTGGAGAGTCTTTTGGGAACTAACGGCCTTTATCAGTTTAATGCTTGGGTTCTTAAACATTCTGCCAATTCCTGCGTTAGACGGTGGCCATATCGTTTTTGTCTTAATAGAAATGATTACAGGAAGGAAGCCTTCAATTAAGGTTCTAGAAATAGCGCAAACGATTGGGTTTATTCTTCTTCTAGCACTATTGATATTCGCGAATGGAAACGATATAATTAGAAAGTTCTTCTAAAGTCTTTAGCTTATTCGAGCCCTGCCATTTGGCGGGGCTTTTTTATTTTACTTAAAATAAGACTGATTGTAAACCAAACCCCGGTCATTGTAGCGATTGCGCCAGCAATAGACCCTTCTAAGTATTTGGCTAGGTAATACCCTGAAACCGATGACAGAATCCCAAAAACAATGGTTAAAGCCAACATTGTTGGCAAACGTTTACTGATAAGGTAAGCTGATGCCGCGGGGCCAACAAGCAAGGCCACAACCAGTATAGCGCCTACAGCTTCAAAAGAAGCCACAGTAACCGCACTAACCATTCCCATTAATAAATAATGCCACACCATTGCTGATATGCCAACAGAAACAGCAAACTCTTCATTGAAACTTGTTATCTGCAAACCTTTGTAGCCTATAATCACGAATATAACCACCAAGATAAAAAGGCCTCCTGCTATCCATAAAGCTCTCGGTCCGAGATTCACTCCACTCTCTAAAAACCATAAATCAAGAGGTACATATGCAATTTCACCATAAAGCACACAATCTTGATCTAAGTCAATTTGTCTAGAAAAAAGAGTGATGAGAATTACCCCAATTGCAAACAACCATGTGAATGTTACACCGATGGCCGCGTCTTCTTGTAAACGCGCTTTTTTGTGAATTACTTCAATCAAAACAGAGGCTAAAACACCCAAAATCATAGCCCCGATGAGCACTGTTATACTGTCTCTGCTTCCGCTGAAAAGGAAGGCTAAAACAATGCCCGGCAGAACCGCATGTGAGATCGCGTCACCCACCATTGCCATTTTTCGGAGGATAAGAAAAACTCCCAATAAACCACAGCTAGCAGAAACAAGTACGGCAGTCGATATTATATAAATGTCGTTCATCTTAGTCTGCGTATGGTATTTCTGAACTGTGTGGGTCCGTTTTTGGCGCCCCAAGTTCCTTTATTAATTCTAGCTCAATTTCTGGTGTGATGATATGTTCAATTGTTTCAGCGTTCGAATGAATGTGATCTGATTTGAAATTTAAGCGCTTTGTCAAATACATTTCCCACAACCTATGAAGACGAACAACCCTCCTTGCTTCAATTTCTCCGGCCCTTGAAAGCTTAACTTTTTGATCGCCTAAAACGATCCATCGTTTTTGAGAAAGCAGCCTTAATGTATTTTTTAAAGTCACTTTATTAAAGGCTCTTTTTTCTAATATTTGATCAACTTTATGCCACTCAAATAATGTTTCTTTTCCCTCTTCTAAATGGTAAAGTGTTTTTAGAATATTCTCTGAATTTATTTTTAAACTGTTTAAGCGTTGCATTTTCATTCTTGAAAACACCCCTCGTTTAGGAGCAAAAAGCAAAGACATTACTGTAAAGAAAGTTAAGATGACAACGATCCAAGGGCCTGTTGGCATGTTGATGTATGTGTATGAAACGAAGGAGCCTAAAAGCGATGAAAACAATGCAAAGCCCATCGCAATCAAAATCATTTTAGATAAACTGTATGTCCAAATTTTCGCAGCTGCCGCAGGAGCTATCAGCAGTGCCGCCATCAAAACCACTCCTACTGCCTGTATTCCTGTTGTGATGGCTAATACCAAGAGTGTGTTCATTAAGAAGCTCAGCGCCTTTACAGGCATACCAATAGCCTGAGCAAACTCATAATTAAAAGAAAGCAGTTTAAACTCTCTATAAAACACTCCTACCAACACAACAATTACTGCTGTTACCAGGCCAAACGCCTGAATGTCGATTAATGTCAGTGACGCGGCTTTTCCAAATAGAAATTTGTCCAGCCCACTTTGATTTCCAAAGTCTGAATGTTGAATATGAGTCAACAGTAATATTCCTAATCCGAACATTACGGAAAGCACCAGCGCAATGGATGTATCTGTTTTAATTTTAGAGCGCTTCGTTAAAAAGTCCATTATTAGGATAGAAACCCACCCAGATATTAATGCGCCCAGAATCAACACCCACGGATTTTTACTTCCGGAAATCATAAAGGCAATGGCAATGCCTGGCAACAATGAATGCGCGACAGCATCGCCCACGAGCGACTTTTTTTGAAGAAAAGCAAAGCTTCCAACCAAAGACGAGCTCAATGAAATAAAGAGCATGCCTAGAACAACGAGTCGCACGTTTGGGTCTTGAAAGCTGAAGAAGTCTACAAATGCTTCCATTTATTATTTCTTTTCTGAAAAACCTCTTTCCCGTATTGGAAACTCTTTATTTGATATCAAGTCACCAATTTTTGACAGCACGGTCAATCTGCCGCCATAGGCTTCTTGTAGGTTTTCCTTTGTAAACACCTCTTCTTTTGGTCCACAGGCAACCAGCCTTGTGTTCAGTAGAATCATCCAGTCAAAATACTCGTAAGCTGTCTGCAGGTCATGGTGCACAATAATTACTGTCTTGCCTTTCGATTTCATTTCAACCAGGAGTTTTAAAATCGCGTCTTCTGTTGCTGCGTCCACTCCAACAAAGGGTTCGTCCATTAGGTAGATCTCTCCAAGTTGAGCCAACGCTCGTGCAATGAAAACGCGCTGTTGCTGGCCTCCTGATAACTCACCAATTTGCCGATCAGCAAATTCTAACAAGTCAACTTTTTCAAGAGACTCTAGAGCTATTCTTTTATCATCTTTTGATAGCCTTTTCAAAATGTTGCCTTTGCGGTATCTACCCATTTTCACAACATCCATAACATCGGCTGGGAAATCCCAATCTACAGACTCTCGCTGAGGAACATAACTCACCTGCTCTCTTACTTCTTTTAATGGCTTTCCTTTTAACTCAACATAACCGCTATCTGGTTCTAACAGTCCCATAATAGTTTTAAGTAATGTGGTTTTTCCTGATCCATTTGGACCAACAATGCCTATAAGCTGTCCTTGAGGCAAGCTAAAGTCAATGTCCCACAGCACTGGTTTTCTGTTGTAGCTAACTGTCAGGTTATGAACCTCTAAGGCTAAGTCTTCTGATTCTTTACTCATTGGTGCTAAGGTTTAATGCCGTTGAAATGGTTTCAACATTTGCAGATACCATAGAAATGTATGTATTTCCTTTCTCATTTTTTCCGCCCAAAGCATCGCTGTAAAGTTTTCCTCCGACTCGAACTTCATGTCCACGCTTTTGGCAACCTTCCACTACCGCTCGAATTGACTTTTCTGAAACTGACGTTTCTACAAAGACTGCTGGAATATTTCTGTCTACCAAAAAGTTAACTAGGTCAGAAACATCTTTTAGTCCAAATTCAGACTGAGTTGAAATTCCTTGTAATCCTTTTACTTCAGTATCATAAGCCTTTCCAAAATAGCTGAATGCATCATGCGCGGTTACCACAACCCGCTGTTCTTTCGGAACGCTCATCATTAATCGCAAGACCTCAGCGTCTAATGCTTTTAATTTCTCTGCGTAAGCATTTTGATTTTTAAGAATCTCGTCTCTCCTTTCTGGATAAACTTCAGACAATTCAAGAGCCATATTTTCTATCGCATCATTCCAAAGTCGAACATTGAACCAAATGTGCGGGTCATAAACGTCTCCGGAAATGTATATTAATTTAGACTGTTCAATGCCATCACTCATGCGAATTACTTTTTTATACCGCTGCAGTTTAGACAGCACTTCTGCCATTTTGCCTTCGAGGTGAAGCCCGTTTTCAATTATAACTTTTGCCTTTTGTAAGTACTCTAGGTCTTTGTGTCCTGCTTTGTAAAGGTGCGGGTCAACCCCTTCTCCCATTAAGCTTATCACCTCTATGTCGTCTGGTAGAACAACCCTAGCAACATCTGAAATGATATTGGTTGTGCAAACCACATATTCTTTTTGAGTTTCATTTTGTTGTGTAGAACAACTGAAAAAAGAACAAAGCACAAGTATTAAAATTGTCGCTTTTGAAAGTCCTCGGTTAAAATGTCCTTTTTGCATTGCTTTTAGATATGTGCTGCAAATATAGTTAGATGGGTCTAACTTTTTAAAATTGGAAAATTTTCCGATTGTCAGCTATTGGCTTTTATTCTACTTTCGCGCCCATGCAGACTGGAAAAAAAATCTACTTTATATCCGATCTTCACTTAGGTGCACCAACGCCCGAGGCCAGTCTTGTCCGTGAAAAACGCTTTGTGAATTGGTTGGATGAAATTTCTCATGATGCTGAAGAGCTTTTTGTTGTTGGAGATCTTTTTGACTTCTGGTTTGAATACAAAAGAGCAGTGCCGAGAGGGTTTGTGAGATGCCTTGGCAAATTGGCGGAACTCTCAGATAAAGGCATTAAAATTTCCGTCTTCACTGGAAATCACGACATGTGGATTTTCGACTATTTACCTTCAGAAATTGGATGCACCCTTTATCGTGAGCCGATAACTAGAGTGTGGAATGGTAAAAAATTCTACATCGGCCATGGTGATGGTTTAGGCCCTGGTGATTATGGCTATAAGTTCATTAAAAAAGTCTTTGCCAATACAGCGTGTCAATGGCTTTTTGCACGTCTTCACCCAAATTTTGGAATCTCGTTGGCTGATTTTTGGAGCAAAAAAAGCAGAATGCACACAGGCGGAGATGACGCCAAGTTCTTAGGAGAAGAAAACGAATGGCTAGCTGTTTATTCTAAAGAAATACTTCTAAAAGAACACTTTGACTACTTTGTATTCGGTCACCGACACCTACCTTTAGACTTGAAGGTGGGAGACAACTCCCGCTATGTGAATCTAGGGGATTGGATAAATTATTTCAGTCATGCTGAATTTGACGGTGAATTGTTACATTTGATTAAATCGTAACTAAATAATGTTGATATGAAAAAAGTTTTACTCTCATTAATTGTTGTTTGTGCATTTGGTCTTCAAGACGCTAACGCTCAGGCTCAGAAGTACATGAATTTTGGAGGTCTTGGTACAGGACTTTACTTTGGAATGGAGTTTCCGGTAGCAGCGCCTATTACTCTTGGATTTCATGCTTCTACGAATTATAACTTTGATAATCTCTATGTCGCAGGTAAAGGTAATTACTACTTCGATGAACTTTTTCCTTTACCGAGTGAGTGGGATTTTTATGCAGGTTTAAACCTTGGATGGAGAATTGACGGCAATGACAACAAAAACGGTAATGACGGCTTCAGTTTTGGAGGTCAAGTTGGTGGGCGTTGGTTTTGGTCTGACAGATGGGGTATAAATGGAGAGTTCGGTTGGGGAAATGGTGCCCTTGGCGGTGTTGGTGTTACAGTGAAAATGTAATGCTTTCCCACTTTAAGAATTTAATAATACGAGACCTTCAAGCCTTGCGCTTGGAGGTTTCTTCTTTTACAGAAGACTCTTTTATCTGGAATAAACTCCCCGGCACGGTTAATTCTGCGGGTCATTTAACCTTGCATCTTGTAGGAAACTTAAACCATTTTATTGGTGCTGGCTTGGGAAAAACAGGTTATATCAGAAACCGGGAGAATGAGTTTACTAGTGCTCCCGTTTCCAAAATCACACTGTTAAAAGAGGTTGACGAATGTCTCACGTCAGTCGAGATTTCATTTGCACAGATTGCTGATAAAGACTTGCAAAAAGATTTCCCCCTTCCATGGCGAGAAGGTTTATTCTACAACACTCATTTTATGCTCGTCCAACTCACTGCTCACCTCAATTACCACCTTGGTCAGATAAACTACCTCAGGCGCTATTTTAACGCATAAAAAACCCCGAAGTCTTACTTTCGGGGCTCTATTGATTTTCAATCGCGGAAATAAATTATCTTGATTCTTGAAATCTTCTCGCAACTTCTTCCCAGTTTATCACATTAAAAAATGCGTTGATATAATCTGGTCTTCTGTTTTGATAGTTCAAATAGTATGCATGCTCCCAAACGTCCAATCCAAGAATTGGAGTTCCTTCACATCCCATTCCTGGCATTAAAGGGTTGTCTTGATTCGCTGTAGAGCAAACTTCTAATTTTCCGTCTTTTACGCATAGCCATGCCCAACCAGAACCGAAACGTGTTGCAGCTGCTTTAGCAAACAAGTCTTTAAACGCCTCATAAGAACCAAACGCTTCGTTTATTGCTCCTTCAAGCTCTCCGTGTGGGTTTCCGCCTCCGTTTGGACTCATAACAGACCAAAACAAATCGTGGTTAAAGTACCCGCCACCGTTATTTCTAACAGCTGCGTTGTCTGTGTGGTGTTGCAATAATTCTAAGATAGACTTTCCTTCCATCTCTGTTCCTGCAACAGCATTGTTTAAATTGTTTGTATAACCTGCATGATGCTTCCCGTGGTGGATTTCCATGGTTCTTGCATCAATGTGTGGTTCTAAAGCATCGTAAGCATATGGTAATGCTGGTAATTCGTAAGCCATAATATTTATAGTTTTTTAGTTTAACATTAACGAGTAACAAATTTATATGATTATAGAAATAACTTAGCGCTATTGGTATAGATAATTTCTATTTTCAGTTCGAGGGAGTCAAATTAATTTACCAGATCCGACTTTAAACGGTGTCCGTTTTTCACGCCCATTGGTTCGTTGTACTTTGTTATTTCGAGGTTAAATGCCTTAGCTATTTTATTCATCGCTTCATTTGCCGCTTTCGCGGAAGCGTTGATATGAACAAGTGTTTTTCCGCGGTGCGTCTTGCTCAACATATACACCTCAAATACAATTCTTTGTTTGCCAGCACTTCCTTTGTTTTTTTTAAGTATTGTAATAAATGGATAATCATCAAGCTTTTTAAAGTCTCCTTTTTTATAACCCAACACACTCGTATAGTGTTTTATTGATTTCGTGTTGGGGTCTAAAAGAATCCCTGTAGAAGCGGTGCCGAAAAACCCGCCAATTAGTATAAAAAGAGACGCTATTAAAGTTGTAGCAGTCGTTGCGGAAATCGCAATAACTAAACCAACTAGTATTACCAAAAAACCCCCAAGCTTCAGTGGAGTTGCGAATAAACTACCTGTTTTAGATTTAAAAATCGCTCCTTTCGAGGACATATAAGACTTTTTTATTTAAAAATTAAACATAGAAAATAACCTAACATAAAAAACCCCAGCAAAAGCCGGGGTTTCAATATAAATTTATTGAGCTCTTTTAAGCTTCTACATAGGCCTCAATTGGCGTGCACGTACATATTAGGTTTCTGTCACCATAAGCGTCAT
>Ga0102906_1000103_pt1 | contig 26404 bp, 29 predicted proteins | sample Colrivmet1556A02_FD_78498 | JGI IMG/M metagenome (GOLD analysis project Ga0102906, IMG submission 78498) | Estuarine microbial communities from the Columbia River estuary - metaG 1556A-02 | ecosystem: Environmental > Aquatic > Marine > Intertidal zone > Estuary | place: USA: Columbia River... | reverse complement strand
TACAAAAATTTTACAGAATTAATCTTATTAATTCATGTACTGGTTACAAATCAGCAAACCTTTTAGGAAGTATATCTAAGGAAGGTGTTGAGAATGTATCTGTTTTTAGTTCAATTACCCATTTAGGTAGTAATCCTGCAATGCTCGGATATATTTTAAGACCTACAACTGTTCCAAGAGATACATTTAAAAATATTAAAGAAACAGGATTATTTACAGTTAATCATATTGTTAAAGATATAATTAGTGAAGCTCATCACACTAGTGCAAAATACCCTGAAGAAATATCTGAGTTTGATAAAACAAATTTAGAACAAGAATACAAAGATGGTTGCAAAGCACCATTTGTAAAAGGCTCTCCAGTTCAATTAGTTTGTAAATATCAAAATGAATATAACATAAAAGAAAATGGAACTATACTTGTAGTGGCTTCAATAGAAGATTTATATTTTAATGAAGAACTTGTAAATGATACTGGTTTTCTTCAACTTGATAAAGGAGGTGTAGTAACTGTTAATGGATGTGATGGTTATGCTCTTCCAAGTTTATTAAATAGATTTGAATACCAAAGACCAAAAAAATAAATGGACTTTATATCTGAAAAATTAACTGAATATATTTCTGAGAATTCTAATGAAGAGCCTAAAATTCTTGCTAGATTAAATCAAGAAACTCATCAAAAGATTCTTAAACCTAGAATGTTAAGTGGTCATATTCAAGGAAGACTTTTAAGTATGATTTCTAAAATGAATTCTCCATCCTCTATACTTGAAATTGGAACATTTACTGGCTATGGAACACTATGTTTAGCAGAAGGCCTTAAAGAAGATGGTAAGATATTTACAATAGATCAAAATGAAGAACTACTTAAAATTCAAAGTAAATACTTTGAAGAAAGTGGAAAAAGAAATAAAATTATCCAACTTACAGGAAATGCTAAAGAAATTTTAGATGATTTAAATGAGACTTTTGATTTAGTATTTATTGATGCTGATAAAGAAAATTATATTGAATATTTTAAACTAGTTTCAGAAAGACTGAATAATAATGGAATAATTATTTCAGATAATGTTCTTTGGTCAGGAAAAGTTTTAGATCCATCTTCAGAAAATGATGAAGAAACTAATGCATTAGTACATTTCAACAAACTATTAAATGAAGATAAAAGATTTGAGACTGTGATTTTACCACTTAGAGATGGGCTTTCAATATCTAGGTTAATTTAAATCTCTTTTAATTGAATCCTTAAGATCGTCAAAATCTTTTTTAATATCACTCACGCTATCTTTTAGGTCTTTTGTTAATGAATCCGTTGGGTTTTTGACATCTGTATTTTTGGATATCTCAGTTTTTATTTCGTTTGTAGCATGTTTTATTTGAGTCATTCCTTTTGCTAATCCTTTAGCAATTGATGGAATTTTGTCTGCCCCAAAAACAAGAAGTACAATAAAAAAAACAAAAACTAATTCAGCTCCACTAATAAACAATATCATAATATCAAAACTAATCAATAATTCAACCTCTTAAAATTTTTTTTAAAATAATCTATTAAAAGCGTGTAGTTGCCTGCCTTAAAGTTTTCCTCTAGAGGATAGTTCTGGTATGCTGATGTAACGAATTCATGAATATTATCTTCAATTAATCCAAACTCATCAATAAAAAATCTTAAACCATAGAAATTAATAATTCGATCAATTAGATTATAATCATTTTTAAACTCTCTTTCTTTTCTCTTTTCTTTATAGTAACCTGAAATCCAGTTGAACATTCTTTCAACATCAAGTCCTCCAGCTAAAGGAGCAAGTAAAAGTTCTTTGGTTAGTTGAGAATTTGATGGAATATCTTCTTTTCTTATACCTGTAAAACCAGGAATTCCTAGATCATCAAAGTTTATATTATCAACTATTCCAGAATTTTTAAGGTCATTCATAAGGCTTCCTGAAAGTCCACTTGAATTTAAAATAACTTCATCAAGTTCATTAACAAATTCTTCTAAATAAATAGTTATCGATAATGAGTCAAAAACATCTTTATCTATGATGATTTTATTTCTTTTAAATTGAATTGCAGAAAATATTAATTCATCATTTAAATTGACTAAAATCTTAAAATTTCCTTCAGAATCTGTTATTGTAGCTTCATTTGAAGTTATATTCAACACATGCACTCCTTGAATCGAATATGAATTATCATTATAAACAATTCCTTCAATAAATTTCTGATTATTTGTTTGAGAAAAAGTATAAAATGAAATTAAAAGAAAAAGAAAAAGTAATTTCTTCATTCAACTCTTAAATTTTTATAGGTATCTGCTTTATTTAACAGATAGTCTATTATTAAAAATTGATTCTTTTCTAATATTAAATTTTTCATCTCTGTATCTGAATCTAGCTTTGACAAGAAATCGTTTATTTCAAAGGATTTAAGTTCAAGAACCCCAGAAAAAAAGTTTTCTTCCAAAACATATGGAAGAACTTCGCTTGGAATTATATTTAACTTTTCTTCATCTGATTTTGCATCAACTATGGATGAGAGGAGTTTGAATATATTAACAAAATTTAAACCATTAACTACTTGCCTATTATCCGTTAGGACATTCTGAATTTTTGTAGACTTATCTGCTATATAATCAAATCCTTTAAATTGTTCTTCTTTAAGATCAAGAAATTTTTGAGTATCATCTGGAGTTATTACAACTTCATCTAATTCTCTTACTCTTTGATTAATTTGAACAATAATTCTTTTATTTTTTAATATCTCTTTATTGACTCTAACTGTTCTGATAATGTACTGAACAGATGAAAAAATTATTTCATCACCTTCTTTAGCATAGATTTCAAATTCACCTTGATCATTAGTAATTGTAGAGCTTTGTGCAGTGTTATTAATAACATTTGCAGCAGGTACATCTATATTTCTGTATATAACTTTTCCTTGAATTAGCTCTCTATCCTGTGAGTAACTAAATTGAATTACAAAAATGAAAAATAAAATATTTTTGAACATGTATATTTCCTTGATTTAAATTTACAAATAAATCATTCAGGAGTTAGTTTAGATCTGTATTAATATATTAATTAAAAACATTATCTAACAAATACTGGCTCTAATGGATTACTTGTTTCATCAAGACTGAACATGTAACCTGAGGAATTGAAATTCTCAATATCTGATGAAGATTCAATATTATTGTCAATCAAATATCTGGTCATCAGACCTCTAGCTTTTTTAGCATAAAATGAAATAATTTTAAGTTTTCCGTTTTTAAAGTCTTTAAATTGAGGAGTAATAATTGTGTTACCAATTAAAGAAGAATCAACCACTGAAAAATATTCATTACTAGCTAGGTTTACAATAATATCTTCACCTTTAATCTCTTTTAAAATTGAATTTGTAACATCCTTATTCCAAAAATCATATAGATTGTTTGATCCATTAATAGATAGCTTTGTTCCCATCTCAAGTCTGTATGGTTTTATCTCATCAAAAGGTTTCAAAATACCATAAAGACCAGATAATATTCTTAAAGTATTTTGAAGTTTATCATGATTAGAGCTAGAAATAGTAGCAGCATCTATTCCTTCATATACATCTCCATTAAATGCAAATATCGCTTGTCTTTGTTTAGAATTACTTTTTTGAAAATCCTGATTTCTTGACCAATTAAGATCGCTAAGTTTAGGAGATATACTCATAAGACTTTCAAGATCTGGAGCAGATAACTCTTTTAAAGTATTATTAATCTGCTTCGCCTTGTTAGAAAATAGCGGTGTTGACCTAAGACTTGTTTCAATATTTGTCTCAAAATCCAAAGACTTAGCAGGTGAAATAAGTATTTTCATTTTTTATTTCAAATTTATAAATTTTTATGCTTAGAATAAAGTCTCCATTTATCAATTACAGAGGCTATATCTTCTGGAATATCAGAATTGAAAGATATTTTTTCTTTTGATTTAGGATGAATAAAACCAAGAGTTTTTGCATGAAGAGCTTGTCTTGGAAGAAGTCTAAAACAATTATCTACAAATTGTTTGTATTTAGAATATACTGTTCCTTTTAATATCTTATTACCTCCATACCTCTCATCATTAAATAATGTATGACCTAAATACTTCATGTGAACTCTAATTTGATGAGTTCTTCCAGTTTGAAGTCTGCAACTAATTAAAGTTACATATCCAAACCTTTCTATCACCTTATAATTTGTTATTGCTTCTTTTCCTCCCTCCATGTCTTCATAAACAATCATTTGAAGTCTATTCTTTGGATTTCTTCCTATCGGAGCATTTATCTCACCCTCATCGTCTTTTACATCACCCCAAACCAAAGCATAATATTCTCTTTCAACAGATTTATTAAAAAATTGCTTAGCCATTAATGTCATTGATTTTTCAGTTTTAGCAATAACTAGTAGGCCCGAAGTGTCTTTATCTATTCTATGAACTAGTCCTGGTCTATTTGAAGAATTATTAGGTAAATTATCAAAATGATATAGTAGTGCATTAATTAAAGTGCCAGAGTAATTTCCGTGACCAGGATGAACTACCATTCCGCTTTTTTTATTTACTATTATTATTGAATCATCTTCATATTCTATATCTAAATCAAGTTTTTCAGGAGTAAGAAGATTTTCATATGGAGGATGACTAAATAGGATTCTTACTTTGTCATCTTTTTTTACTTTATAACTTGATTTTACTATTTTATCATTAACTCGAATAGATCCTTCTTTAGCAGCTTTTTGAATTTTATTTCTAGTAGCATTTTCAATTCTACTCATTAGAAATTTATCTATTCTCAGTGGTTCTTGACCAGAATTAATATCAAAAGCAAAATGCTCATGAAGCTCTTGTTCAAAATCAAGTTTCGAATTATCTTTTTCCATTACCCAAAATTAAATCCAACTCTGAGTTTAATGGAATTTTTTGTCCGGGAAGAATCTTTTCACCTTCAAACAAAACATCCAAGACCATATCTTTCCCAATATTATCAACATAACTATAATCTCTAACTTGAAAACCAAGAGCTGTAAGAATTGATTCTGCATTTCTTTTAGTTATTTGAACTACATTAGGTAATGAAATTTTTTGAAAATTTTTAGGATTTACATTAAGATAAATTTTTCTATTCTTTTTAACCAGTTCAAACTCTTTTGGTATTTGTGATATAATAGAATAATTTGGAATTTCGACAAAAAATTTAGAAGAATCTAACACTTCATACCTTAGTCTATTGTCTTCTAAAGTACTTAATGCTTCATCTAAATTCATTCCAGATAAATCAGGAACTTCTATGTAAGAATTATGTTTTGTATATATCTTAAGTGAATTATAGACTATGAAAAACACAATAAACACAATCATAAGCAATAAAATAGTATGCTTGAATAATGATTTACTTTTAAAGTGATCTAAAATTTTCATCTTTATAATTTAATGCAAATATACTAACTCATAATTGTCTTTTATTATAATGAGTTACATTTGAAAATAATATGAAAAATATTGCAGTTGTTTTTGGTGGTTATTCTTCTGAATATGAGGTTTCTGTTAAAAGTGCAAAATTTATTTATGATAATCTAAAAGATAATTCCAACTGGAATGTTTATGAAATCTGTATTTCAAAGAAAAAGAATATTGTTAAGTTTAAAGAAAAAATATTCGATCTAGATTATCAGAACTTTTCATTTAATATTAATGGCATAATTATTAAACCTGACGCAGTGTTTAACATTATTCATGGGGATCCAGGAGAAAATGGAACTTTAGCCAAAATTTTAGAGAAAAATGAAATTCCACAAACTAGTTGTGATAATCATGTTTCTGAATTAACTTTTAATAAGAAAAAGTATATTGAATTTATAGATAGTTTAAATATTCCATGTTCAAAGCAAGTTCTTCTAAAAAAGGAAGACGTTATTGATATTTCAAATATATTAGGAAGAATCAAAATTCCATGTATTGTTAAGCCAAACAATGGGGGAAGTAGTATAGGAGTTTCTAAAGTAAATTATGCAGATGAATTAGAAAATAAAATTAAAATTGCTTTTAAAGAAGGTAATGAAGTCTTGATCGAAAATTTTCTAGATGGTCAAGAAGTTTCAGTTGGAGTTATAGACATAAATGATGAACGAATAATTCTTCCAATAACAGAAATTATTAGTGAAAATGAACTTTTTGATTATAATGCAAAGTATCTAGGTGAATCACAAGAAATCACTCCAGGAAATATTTCAAATGAATCTAAAGAATTGATTCATAAATATATTAATAGAATTTATGATAATATTAAATTAAATGGAATTACAAGATCAGAGTTCATAATTGTAAATGAAGATCCTCATATTCTTGAGACAAATACAGTTCCCGGATTTACAAAGCAAAGTATTGTCCCTCAGCAAATCGAAGCCCAAGGATTATCAGTTAAGGAAGTTATAAATAATCAAATAAAATCAATTCTCTAAATTATATTTAAATTTAAGGTATGAAAAGAGCTGTATTTCCAGGATCTTTTGATCCAATTACATTGGGTCATCAGGACATAGTTACTAAAGGGCTTAAAGTTTTTGATGAAATTATTATTGGTATAGGAGAAAATACGGATAAAAAATATATGTTTTCAAGTGAAAAAAGATTTGAATTTGTTTCATCAACTTTTAAAACTTTAAAAAAAGTAGATGTAAAGATTTACAATGGATTAACAGTTGATTTTTGTAAAGAAAATGATACTCAATTTATCATAAGAGGTTTAAGAAATCCTGCTGATTTTGAGTTTGAGAAAAGTATTGCACTTACAAACCGAAAAATGACAGGAATTGAAACTATATTTTTTCTAACTGATTCAAAAAATTCCTTTATTAGTAGCAGTATTGTTCGTGAACTTATAAAAAACAAAGGTGATTATAAATTATTTATCCCCAGAGGAGTTTCTATTTAGAACGTCAAAAATAATTATCCTAATATTCTCAAAGGTATCATCTAAAAAATCTTCAATTCCTAATTTTGAGATCCATTCTGTTTTTGAAATACCCTCTTCAATTTGAGGTTTAAGTTGGCCCATATAATTAGTTGACATTCTAAACCAATAGGTTTTCTTTAATCTAAATCTTTTACCTTTTTTAAAAATATGATATGTTTCAGAAAGTTGATTTTGAACTATTAAATCTGCTACACCAGTTTCTTCTGTAACTTCTCTTTTAGCTGCTTCAATTATTAATTCATTTTTCTCTACCCCACCTTTTGGAAGATCCCATTTATCATTCCTAAAAATAAATAAAAGTTTATTATCTGTTCTTTCTACTAAACCTCCCGCAGCCTCTATTACAGGGAACTGTTTTAAAAATGTTTTCCAAAGTTTATCAATATTTTTATGATACAGGTAAACTTTGTTGTTTTTTGTTGATTTTAAAGCTTTTAGAATTTGACTAGCACTTGAATATTTAATAAAAATAAAAGGTTCAGTATCTGAAAACTCTTGAATTTCGTTTGTAAGAATCAAAGGCTTTTGGTTGAAAAAAACTTTATACATTTGTAATAATGGTATTAGACAAAAAAGTTGCAGAGCAAACAATAAATTATCTTACACAAATTAATGCAATTAAATTAAATACCAAAAATCCGTTTACATGGACTAGCGGAATTAAATCTCCTATTTACTGTGACAACAGGTTAATACTCTCATATCCCAATATTAGAAAGTTTGTTGCAGATAAGATGTCAGATATTGTAAAAAATATATATGGTGAAGACATATCTATTGCTGGAGTTGCTACAGGAGCTATAGCTATTGGAGCTATGATTGCAGAAAGATTAAATTTACCATATGCATATGTAAGACCTGAGCCAAAGGGACATGGATTGAAAAATCAGATTGAAGGAAGTATTCAAGAAGGAACTAATGTTGTTGTTATTGAAGATTTAATAAGTACAGGTAAGAGTAGTCTAAATGCAATAAATGCATTAAAATCTGAGGGTTACAATGTGATGGGAATGTTATCTATTTTTTCTTATAATTTTCAGTTTGCAAATAAAAAGTTTGAAGACGAAAATATCTTAATTAATTCATTATCTGACTACAATTCATTAGTTGAAATAATCGAATCTAAAGGTTCTCTTGATAATTTAGAGATAAGTAGATTGAAAAAATGGAGAGAAGATCCAAAAACTTGGAGCTAGTTTAGATAATTATTTTAATATCCCCTGAATTATATTTACTAATTCCTTTTGAGTCAATTTTCACTTTTATTTGACCGTTTTCAATTACTTCAACAACCTTACCTTTTAGAGTTTCTCCATTTAAAAGAAAAGTACATCCATCTAGACCATATAAATTTTCATGATACTCTTTTGAGAGCTTTTCCAAATTATTAATGTTTGAGAAATAAAATTTATAATTCTTAATTAATTCATTTAAAACACTATCTACAGAAATATCTTTTTTAGATGATTGCTTAATTGAAGTTGCATTAGGTAAATTTCTAAATATTATTTGATTAATATTTATACCAGTTCCTATTATAGTTGAATAAATTTTATTAGATCTGATGGTATTCTCAATTAATATTCCAGAAATTTTTTTATCGCCTGCCATTATGTCGTTGGGCCACTTAATAAATACTTGATCAGATATAAATTTTTTAACTGTTTTTAGTACTGATAATGAGACAGCATAATTTATAGAGTATGCTTGGTTAGATGTAATCTTTGGAAAGATATAGTATAATGAGCATAGAAGGTTTTTTCCATAGCTAGAATACCATCTATTAGACAGTTGTCCTCTCCCTCCGTATTGATATTTTGAGGATACTATATGTCCGCTAATTATTTTTTTTGATTTAATTAACATCTTTACTTTGTCATTTGTTGACCTGGTGGCATTAACTTTGATTATCTTAATAGTAGACATGTTATTAAAAGTAATAAATTTGAAAAAAAAAGTTTAATGATTAAACCCAAATTACAAGAAACTAAATTAATTGATGAAATTTTATTTAGTATTGAAGATGTTAAGGGTGTTGATGTGAATATAATGGACCTTACAAAGATAAGTAATACCGTATGTAGATTTTTTATTGTGTGTACTGGAACATCAAATACTCATGTTGCTGCAATCTCAAATTCAGTGAGAAGGCATGTTAGTAAGAAACTTAAAGAAAAACCTTTTAGTACTGAGGGAACTGAGAACCAAGAATGGGTTTTAATCGATTATGTTGATGTGGTTGTTCATGTTTTTCAAAGAGAAATAAGAGAATACTATGATATTGAAAATCTTTGGGGAGATGCTAAAATTACGAATGTTGAATCTAAAGCTTAATTAATGGCTAATAAGAAAAAAAATAATAAATCAAAAATTAACATCTATTGGTTCTATGCTTCAGTAGTATTTTTCATTCTAAGCATTGGATTGTTAGGTGGAGATTCTGGTATGCAGAATACACAACTTACTGATATTTCATCTTTTGAAAACTATTTAAGAAATGGTGATATTGATAAGGTCGCAATTATAAATCAAAGGTATGCAAGGGTGACATTAAATGAGAATGCTCTAGCTAAAGACATTCATAAAAATGCCAAAGTAAAAAACCTTTTTGGACAAGAAAACTTAGCAGGTCCTCATTATCAATTTGAAATTGGTACTCCTGAATTATTTGAAACAAAACTTCAGGAAATTAGAGACTCAGAGAATTTAAGTTTCTCTGTCGAGTTTGTAACAATGGAAAACAGATGGCTTGATGTCTTACTTGGATTTCTTCCAATAATTATAATAATTGGTGTCTGGATATTTTTAATGAGAAGAATGTCTGGTGGTGGTGGTGGTGGTGGAAGTCAAATATTTAATATAGGTAAGTCTAAAGCTAAATTATTTGATCAAAACACAGAAGTTAAAGTCACATTTAAAGACGTCGCTGGTTTATTAGGTGCTAAAGAAGAAGTTCAAGAAATTGTTGATTTTCTTAAAAATCCAAAAAAATACACTGTTCTAGGGGGTAAAATTCCAAAAGGAGCTTTATTAGTTGGTGCACCGGGAACTGGTAAAACATTGTTAGCAAAAGCAGTTGCAGGTGAGGCTAAGGTTCCATTCTTTTCTCTTTCTGGTTCTGATTTTGTTGAAATGTTTGTAGGAGTTGGAGCTTCTAGAGTTAGAGATTTATTCAAACAAGCTAAAGAAACATCTCCTTCAATTATTTTTATTGATGAAATAGATGCTATTGGAAGAGCTAGAGGTAGAAATAATATGACAGGTTCAAATGATGAAAGAGAGAATACATTAAATCAACTTCTTACAGAAATGGATGGATTTGGAACAAATACAAATGTCATTGTAGTTGCTGCTACAAATAGGGCAGATGTTTTAGATAAAGCGTTGATGAGAGCAGGGAGATTTGACAGACAAATATTTGTTGACTTACCAGACTTAAATGAAAGAAGAGAAATCTTTCAGGTTCATTTAAAACCATTAAAAAAGAGTAGAGCTCTTGATGTTGACTTTTTAGCTAAACAAACTCCTGGATTTTCTGGAGCTGATATTGCAAATGTTTGTAATGAAGCTGCGTTAATTGCAGCAAGAAATAATAAAAAGTCTGTTGGAAAGCAAGATTTTTTAGATGCTGTTGATCGAATTGTAGGAGGTCTTGAGAAGAAAAATAAAATAATTACAAAGGAAGAAAAAAACACGATTGCATTTCATGAAGCTGGACATGCAATAGTTAGCTGGCTACTAGAGCATGCAGCTCCTCTTGTTAAAGTTACTATTGTACCAAGAGGACAGTCTTTAGGTGCAGCCTGGTATCTTCCTGAAGAACGTATGATTGTAAGGACTGAACAAATGCTAGATGAAATGTGTGCTACTTTAGGTGGTAGAGCTGCAGAAAAAATCATGTTTAATAAAATATCAACTGGTGCTTTAAATGACCTAGAAAAGGTAACAAAGCAAGCTAGAGCAATTGTTTCTGTTTATGGTCTGAATGATAAAATTGGGAATATTACTTATTATGATTCCAGTGGACAAGGAGATTATAACTTTACTAAACCCTATTCTGAAGAGACAGCTAAAAAAATTGATGAAGAAATTTCTTTAATTATTGAAAAGCAATATAAGCGAGCTTGTTCAATCCTTAAGAAGAACAAAAATAAACTATCATCCTTAGCAACAAGATTAATTGATAAAGAAGTTATCTTCAAGGAAGACCTTGTAAAAATTCTTGGAGAAAGACCATTTTCCAAAAAAATTGAAAAAGTTAAAGAAGTAAAAGAAAATAATAAAGATTAAATAATTTGGGATTCTGGAACTTTTTTAGGGATAAAAAAAAACAAGATTCAGATGAAATAGAGTCTGCTATTTCTAAAGATGATACAAATGATCTAATTTTTGCAAAGAACTTTACTAGTTTTGGAGGTAGATTCATATTTATAGATGAAAAAAACTCTACAAATGAAATTTTTCAAAAAATCATAGAAGAAAATCAATGGAGTGATGAAAATGTTTGCTCACTTGATTCAAATATTTCAAAAAATCTTAATGTAAGACTAATTAGAAAAATTGATAATGATAATGTAAAAGCTCTTGTTACTGAATGTGAGTTTTTATTATCCAATACAGGTAGAATTTTAATATGTAACAAACAAATTAAAAGTAATAGGATTGAAGATCTTCCTCCTGTGGTTATAATTCTTGCTAAATCTAATCAATTTGTCTCTGACGTGAGTGAAGGAATGACAGGGTTAAAAAACAAGTATAAAACTAATTTTCCATCTAATATTACAACGATTAATGTTAAAAATAAACTTAATGAAGATAATTTTTTAACTTATGGTAATAGTGCTAAAGATATATATCTCATATTAAGTGATGATTAATTTTTTACCAAGATTAATAACCGGTATTTTTTATATCCTACTGATTTCAGGATCAATAATCTACGGTATAGAAAGTTTTATTTTAGTTTTTTTTATTTTAACTTCTATTGCTGTTTATGAGTCTCATCTATTATGGGGGAAAATCAAATCAACCAATTCAAATTATAATAGTCCAAATCAATCTTTAATTTATCGATTACCTCAATACTTTGTGATTCAATCGATGATACTGTTAGTTTTAATTCCTTTTACTTTTGATGATCTTTATAATCCATTTTCAATTTTATTAATATTTATATTGATATGGATTAGTGATACTATGTCTTATTTTTTTGGTTCTTACTTTGGTAAAACAAAAATGAAAATTAAAGCTTCACCTAATAAAACATGGGAAGGTTTTATAGGAGGGCTTTTGTGTTCAGTAATTTTTAGTATAATTTCATTTAATTATATTCAAGAAATCTATCCATTTTGGAAAACAATTTCTCTTGGTTTATTAATTCCTGTTTTTGGATTATTTGGTGATATTTATCAATCTAAAATTAAAAGAATGGCTGGAGTTAAAGACAGTGGTTATATATTACCTGGTCATGGTGGGATTTTTGATAGACTTGACAGTGCGATGGGTGTTTCTTATATAGCCTTGGTAATTACTTTAATATAATGTTTCATAAAGAAGGTTTTAAAATTATAGTTTTCAACTTTTTAATGAGTGCCTCAATGGTAATCTCCTTTGAAATATTAATTAGTTCTGAAAACATAAAATATTATCTTCAAATATCGATTTTAATTCAATTCTTATTGATTTTATGGTTTTTTAGAAATCCTAAAAGAAATATTATAACTTACAGTGAGAGAATATTAAGCCCCGCTGATGGAAAGATAGTTACTATAGATAAAGTTGATGAAAATGAATTTTTTAAGGACAAAAGAATTCAAGTTTCTATTTTCTTATCTCCATTAGATATTCATGTAAATAGGTACCCTGTTTCTGGAGAAGTTATCTACAGTAAACATCATCATGGTAATTATTTGGTTGCTTGGCACCCAAAATCATCAGAAAAAAATGAAAGGACATCTGTTGTAATAAAAAACAAAAAGTTTGGCGAAATCTTATATAGACAAATAGCCGGTGCGGTTGCTAGAAGAATTGTCAACTATGCCCTAAAAGATATTCAAGTAAGACAGGGTGATGATTCTGGATTTATCAAGTTTGGATCCAGGGTTGATCTTTTCCTACCATTAAATACTGAAGTTAAAGTTAAAGTTGGAGATAGAGTTAAGGGAGGAATTACAGTAATGGCTTAACTAAGTTAATTCAGAAATCGATTTCTGTAAAGATTTAATTTTTTTCTCTGTATCAGCAATCTTTTGTTTTTCAATATTAACTATAGTATCAGGAGCATTTTTTACAAATTTTTCGTTTTTTAATTTGTTTTGTACGGACTTTAAAAAGTTCTCATTATAATTAAGCTCTTTTGTTAACTTTTCAATTTCTGCATCCTTATCAAATCCTTCTTCTAGAGGTATAAAGAATTCATAATTTTTGATTAAGAAAGAATTAACCATTTTAAAATTATCTTTTGAAGATTCTTCAAGTTTGTTAATTGAAGCTATTTTTTTAATTATTTCAACATTAACTAGAGATTTATTATTTGGCAAGTAGTATAAATCAAGAGAAGTTTTGAATGAAATATTTTTCTCCTTTCTATAATTTCTGATTTGTGATATTATTTCCTTGGTTATTTCAAAGTCATTTACAATAGCTTGATCATTGTCTTCTATTTCAGGCCAATAACTTATTGTAAGTGGAATTGACTCATTAACATCAGGTAAGTTTTGATAAATTTCTTCAGTTAAAAAAGGCATGAAAGGGTGAAGAATTTTTAAATTTTTTTCAAATAATCTAATTAATTCATTTTTTGATTTTATGTCGATTTGTTCACCAAAGTCGGGTTTTACAATTTCAAGTAGCCATGAACAAAAATCATCCCAAATCAATCTGTAAGAAGACATTAAAACATCTGAAATTCTATAATTATCAAAGTTTTTATTTATTAATTTAAGTGTATTATTAAACTTATTATTATACCAGTTAAGGCCTAATTCATTTACTTTAGGCTGTGATTTATTCTCATCAATTTCCCAACCATGAACAAGTCTTAAGGCATTCCATAATTTATTAGTAAAATTCTTTCCTTGTTGACATAAAGACTCATCAAATAACAAATCATTTCCAGCTGCAGAACTTAGCATTAATCCTACTCTCACGGAATCAGCACCATATTCTTCTATAAGCTTAATTGCATCAGGAGAATTACCAAGCTGTTTTGACATTTTTCTTCTAAGTTTATCTCTAACAATTCCTGTGAAATAAACATTTGAAAAAGGCTTTTCATCTCTAAATTCATAACCAGATATAATCATTCTAGCAACCCAAAAAAATATGATATCAGGTCCAGTAACTAAATCTTGAGTTGGATAATAATAGTTAATTTCTTTATTATTAGGGTTTCTAATTCCATCAAATACTGAAATTGGCCATAGCCATGATGAAAACCATGTATCTAACACGTCGTTTTCTTGAATTATGTCATCCTCACTATATTGAATTTTAGATTTACTGTTGATTTTAGTTAATGCTTCTTTTTTATTTTTTGCAACTATATAGTCTTCATTATTACCATAATAAAATACAGGAATTTGATGTCCCCAAGTCAACTGTCTTGAAATATTCCAATCTTTAATATTTTCAAGCCAATATTTATATGTAGATTTAAATTTACTTGGAAAGAATTTAATGTTTTCATTTTCAAGAACGTTTTCAATAGCTGGTTTTGTAATATCATTCATTTTAAGAAACCATTGCTTTGACAATCTGGGTTCAATCACTGCATTTGTTCTTTCTGATCTTCCAACATTATGAATATAATTTTCTTTTTTTACTAAAAGATTTTTAGACTTTAATTCAACTTCAATTTCTTTTCTAACTACAAATCTATCTTTGCCTTGATAGTGAAGCCCGTTATTGTTTAGAACTGCATTTTCATCAAAAATATCGATTGTATCTAAGTTGTGTTTTAAACCTAGATTATAGTCATTAATATCATGGGCTGGGGTAACTTTTAAACAGCCAGTTCCAAATTCTAAATCAACATATAAATCAGCTATGATTGGGATTTTCCTTCCACATATTGGAACAATTGCTTGTTTACCAATCAGGTCCTTATATCTTTTATCTTTTGGGTTAACACACAGTGCAGTATCTCCAAAGATAGTCTCTGGTCTAGTAGTAGCAATTTGGAGTTCTTTATCAGAGTTTTCTAATAAATATTTCAAGTAATATAGACTTGAATCTTCCTCAATATAGTTTACTTCTTCGTCAGATACTGTAGTCTTAGCTTCAGGATCCCAATTTATCATCCTATACCCTCTATAAATTAAGTCTTTTTTATGTAGTATTTCGAATGCTTCAATTACAGATTGATACATATCATCATCAAGGGTAAATTTAGTTCTATCCCAATCACATGAACATCCAAGTTTTTTTAATTGCTCTAATATACCTCCACCATATTTTTCTGTCCAATCCCAAGCATGTTTAAGAAATTCATCTCTTGATATATCTGACTTATTAATTCCTTTTTGTTTAAGATTTTCAACAACTTTTGCCTCAGTTGCAATTGATGCGTGATCAGTTCCTGGAACCCAACAAGCGTTTTTACCTAGCATTCTAGCCCTTCTAACTAATATATCTTGAAGAGTATTATTAAGCATGTGTCCCATATGTAATAATCCTGTAACATTTGGAGGTGGAATAACTATAGTAAACGGTTCCTTTTCATTTGGAACTGAATTAAAAAGTTTATTATCCATCCAAAATGAATACCATTTTTTTTCCGTATCAATATGGTTATACTTTGAGGAGATTTGCATCAATTCATAAATATTTTAATCTAAAACAAAAATAACATACCTTGAAGTATATTTGCAAAATTAAGTTAAATAAATGCCAACAATTTCAAAAAAAGGAAATAATATACCTCCTTCTCCGATTAGAAAATTAGTGCCATTTGCAGATCAAGCAAAAAAAAAAGGTGTTGATATCCTCCATTTAAACATTGGACAACCTGATATTAAATCACCTACTGAATCTATTGATGCAATAAAGAATATTGAATTAGATATATTAAAATATGAATATTCTCAAGGCTCTTATGAATTTAGAAATAATTTATGTAAGTATTATTCTAATCATAATATTCATGTTTTGCCTGATGATATTATTACAACAGTTGGAGCTAGTGAAGCTCTATCCTTTACTCTGAACTCTATATGTGACCCAGGAGACGAAGTTATAATTCCTGAACCTTTCTATGCTAATTATAACGGATTTGCTCAAGCTTCAGATGTAAAAGTTATTCCAATTACTTCAAAAATTGAAGATAATTTTTCACTGCCATCAATTGAATCATTTGAGAATAAAATAAATAATAGAACAAAAGCAATAATTATTTGTAATCCATGTAATCCTACCGGATATGTTTATTCAAAAGATGAAATAATTGCAATTGCAGACCTTGCAAAAAAACATGACCTGTTTATAGTTGTAGATGAAGTTTATCGAGAATTTATATATACAGACATAAAACACTTTTCTATTCTTGAAGATCAAAGATTTTATGAGAATGCAATATTAATTGATTCAACATCCAAGAGATATAGTTTATGTGGAGCAAGAATTGGGTTTATTGTATCAAAAAATTCTGATTTTATTGAAACATGTTTAAAGTTTGCACTTACAAGACTTTCCCCTCCTACCCTAGCTTTAATTGCAGCTAATGAGGCATTAAATTCTGATGAAAATTATATTAAAAATGTTATAAATGAATATTCAAACAGGAGAAAAGTTTTAATAAGTGAACTATCTAATTTAAATGATATACAATATTCAAATCCTATGGGTGCATTTTATTCGATAATTAAGTTACCTGTTAATAATGCTGAAGAATTTGCAAAATTTTTACTTACAGATTTTTCAATAAATAATGAAAGTGTTATGGTTTCTCCTGCCTCAGGATTTTACAGTTCTAAAAATATTGGAAATGATGAAATTAGAATAGCGTTTGTTCTCAATTCTGAAAAACTTAAACGTGCTGTTAAAATAATTAATTTAGGCCTTAAAGAATTTATAAGCTAATTCATGAAAGTTCATAGAAATGCTTCACTAAAAAATTTTAATACATTTAATGTAGATGAAAAGGCAAGGATATTATTTGAGATAAATAATATTAGTGATCTCTCCAATATTTTATCAAAAGAAGCTCAAAAAGATGAGATTCTTGTATTAGGTGGTGGAAGTAATATACTTTTTACTAAATCATTCGATGGAATAATAATTAACATAAAAAATAGAGGTATTAAATTAATTGAAGAGGATGAAAACACTGTTTTAGTTGAAGTATCAGCAGGTGAAAATTGGCATGATTTTGTATTATGGGCAGTAAAAAATAATTTTGGTGGTATAGAAAATTTATCATTAATTCCTGGTAATGTTGGTGCAGCCCCAATTCAAAACATTGGAGCATATGGTGTTGAATTAAAAGATATTTTTCACAGTTGTAGAGGTGTCATGCTAGATTCTCTTAATGAATTTGAATTAACAAAATCAGAATGTGAATTTGATTATAGAAGTTCAATTTTCAAATCCAAGTTCAAAAATAAAATAATAATTACTTCAGTTCAGTTTATCTTAACAAAGTCTAGACATAATTTTAATATAAATTATAATGATTTAAAGATTAATCTTGTTAATACAGAGCTTACAATTAAAAAAATATCAGATGAAGTTATAAGAATTAGAAAGTCAAAACTTCCTGATCCTAAATCTTTTGGTAATTGTGGGAGTTTTTTTAAAAACCCTATTGTTAACATTTCAAGATATAAATCTCTAATAGATAAGTTTCCAAAAATACCATGTCATAAAATTAACAAAAGCAATTATAAGATTTCAGCAGCATGGCTGATAGATCAATCTGGATTTAAAAATAAAAAAGATAAAAAGGTAGGTGTCTATGTAAATCAACCTTTAGTCATAATTAATCACGGAAATGCATCTGGTAGAGATTTGCTTAATCTTGCTAATAATATAAAGGAGACTATTTATAGTAATTTTGAGATAGAACTTGAAGAAGAAGTGTTAATTATCTAGTTTATTCTTTATTTTTTGTATCAATTACAATTGTAACTGGACCGTCATTAACTAGTTTAACTTTCATATCAGCTCCAAATACTCCCGTTTTAACACGGTCATTAATTCTTTCTTTAAACATTTTAATAAAATATTCATATAATGGTATTGCAACTTGATGAGAGGCTGAATTAATGTATGAAGGTCTATTTCCTTTTTTTGTTAATGCCATTAAAGTAAATTGAGATATAATTAAAATTTCACCCTTAATATCAATTAATGAATCATTCATAATACCATCTTTATCATTAAATATTCTAAGATTAAGTATTTTATTTACTAACCATTCAACATCATTTTTTTTATCATCCTCACAAATTCCAACCAAAACTAAAAGTCCTCTTTCAACTTCACTTTTTATCTTTTGGTCAATTTGTACACTTGAACTGTTAACTCTCTGTATGACTACTTTCATCTGATTTTCTATAAATATTTTGATCCTTCAACATATCTAAATATGTAAGATATCTACTTTCAAATATTTCACCATTTCCAATTTTCTTTTTTACATTACAATCAGGTTCATCAAGATGAAGACAATTATTGAATTTGCATTTTTCTTTTGCACTAAAAAATTCTGGAAAAAAATCTCCTAGCTCATACTTTGATATATCAACTAATCCAAACCCTCTAATTCCAGGTGTATCAATAACTCTAATATTTGCATCTAAATCAAACATTTCAGCATAAGTTGTTGTATGTTTTCCTTGATTATGAGATGATGAAATCTCTTTTGTCTTTAGTTTTAATTTTGGAGATATAGAATTTATAAGGGTAGATTTTCCAACTCCACTATGTCCAGAAATAATACAAGTTTTATTTTTCATTAACTCTATTACTCCATCTATTCCATTTCCATATTTAGCAGAAATTAACTCACAACTATATCCAATCTTTTTATATATTTTGATCATTCTTTCAGATTCATCATTATCTCCTCCTTTATAAGTATCAATTTTGTTAAAAGCAATTATTACCGGAATACCATAAGCTTCACAGCTTACAAGAAACCTATCAATGAAGTTCCTAGAAGTGGTAGGGTTATTCAAAGTCACAACTAAAACTGAAATATCAATATTAGATGCAATTATATGGTGTTGTTTAGATAAATTGACTGATTTTCTAATAATATAATTTGTTCTTGGAAGTATGTCAGATATGATACCTTTTCCGTCATTTTCTAATTCAAAGGTTACAAGGTCACCAACAGCAATTGGATTTGTAGTAGAAATATCTTTAAGTCTAATCTTACCTTTTATTCTACACTCAAAAAAATTATCTTGAGCTTTTACTAAATACCAACTACCTGTTGATTTATATACAGTTCCTTGAATCATAATTTAATAACAATATATTTTTTCCTATTCATATTAACAAATCTACTTGATGATATTTGTATATTTGAATAAAAAATTGAATAAGAAAGTTTTACTTCTAATTCTTGATGGGTGGGGTATTGCCAACAATAAAGAAGTCTCTGCTCCCGATAAAGCTAACACACCTAACTATAATAATCTTTTAAAGGAGTATCCTAGTAATTATTTAATTACTCATGGAGAAAAGGTAGGTCTTCCTATAGGACAAATGGGAAATAGTGAAGTTGGTCATATGAATATTGGATCTGGAAGAATAGTTTTACAGGATCTCTTAAAGATTAATGAATCTATTGAAACAGGTGAATTTCATAACAAAGAACAATTTGAAGAAATAATATCATATTCAAAAAAAAATTCATCCAATATTCATTTAGTTGGACTTGTTTCAGATGGTGGAGTTCACTCACACATTGATCATCTTAAAGAAATTATAGTTTCTCTTTCAGATGTTAAAGAAAAGATATTCATTCATGCATTTACAGATGGAAGAGATGTTGATCCAAAATCTGGTATTAATTATATTGAAACATTAGAGACTTTCTGTAAAGAAAAGGGCGGAAACCTTGCCACTGTTATTGGTCGATACTTCTCTATGGATAGAGATAATAGATGGGAAAGAATTTATAAAGCTTACGATTTAATCTGTAATGGAAATGGTAAAAAAACTAAAAATTTTATTAATGAGTTAAAAGACTCATATAGTAAAAATATAACTGATGAATTTATTGAACCTATAATTAAAACTGATAAAAACGGGAATACAGTTCATCAGCTAAAACAAAACGATACAATCATATTTTTTAATTATAGATCAGATAGAGGAAGACAACTGACTTCTGTTTTATGTGAAAAAAATAAAAGTGAATTAGGTATGAAATCTGTGATTAATAATTTTTATACTCTTACAGAATATGATGAGAGTTTTAAAATAGCAAAACCTATTTTTAAAAATAAAAAATTAAAGAATACTCTTGGTGAAGTTATATCAAAAAATAATATCTCTCAACTAAGAATTGCAGAAACGGAGAAATACCCGCATGTTACATTCTTTTTTAATGGTGGTTATGAAGAACCATTTAAGAAAGAAGAAAGAATTCTGTGCCCTTCTCCTAAAGTGGCTACGTATGACCTTAAACCTGAAATGAGCGCTGGCGATGTTTCAGAGAATGTTATAACAGAGATTAAGAAAGAAAAATATGGCTTTATATGTTTAAATTTTGCTAACCCAGATATGGTTGGTCATACAGGTGATTTTAAGGCTGCTATAAAAGCTTGTGAATCAGTTGATAAATACCTAGGCGAAATAGTTAAAATAGCAAATCAATATAATTATACTTCTATAATTATTGCTGATCATGGTAATTGTGAAAAAATGATGAATAGTGATGGTTCTCAAAATACATCACATACAATAAATCCAGTACCGATAATAATTGTAAACTCAGATTCTAAAGAAATAGAAAATGGGATTTTAGCAGATATTGCTCCAACTATTTTAGATATCATTGGAATTAAGAAGCCAAAGGAGATGAACGGAAAAACTCTTTTATTATGAAAAAAACTATATTTCTAATATCATTATTTTTTCTAGGGTGTTCTTCAAATAATAAGTACTCAACTAATGAAGGGCTTGTTAATATAGATTACCTATTTAATTCTCCACAGACAGAATGGTTTAAAAATAATTATGATTCTTATGTTCTAGATACTAATACACTTAATAATGATTTTTCTAATATTCATGAACTTCAAATAGAAATTTATATGAATACTAAATGTCATGATAGCGAAAGAGAGGTGCCAAGATTGATAAAAATTTTAAACGAAATAGACTTTTCTGAGGAAAACTTAAAAATAGTTCTACTAAATTCTGAAAAAAAATCATCTACTGGCTATGAGAACGAAAAAAATATAACTAATACACCTACTATTATTTTTTTCAATGGATCTATTGAACAAAATAGAATAGTTGAATTTCCTTATGAGAATTTAGAAAAAGATATACTCAATATTATTAATAATAAAGATTATAAACACGTTTACTATTCAGAATGATACTCAAAGAAATAGACGAAATAAAAAAAATTCGAAAGAGTGCACAATTAGTCTCTAAAACTCTTGGCATTATGGCTAAAGAGATTAAACCTGGAATAACTTCCTTATATCTTGATAAAATTGCAGAAGAATTTATTCTAGATAATAATGCAATTCCAGGCTTTAAAGGCTATAATAATTTTCCTAATACTTTATGTATTAGTGTGAATAATCAAGTAGTTCATGGCATTCCATGTGATAAACCTTTAAATGAGGGAGATATAATTTCTATTGATTGCGGAGTAATAAATGACGGATATTTTGGAGATCACGCATATACTTTTAAAGTAGGAGAAGTAACTAAAGAAATTAATAAGCTATTAGATGTTACAAAGAATTCTCTTTATGAAGGAATTGATGCTATGATAGAAAATAATAGAATTGGTGATATTGGAAGTGCAATTCAAAGGTATATTAATTTACATGGCTATGGTATCGTTAAAGAACTTGTTGGACATGGATTAGGCGAGAATTTACATGAGGAACCTGAAGTTCCAAATTATGGTAGAAAGGGTACAGGAAAAATTATTAAAAATGGATTAGTTCTTGCTATTGAGCCTATGATAAATCTAGGAACAGAAAAAATTAGTCTTGATGATGATGGATGGACAATTGTTACTTTGGATGGTCTATATAGTGCCCATTTTGAACATAATATTGCATTAATTAATGGAAAGCCAGAAATTCTTTCAACTTTTGATTTTATATATGATGCTTTAGGTATAAAATCAGATGAAGAAAAAAGATTTAAAAATTTCTTTGATTGATGAAATATATATTGAAGTTTCTACCAAGAAAATTATTAATTAAATATAGTTTTTATTTAACACCTTTACTAAGAGTGTTGTTTAAAGGAAATAAGTTTATTGATCCTATAGATGGAAGTAGTTACTCAAAATTTTTATCCTATGGATATAGGTCTATCAGAAAAAATGCTTTATGTCCTGGAACTTTATCTTTAGAAAGGCACAGACTTCTATGGCTTTATCTTGATAATGAAACAAACATTTTAAAATCAAATTTAAAAGTACTCCATGTAGCTCCAGAACAAATATTTTTTAAAAAATTTAAGAAGTTTAATCATTGGAATTATTTAACATTTGATATTAATTCACCAATCGCAGATATAAAAGGAGATTTAAAATCAATGAAATTTAAAGATGAATCATTTGACCTTGTAATATGCAATCATGTTCTTGAGCATATTGAAGATGACAAGATGGCTTTAGAAGAAATTTATAGGGTTTTAAACATAAATGGAATAGCTATACTTCAAGTTCCAATTAATGTGAATAGAGAAAAAACATTTGAAGATTCTAAAATAACATCACAATATGATAGAGAAAAATATTTTGGTCAATATGATCATGTAAGAGAATATGGAATTGATTACAAAGAGCGGATTGAACAAGTAGGATTTCAAGTTGAGATGATTAATTATTCAGATAATTTCTCTGAAGAAATGATAATTAGGTATGGTCTGTTAAAAAATGATTTAATTCCAATTGCAAAAAAAATCATTTAGTAACTGAATCCCAACCTTTAGATTTGATTGGAAAAATTTCATTGTTTTTTGAGGTTAACAATAATATTTCTGTGCCATCAATTTTATCGATTAATTCTAAAGCATTAATTGGATTCATAACCATTAATGCAGTTGCCCATGCATCAGCTTCAATACAAGTATCTGAAATAACTGAAGCACTTAGAATATTATTAGATAGAGGGTCGCCTGTTAGTGGATTAATTATATGGACATATTTTTCTCCAGTTACAGGATCAATTCTAAATTTTCTATAGTTTCCTGAAGTTGCTAATGACTTATCTGTCAGAAAAATTTGATTATAGTACGTATTCATTTCAATCGGATTTTGAATTGCAACTTTCCATTTTCTATTATTTTCAGCATTTCCTTTAGAACTTAACTCACCTCCTACTTCAATAAGGAAGTTCTTAAGAAAATTTTCCTCAAATAAATCCTTAATTAAATCAACTGAGTAACCTTTAGCTATAGCATTGAAGTCAATAAAAATATTTTTATTATTCTTAATAATTTTATTTTCATTACTTAGATAGACTTTGTCAAATCCCACAATTTTCATTATACTATCTATTTTAGATTTATCTATCTTTTTACTAATAATTTCAGGGCCTAATCCATATAAATTAACAAAAGAACCAGCTGTCGGATCAAAAGCACCTTTTGATAAAGACCAAATTTCTTTTGACTTATTAAAAACTTTTATAAAATGGTAATCAACACTAACTGGTTTATCAGATAAATTTACTTTTGATATTATTGAAGTATCTATGTAAGTTGACATAGAGTTATTTACAACTTCAAAGATAGAGTCAATTTTTTGTTTGATTATACTCTCTTTAATTTCAGTGTCGACAATTATGCTATATGTTGTACCAAGTGCATTTCCTCTAATACGCTTATAATCATTTACATCATTATTACAACTAGTAATAATCAACAATAAAAAAAATGAAACTATTTTTCTAAAGGATAACATTAGCCACCGAAGTCATCAAATCTAACATTCTCAGGAGGAACTCCGAAGTCTTCAGCCATTTTTGCAATAGCTATATTCATCAATGGAGGACCACAGAAGTAAACTTCTATATCTTCAGGAGAATCATGTTTTGACAAATAATTGTCGATTACTACTTGATGAATAAATCCTGTAAAACCATCCCCCTCAGCATCTAGAGAATTTTTTACTTTCCAATTATCTTCTTCTAAAGGTTCAGATAAAGCAATATAAAACTTGAAGTTTGGGTAATCTTTTTCTAAAGCTCTAAATTGATCAACATAGAATAGTTCTCTTTTTGATCTTCCTCCATACCAAAAAGTAACTTTTCTTCCAGTTTTAATAGTTCTGAATAATTCATATAAATGAGATCTCATAGGAGCCATTCCTGCTCCACCTCCAACATATAACATTTCAGCATCAGATTCATTTATAAAAAACTCACCATATGGACCAGAAATTGTAACAGTATCACCAGGTTTTTTTGAGAAAATATATGATGAGGCAATACCGGGGTTTACTGTCATCCAATTATTTTTTTTACCGTCCCATGGTGGAGTAGCTATTCTCACATTTAACATAACTTCTTTTCCTTCTGCCGGGTAGGAAGCCATTGAATACGCTCGTTCAACAGTTTCATTATTTTTCATATTTAAAGGCCATAGATCAAACTTATCCCATTCAAGTTTAAATTTTTGAGGATCATCTGGGTGTTCTTTAGGATGAGATGTAATATCCATATCCTCATAATTTATATCACACTCTGGAATCTCGATTTGAATATACCCACCTGCTTTGTAATTCATTTCTTCTGGAATTTCAATTACAAATTCTTTGATGAAAGATGCAACATTGTAATTACTTTTAACTTTAGCTTCCCATTTTTTGATACCGAAAACTTCCTCAGGAACTTCAATTTTCATGTCTTGTTTAACTTTAACTTGACAACCCAGTCTCCACCCTTCAGAAATTTCTTTTCTTGTAAAATGAGGCTCTTCTGTAGGAAGAATTTCTCCTCCACCTTCAACAACTTGACACTTACATTGGATACAAGTTCCTCCTCCACCACACGCTGATGGTAGAAATATTTTATTATTTCCTAGTGTTGTTAATAAGGTATCCCCTGAATTAACCTCGACATCCTTTTCTCCATTGATTATTAATTTTACTGGACCTGATGGTAGAAGTCTTGATTTTGCAAACAAAAGCATTGTCACTAATAATAGTGTTATTACAAAAAGGCCTACAGTACTAGCAATTATTACATTAATGTCCATCTCTTATAATTTAATTCCCATAAAACTCATAAAACCAAAAGCCATTAATCCAGTAATTATGAAAGTTATACCAAGTCCTTTTAAAGGTTCGGGAATATTTGAGTAAGTTATTTTTTCTCTTATTGCAGCTATTGCAACAATAGCAAGAAACCATCCAATACCAGATCCTAAACCGTATACTGCAGATTCCAACGTATTTATAAAATCTTTTTGTTGCATAAATAAAGATCCTCCTAGAATTGCACAGTTTACAGCAATAAGTGGAAGAAATATACCAAGTGAACCGTATAAACTTGGTGAAACTTTTTCCACAATCATTTCAACCAGCTGAACCATTGATGCAATTACAGCTATGAACATTATGAAAGTTAAAAATGATAAATCAATATCTGCAAATTGAGGACCAATCCATGTAAGAGCTCCTGGAGCTAATAAATATGAATTTATTAGATAGTTTATTGGTACTGTAATGGTTAAAACAAAGATTACTGCATAACCAAGTCCAACTGCAGTTTTTACTGTTTTTGAAACTGCTAAATAAGAACACATTCCAAGAAAATATGCAAAGACCATATTCTCTATGAAAATACTTTTTATAAATAAGTTAACTAGATCTTCCATTTAGTCTTTTTCAATTAATTTTCTGTTATAATATCTTTGTATCCATATATAAACTCCAACAATAATTAGTGCCATAGGAGATAATAGCATAAGGCCATTATCAGTATATCCTAAATCATAAATAAATTGAGGAATTACAGGAATACCCCATAACTCACCAGATCCAAATAATTCTCTTATAAAAGCAACAATAATTAGAATCCAGCCATATCCAGCAGCATTTCCAACACCATCTAAAAATGATTTCCAAACACCATTTCCTAAAGCAAACGCCTCAAGTCTTCCCATCACTATACAATTTGTAATTATAAGCCCTATAAAAATTGCTAATTGTTTACTAACATCATATGCATATGCTTTTAGAAACTGATCAACAAGTGCTACAAGAGATGCT
>Ga0102906_1000071_pt1 | contig 30356 bp, 20 predicted proteins | sample Colrivmet1556A02_FD_78498 | JGI IMG/M metagenome (GOLD analysis project Ga0102906, IMG submission 78498) | Estuarine microbial communities from the Columbia River estuary - metaG 1556A-02 | ecosystem: Environmental > Aquatic > Marine > Intertidal zone > Estuary | place: USA: Columbia River... | reverse complement strand
TTGGTAGAGTAAATATAACACAACAAGAAATAGATAAACAATTATATGAAAGAACAGACACTAATTGAAATGAAGAACAAGATTGAGACATTAGGAATGATCAATCAAAAAGTAATAAGAGAATTAAATCAGCTAACTACAATAGCTTTAGGAACCTTGGAAGCAATTAAATATATGCCAGGTTATGATGAAGCAATTGAAAAACTTAAGGAAAAAGCTGGTGAAGAAAAAGTTGAAGATAAAAAACTAGAATTATAATATGTGGAACAATGATTGGGTCAAAGGAGAAGATTATCCTGCGTGGGGTGATACGAACGTATACAAGAAGACAATATCCGGGGGATACTTATATAACGGAGAAACACCTAGAGAAGCATACCATAGGGTCTCTAAAACGGTTGCTCGTAGATTATATAAACCAGAGATGGCTGAAACTTTTTTTAATTATATTTGGAATGGTTGGCTGTGCCTTGCTAGCCCGGTACTCTCAAACACAGGGACTGACAGGGGCTTACCTATTAGTTGCTTTGGTATCGATGTTGCTGATTCGATTCAGGATATCGGACAGAAAAACCTAGAGATGATGCTGCTTGCTAAGCAAGGTGGTGGTGTTGGTATTGGTATTAATCAAATAAGACCTGCGGGCGCTAAAATTACAGGTAATGGAACATCAGACGGAGTCGTACCTTTCTGCAAAATATATGACTCAACAATTCTTGCAACTAATCAAGGGAGTGTCCGTAGAGGAGCTGCCTCAGTTAATATCAACATCGAACACGAGGACTTTGAGGAGTGGCTTGAGATCAGGGAACCTAAAGGAGATGTTAACAGACAATCGCTTAACTTACATCAGTGCGCAATTATTGGCGATAAGTTTATGCGTAAGCTTAAACAAGGAGATGCTGAAGCAAGGGGTAAATGGAGTAAATTACTTAGAAAGCGAAAAGCAACTGGAGAGCCGTATATTATGTTTAAAGGAAATGTTAATAAAGCAAATCCAGAAGCATATAAGCACAACGGATTAAAAGTTCATATGACTAATATATGTTCAGAAATAACGTTACACACCGATGAAAATCACAGTTTTGTATGTTGTTTATCATCATTAAATTTATCAAAATATGAAGAATGGAAGGATACTAATCTTATATACGACGCCACTTGGTTTCTTGACGGTGTTATGGAGGAATTTATTCAAAGAGCAAAAGGACTTAGAGGTTTTGAAAATGCCGTTCGTAGTGCTCAGAAGGGAAGAGCTCTTGGGTTGGGTGTCCTCGGATGGCATACCTATATCCAAAACAAAGGTATTCCTTTTGAAGGTTTACTTGCTCAGTTTGAAACTAGGAAAATATTTTCTCAGATTAAAATTGAAAGCGAAAGAGCTTCTATGGATCTTGCTGAAATTTATGGCGAGCCTTTATGGTGTGTTGGTACTGGTATGCGCAATACTCACCTTCGTGCTGTAGCTCCTACTGTTTCCAATAGTAAGCTTAGTGGTAATGTTTCTCCAGGAATAGAACCCTGGGCCGCTAATGTATTCGCGGAGCAAGGAGCTAATGGAACTTTCATTAGAAAAAATCCTACGTTAGTTAAACTATTAAGAAAACATAAATTAAATAATGAAAAGATATGGGGTAAAATACTGGCTGATGGAGGTTCGGTCCAAGATATCAGTGAGCTTGATAATATTACTATGGGCCATGACATACCTGCTAAGGAAGTGTTTAAAACGTTTAAGGAAATTAATCAACTAGAATTAGTTAATCAAGCAGGGTTAAGACAACAGTATATAGATCAGTCTGTTAGTTTAAACTTAGCGTTTCCTTCTGAGGCAACACCAAAATGGTTGAACAAAGTTCATTTTAATGCATGGAAGCAAGGTATTAAAACTTTATATTATACTAGAACTGAATCTGTTTTACGAGGTGATATAGCTGCAAGCGCTATGAATGAAGACTGTTTAGCGTGTGACGGCTAAAGGCTAAAAGTTATAACTTTATGCTATACATAATATTAAAAGGGGCCTCAATATGAGACCCCTTTTTTTATAGGAATTGCAGGTATGGTACGCCTGATAATCTTTACTCCTATTTTTTATTTTTTCCTACAGGCACGCAATTTGGCACCATTCGTTTACCTTTCTTTTTTAAGCCTTTCATCTGGTAACCTTTCCAACATGTTTTCTTTTTTTTCATAATTTTATTTTTAATAAGTCCATAATACTTTTTGAGCCTTGTCTTTATCAATGTCTACGTGTATAAACGAATTGCCTATACCTATCCTTGTAAATCCAACTTCTCTTAATATACCTTCTAGTAAAAATCTATCAGTTGAATTTGTACACTTTATATCTGCGGCTAATCCTTTTAAATGAGATGAGGTGGGTTTACCACCAACCTCGGCATTGTGTTCAATTGTTCTATAGCCAGAGTTTGGTATTATAGGTTTACCATACTTTTTTCTAGCAACATCTAGCATACTTATTAGTTCATCACTGACTAGTTTACCACTACCTGGCATATCAGGCGAATCAAAATGCTCATATTCAAAATATTTAAACTTCATTATTTACTCATTTTATTAATTTTCTTAATTCTTTCTAATTTAGCTTTTTTATCTTTTTCTTTTTTATTTTTTGCTCTAGTTTCTTTGGCTTTTATTTTACCTTCTTCTTTTCTTTTAGTTTTAGCTTCTGTTTTTATAAGCTCGTGCTCTTCGTTTTTAACATTAACATCCCAAGTTTTCCACCCTAAAGCCAAAGCTATTCTTTGCCATTTTGAGTTTCTAGCATCTAAAGCTTCTGCAATAGAACTTACTTCAGCTACCATTCTATCTAATGGTAAATTTGTAAGACCTTCAGTCACAGATCCAAGTACTTTATACTTTGGACTTAAATTAAATTTTCCGTCAATAGTAATATCCCATCCTCTTTTTGCAATAACATCTTTGTCAAATTCTTCGGTTTTTATTGCGCTATATATTTTTCTAAGCTTAGATCCAACTGGCGGAGATAAATTTGCTGCTGCCAATATAGTATACCCTTGATCACCAATAAAACCTTTTTCTTTTTGCTTTGCATATTCTAAGTAAGCATTTTTAATAGTAGATATGAATGCTCCAGGAACTCCAAAACCTCCTTTTAAAGTAGTGTCAACCATTCCATTTACTATTCTACTTTGCTTTGTACTGTAAATTTTACCGTACTTTTCTAATTGTTCTTCCTCAGTTAGTGCATCGTCTTCATCCTCAAATCCAGGTATTAACGCGAATAAAGCATTTTGTAAAGCTGAAAATATAATATTTTGAACTGTTCCGTAGTAAATTATTTTACTTATGTTTGAAAAATCACTTTGCAACATTGTTTGTCCAGGAGTTCTTCTTCTGTTCTTTATATCTAATGCAGCTTTCTTTATGGATCTATTTAACTGTATAGGTGTATTTTGAAAAGCTAATATCATTCTACCTAGCGTACTTGCTTGGTCAGAAGATATTAATGCGGGATCCCCAGATTGTTGAGTCTCTTCGGATATTTGACTGAAATCTTCAAAAGCTTTTTCTTCTGCTTGTTTTTGTGTATAAATTTTTTCACCTTCAGCATTTACTTCTTTTAAGTAGCTGTTAGCTCTGTTTCTATAGAAAGTAGCACCTCCTGAAGCAATAGCAAAACTATCCGCTAATTGTGTTGGTGTAAAACCAATCTTTAATAAATAGCTTAATGCAGATACCGCTTTGTTCCTAGAACCTTTAACCGCATTTGCAATTTCAGCTTCGTTAACATCGCTTTTTAAACCAGACCTTCTTTGTTTTAGCTTAGAAGAATTGAATAGTGTTGCAAAGTCTTTCCAGTACTGAGGCTGGTTAGCAAAAGCTGCCCCTGCTTTTAAAACATTATTATCACCCCAGTTAATAAAGTTAGCAATAGATAACGTTTGAAGTAATGCAGATCTTCTGTTAAAAAACATGATAGCTCCAATTGAATTATTAACCCAATTGTTAAATCTATTTTCATTTTTATTAGCACCTGATGGTCTGTTAGTGCCATTTTTCATTCTGTATATAATATCTTTTAAAGCCTCTTTTTGAGCTTCACCGTATCCAGCTTCTACTTTATTTAAGTTATCTTCGCTAAATATTATATCTACATTTTCAATAAATTCTGTTAAGTATTCTTTTCTACCAACTTTTTCAGTTAAGTTATTAAGATCTGAAAGTATAGTTTCTGCATCCCAAAAATCCCCAGGCTTGCTCCATTCTTTTCTTTTAGATATTAATTGTAGTTTTCTAGCGTATTCACTTAAATCAGCATTGTCATTCACAAAATCAACTAAAGTTTTAATATCACTTTCAGATATTCCTGGTATATCATATCCAGACGCAGTCCAAAGAGCGACTCTTATTGCTTGATCATGTGTAAATTCAGTCCCTGGCACAATTTTACCAAGCTTTTTTAATACAGGCCTCATTTGTTTATTAAGTGTCTTAAAGTCGTCCTTAAACGCTTGTCTAGACTGCTCAATTGCTCTTATGCCTCTAAAGTATGGTGTTATTAATGCATCCTGGAAAAACTTTTGATCAGCCTCACCTTGTTTTCCTTTACCTGCAAACGTATATGAAGTTAAACCTTTAAAATCATCCAATGATGATGGCATCCATACCTTAAATTTACCTTTAGTAGCTCCTCGTCTTCTAGCTATAGATCTTTCAATAGTTTCACCGGCTTCAATCCCTGTACTTCGTTGCAGCATTTCATTAAACGTAGTGTTCATGGATTTGCTAAATTTAACTTTGGCTTGTTGAACCCTACCTTTAACATCGAAAGTGTTAAGAACATCCTTAACAGCTTTTACTTCATTCATTTTATTGTCAATGAAATAAAAATCATTATAACCTTCAGCTATTTTATTGATTAACCAATCAGCTTTAGCTTTGCTAGTTATTAATTCTGATATATCTTCTGCTTTAACATCTAAACGTTTGCTTAACTTGGAATATGTATTAGAATTTGCATTATTTATTGCTTTTTGCCCAGTTTCAATGTAATCCAATTCAACTGCTGCTCTAATTGTTTTAGCTAATGTAGATATACCTTTAGCTGTACTTAAAGAATCTTTACGTTCATTTTTAATTTCCTTAAAGTTAGGAAATAATCTCATATAAACTGTAGTACCAGATCTTACGGGCCTTAGTACATTGTTTGTAGTGGCTTCTAATTTTTGATAAAATCCAGCAAGCTTACTTTGATTACCAATAGCATAAGCTCCATAATCCCCTATTTGCATTAAGTCTATACCTTTGTAAAAGTCTTCTATTATAGATTGATTTCCTTCATAGCTAACATGCCCAGCTTGATTATTAGGCATTTTATCTTTTATGTTTTCCCAAAATTCACTGTAAGGTAATTTTAAATGACCATTTTTATTTATAATAGCTTTTTCGCTAGACTCAGTGTTTGCTTCATTAATAGCTTTAGCTAAATTATTTAAATACTTTTTATTATTATTTAAAAAATCTACAAATACTTTTTTGTTTTCTTCGCTTAATTTGCTATTTATTTTTAAATTATTAGAATCTTTTAAAGATATAACACCATCTTTTATTGTAAAAAGACCTGTAGATATACTACCTATTTGAGCTTTATCATTAAGTTTTACTTCTACTTTATATGTTTTTCCTCCGCCTTTAATACTAATATCTCCTTTTCTACGTTTAATTTTTTCTACTTTTATATCAGAGCTAGTAAATGTATTTAAAACAACTTCTAAAGCCTCTTCGTATTTAAGACCTTGATTTGAGGCTTCAGCGTCTTGCATTTTCTGCAATATACCTTCGTGTATAATATTTTCCAATACTGCACTAAATTCTTTTTCTGGAATACCGTTTTTAATAGCTATATCTTTAATTTTCTGAGAATTTATACCTTCAGAAATAGCTACATTTATTAGGTTTTTACGTTCTTTTAGGGACATAGAGAATTTTACAGTGCCTCTATCTAAATCCTTTTCTAATACAGCTACAAAATTATCTTTTAAAACCTCCCCTAAAGCCTCTTGATTACTTTCAAACGCTCTGCTTATTTCTGAATTTTCGTCTTGTATTTCCGCTGCAAATATATCAAAAGATAATTCTTCAGCCATAGCTTTTGCTAATGACTCTTTACGGCCTCTTATAGGCGCTCCAGACTCGTCAACTACATATCCTAAGTATGTTTTATCATCTAAGTTTTTAAATGCGTTAGGAAGTCTTCTAACGATTTCTGCTCCCGATGTTCTTCCAGCTTGTTGTGTTGTTGTTTTTTCACGATCAATCTTTTTACCTTGCCAATCAGAAATGAAGTTTCCATCAACTTGTTTTTGAATTGCTCCAGGCATAGCTTTTACTAACCAAGTAGTGGTCATGTTTTCTAATATAGCTTTTTTGTTCTTTATTAGAAATCTTTTTAGCTGACCATCTTTTTTACCACCCATTGCTTTTTTAAAATCAATGTCGGCTTGTTTACCCATATTTTCTTTAATTTCAGCAATTAAAGGAGTTACAGTTTTATTTATAGATATTTTAGTATTAAGTTTAGATTTTAAAGTTCTAACTGTTTTTAATACTTTATCTTTTACTTTAGCCGTTGTTTCTGTAGGTAATACATTACTTTTTAATATATTTCTATATCTAGGCCTGTCTGTTTTTGGTTGTTCAGTTTCTTCAACAAGAATTGTTTTAGCAGTATCAAGATTTTTATCAATACCTTCTTCAGCATTTTTAATACCTAGTCTTTCTGCTAAATTATTTGCTCTTAAAAAACCTCTGTTAACTATAAATTTTTCAATATCTTGTTTTCCTGTAAATTCATTAAGAACCATAGTCTCAATATCAGAGCGCATAGATTCCTGAAACATTTCTCTACTAACTAGTTTTTTAGCATCTTCAACAATAGGATCATATAATGCTTTTGTTCTATTAGTAATAACTCTTTCTACTACAGGTTTAATTTCATTTAGTACTTTATTCTCTAATCTTGTTTGCTTAGCCCCTTTAATAAAATCTTTATTAAATTTTTTAGCCAAAGCTTCACTTTCAGATGCTTCTTTTTTTATTTCAGCAACATCAGATCTAAGTTGAGTATCTTGCTCTGGTGTTAATTGTTTGCTTTCTTTAATACCAGGCTCAGCTTCTACTGTTTTTTCTAAAACTAATGCACCTTTTGCGCCTTTTTTACCAACTGCTTTTTGAGCTTTAGTTAATTTTCCTTTTTCAATGCTTTTATTATAATCTTTTACAAAATTATAAACATCTTTACCGTTATTAAATTTAACCTTTACACCTAAGTTCTGCAAAGTTCTACGAATTACATCGCCAATTTTTGTAAAAACACTTTCGTTAAACTGTATATCTCCAGTAGCAATAGCATCAGAAAATAAAGTTAAAACTTCCTCAGATTGAGTAGCTTCATCCATATCTTTGTAGCTTTCTAATCTTTTTGCAAAGTTGCTATCTTTAATTTGGTTAACATCTATTTTGTTTATATACTCATTTAAAGATTTACCTAAAGCGATTTGTGTTTCAGGCGAGTTCTTAACCGTTTGAAATATCAGTCCATGTAAAAATTCATGAGCAGCAACATTAACAGCTCGGTCTTTTGCTGCAATTTCTTTGTTTATTACAATTGTTTGTTCACCTGTTTTAGGATTTTGATATATAAAGCCCTGTTCATTAGATGCTTTTTTGCTATCTACATCAATATTGTTTTCTTCAATAAAATTAGTTATAGCTTCAGCGTTATCTAAAGATTCAATTGTTAGCCCTTTTACATCTTTAGTTAGCTTTTCTACTGTTTTTATTTGCGTTTCTAGACTAGATATAACGTTTAATTCAGTGTTGATCTCTTTAATCCTATTTGTTTGATTTCTAACTAATTCAGTATCTTTATTTTCTATTTCTTTTTCAATACCTTGTTTTTCTTCAATTAAATCAAATATTTTTTCTTTAGTTACAATTGAAAAGTTAGAAGGTATTTTTAAATTAGCATTTCTAGCATTTAGTATGGCTTGCTTTTTTTCTTGAAGTTCTTCTATTTTAGACGGCTTAGTTTCATTTTTAAGCAAATCGTTTATTTCCGCTGTTTTTGTATTGAAAAAAGCTTCTGCACTTTTAGGGTTTAACTTTCCGGCTACCACTCTATTTAAAGTTTTAACCTCCTGCACAGTTTGAGTAACAACATTACCGCCTAAACCAGTCATTGCTGATACTAAAAAGCCTGTACCGCCTGCTTCAAACAATTGTTCTTTGTCTAACTTTCCGTCAGCTACTCCCACTGAAATAACTTCTTGTAAAACTTCCGTTATAGCTTCGGTAGCCCCGCTAGAAAAGTTTCTTATAACTTGACCGCCAACTCTTTGAGCATATCTTTTAACACCCGTTCTTAATATAGAAGCAGCTCCTTTGTTTGTAAGATTGCTTAAAAGTTTACCAGCCCCTAATCTTTCTAATTGACCAGCTAAAAGCCCTCCAGCAACAGATTTTGCAACTAAAGTATCAATAAATTTATCATCACTAATAACATTTTTAAGCATGTCTTGAGTTATTTCTTCTCCGTCAGTTAACCCATACTTTTCTCTAATTTTATTATTTATACCGTCAACATACATTCCGCTACCCATTTGAATAGCATTACCAACCCCTGCGGTAGTAATCGCAATAGCCATTTGAGGTAATAATTGTTTTCCAATCATGCTGACACTATTTTCCAGCATGTTGTCTCCCTTCATAAAATTTTTAAACTCATCAGCGCCATAAGCTGCCGTGACTAATTGTTGATCAGCAACGTCTATTAATTTTTTTCTAATAGATAAATCTTCTGCTTCAGTCTTTTTATTTACGCTATTTTCGTAGTCACTTAAACTTCCTTTTGTAACACCGGATGGAATTATTTGATTTTCATTAGTTATTTTAACAAATTTAAAGGCATTAGCAAGATCATTATCTGATTGCCTCCACCAACCTTGCGTATTAGTATCCCACTTTTGTTTTTTTGCTTTTTCTTTTGTAGAATCTAATTGAGAAATGAATCTTTCATTCATTTGTATAGCTCCATACACTCCCGCTTCGTCTAGTCCATCTTTTATTCCTTTTCCTCCAGCATAAGTCTGCTGTATAAATTTAAAAGCAAGATTACCTATAGAGTTTGGCGATCCTGCCATAGCTTTTTCAAGAATCATACCAGATTCCCAGTCTTTACCCCTAGTAAAAGCGTCAAGACTTACTCTACCTGTTTCGTCCATTACAGAATTAAAATCTGTTATAATCTGTTTAAACTCAGGAGTAGAGTTTACTTTCGAATTAACCAACGCGTTGAATTGTGTGGTAGCTTCCTTAGTATAATTGTCTATATTTTCTTGACTAACGTTTTTACTGTTTATTCCATATTTTTCTTTAAGCTTATCATTTACAGAATCAAATTCAAATTTAGCTTGGCTTGCAGCTTGTGGTAGGATTTTATCTTGAATAGTTTTATTTTCCTTTATAAGCTTATTTATTGCTCTATCTCTAAAATTAGCTATAGACTCTTTATCATCATAATCAAAAGAGCCAAATTTATCTAATTTAACTCCTTTAGCGGATTCTTGATATATACTTTCAACTTCTTTTCTAAAATCGTCATTTATAACTCTTTCGGTTTTTTTATAATCATCTACATCAAAATCAGGTAATAACGCACCATCAACCTCACCTGTTTCTTCCCAGTTTTTATAAGCTTCTCTTTGCTCAGGATGATAATATCCTACTTTAAAGTTTTTTTCTATGTCTTCAATTCGAGAGTCCGATAAACCAACTACCGATGAAGATTCCGTATCTTTTGGATCCACATACCCGGCTTGTGATGCTGTCATTGGTTGTTGTACTGCATCCGCATCCTCTACAGTACTTGTTGGAAAATCCTGCGCTTCGTCTTCAATAGCTATAGCATCTGGAAATTTTTGCAAAAACCCTTCGACTTTATCTTCAGGTAAATTATAAGTCTTTTCGTTTACTTTATATCTTGGCATAATTTTATTTTATTTAATTATCTTACTCTTCAAATTGTGAATAATCCATTTCAGGAGAAGGTCCTGCAAATCCTATTTGTACTGGTCCTGTTCTTTCGGGTTTAGCATTTTTATTTTTTCCCCCTGCAAAGTCATACCCTAACTCAAGAGCTAGAGTTTCGTAATCTGTAGGATTTGTAATTTTACTTATAGGTTCCCATTTGTTTCCATTTTTTTGCTCTATCATCCATCCTTTGCTTTCTGTATCATCGCCAGCAAACCACCTAGCTTGTATTCCTTTTACTATAGAAGAAGGCACAACAGTAGGGGTTGGGTTTCCTTTACCGTCCCACTCTTGCAGTTTATTAAACTGTTTGCTCACTTTGGTAGCCATTTTTTCTAGTTCACTAGGCTTATATGTAGAACCTTTCTTTGTAGGTATTTTTGATTCCACAATGTTACCTAAGACTTTAGTAACTGAAGGTTGCTTCATCATATAATCTACTAGAGCTTTTTTTGCTTTTAATTTTTGATCATTAGACAACGGTGCGTCATAGCTAAAATCTGTATCACCTGGATTTAATACGTTATTGTATAACGATGCTATCTTTCTATCTGTAAACTGTGATAAAGTACTTCCTGATTGCGCCTCTAATTGATTTCTAAATTTTTTAGGATCAACTCTTCTACCAAATTTGTCTTGGTGATATAGTATTTCTTTTCTATCCTCACTTAAAACAGGCGATAATTCGCTTGTTGGATCTAATAAATTAATAGTGTTTTGTATATTTTGAGCAATATCTTTTGATATATTAGGCACAACAGTAGGCATCTGAGTGGTTGCAACATTGTCATTTATAACACTTCCTACAAACTTCTCCCCGTCTTTTGTTTTTTGATAAACATCTAAAGAAAAAACAATCTGTCCGTTTTTATTGGTTTTATACCTAGCTTTAGTTCTTCCTTCTGTTTGATTTGCTAACACTGAAAGCTTTGCATATTGCTCAGGGTTAGCTTTAGGGTCAACAGCCCCCATAGTACCAGGTATCTTATTAATCTGCTCCATCATAGCTTCTTGAGACATGGCAGTATTCTTTAACATGTTAGCCATATTGTCTCCTATGTTTTCCATACCGTTAATAAAGGTTTTTTCTTCAGCTGTTCTTTTAGCTGGATCCTTCATTAAAAGACGATTCATCAAATTTAATTGTTCATCTAAATCACCAAAATCTGCAGTTGGATTTTTAGACTGCGTTTGCATTATAGAGTTTTGAGCATCCGCAACTCTTTTATCAGCTTCAGCTCTAATTGCAGCAGTTTTAGCGGCGTTATCAGCATGTATTTTATTTATGCTAGATACAACACCTGTTCCAATACCAGCTAAGGTTTTTTGCAAGTTTTGCTCAATCTGCCCAGATTGTCTGTCTATATGTTGTGTTGGATTTCTATAACTCATTTCTTGTATTTTTTATTTATCAGTTTGGCAAGTTAGAAAAATCTATTTGACCAACATTACTATTAAAACCACCACCAGTGTTTACGTCAAACATTCCTCCACTTAAACTATCTGTAAAAGCTGTACTTCCAGTATCTAATGAAGCAGAATTATTATATGGATTTGCTTGTTGAGACGCTAAGCCAGTTACTAAGCTACCTCCAAGAGAAGCTAAACCACCTATTAATCCGGCTTGATTCGCTCTTCTATCAGCAGATGCTTGCATTCCACTAGCTTGAGCACCTGATAGTTGCGCTGATACCCTATCTAACTGTTGCATTTCTCTTTCTTCTTGAGCTCCAAACATGAATTGTTTTCCAGCTGCTTCTAAACCTTGCACTCTACCCCCTTCGGAAATTTGAATACCTTGAACCCTTGCTGCTTCTTGCATTCTCATTCTATCTAATTGCTGTTCTCCTTGAGCTCTTAACTTTTCATTATTTGCTTCTTGTTGTTCAATGCTAGCAGAAACCCCTTTTTTACTTTGTAATGCGGCTTGTGCTAAAGCAGTTGCTCCTCCAGCGCCTGAGCCAGTAGACCTTAAGGTGTCTAATGTATTTGCTAAAGATATATCAGCTTGCTCTATTTGTATTTCAGCTGCCTGCGTGGCTACACTTAAGTTAGCATAAGGGTTTGTTAAGTTTGAACTAAGATCTTGAGCTAGTCCGCTTAAATTACTAACACCAGAATATGGATTAGTTATAGCTTGCCTATTAGCTTCCAATGAACTTAATTTTCTCTGTAACCTAGCTTGTTTTTGCTGTGCTGCTCTTTCAGCTCTTCTCCTTCGACCGCTTCCAAATATAGACCCTATAACCTGAATTCCTCCAGATATTAAAGCAGCCCCAACTACAGGAGCTATAGCTATTTGAACATCACCTCGTCCAAAGAAAAATATTTCTAAAAATTCTATCATATTGTTTGTTTTTTATCTTCCGTATGTTGCACCTACTGCAAACAACTCTTTTAATTTACCCGGGTCTGTTGTTGTGTCGGTCTTTATGGTTACTGTAGCGTAGTAAGCTTTTATACCTGAGCTATCAGGTCCAATCAAAACTTGACCATCTATAGGTTGAGTTGAATTATTTTTAATAGCGGCTACATATCTGTTTTGTTTTCTATCAAAACCAGCTCTATAAGGTATACCGTTTTCTGTGTAAAGACCTTCATCATAACTCCATATTCTCGATGAAGTATCTATTGTTTCATCCCATCCAGCTCCTCTTGCATCAAATCCAGTAGCATCAGAAACTAATGATGTAATCTCCCAACCGTTTGTTCCTTCGTAATTAACAGTATTAAACGTTTTAACCCTTGTTGGATCTGGATTAATAACAAACTTCAATGTTGAAGGTAAGCTAGCAGCACCATAGAATGAATTTCTAAGCACTGGAGCAGGCGGTGCAGCTTTTGTTTGCAAAACATAATGTTCCCAAATAGATGTTCCGTTTGTTGTAAAAAATTTACCTTGAGAACTAAATCCAGTTGTTGGTTTGTAATCATAAAAACTCACCCAACCATTAGTAGCTTCTTCAAAGCTTAATGTATCTGGTAAATCAACTCCTGCATATTGCAATGATAGTACATAGTTTTTATTATATATATCGTAAGCACCTACTATTTTACCAGTAGAACTAACAGTTGCTAACTTATCTCTAAAGAAATCAACCATACCGTAGCTAGATATTTCAGTAATGCCATCCATTGATAACCTAAGTACAGCATTTCTGTTTCTATCTGTAAAGTATTTTTGGTATCCGTAAACAGCAAATGATTCTGGGTTTGTAGATATACCGTATTCACCAGCATAAGGTATTATTTGACCAATAACTAAATTAGCACTTGTGGTAATAGCTCCGCCTTCTGCAGAGTATATAGCGTCTTTATCTATTAAAGCTCTATTTACTTTGTCTTCTTGAAATACAATTAAGTTAGTATCTTCAGCATAAAGCTTTTGTATGCTTCCGCTAATAGGATCAACACTTCTAGTTATTTGCTCAGCAATGCTAAATTGATTAGATTGATTTACACCTGTTCTAGAGTTAAATATTCCAGAATATATTAATGAACTTGATCTTCGTTGTTGTGCATCGTTATCTTCTACTATATATGCTTTTACGCCTAGATCAGTTGAAGTATTGTTATAACCACCCCGTATTCTTGATTCTTCAATATACCAATCTTCCTCTACTATAGAAGTAGATGGAGCCACCCAAGGATATGGAACTAAGCTAGTATCAGGTAAAGAAACTACATTAGTTGGTCCCACTGGTACCGGTATATCAGCTATTCTCTTCAAATAAAATGAGTTAAAGTACCCTACTTCTAGTGTTATTGACATATTATATTAATTACTTGTTTTTTCTATTTATTACCTACGCTGGAGCTGGAAAGCAAGATTGGCCAGTATAGTTTTCATCTCCAAAATTAACTATCAATGATGTACCTGTCTGACCCAAACTACACATACCTCCTGTTATAGTAGTTGTTAAAACCCTATATTCTCCAGGAGTATCAAATACTTTTTTGCTACTTACCGTTGCGTTACTTCCTACTTGTAATGTTATATTTCTAATTTCATTACTACTTGAGTCAACAGCTTGAACCCATCCACCTGTAGCGCCTTTAAATTGTATTGTAAAAGTAACAGTATCATCATCCGAAGTAGTACCGCCATTATTTGTCAATGTTGGTGTTATATATAACGTACCTTGTTCTAAAGCCCCTGTAGTATGTGTTACTGTAGGTTGGCCAAAATCTCCAGGCGAACTAGGATTTTTTGCAAGAACATTATAGCTATTGGATGTATTATTAGCAGTATATGCAACACTTGTGCCGCTAGTACCGCTATTAAAAACGGTAACTGAGCTTGTAGGAACTGATGTAGGTGTACTATACCCTGCAAAAACAACACCTAAACTTTCATTACAGCCTGTAAACGCTGATCCTTGCCATCCTTGACACAAGGCTTTATTTACGCGATTACCTGCTGCTGATCCAATTTGAAATTGCACAGAAGCGGACAAGCTATCTAGCCCGTTTCCATCAGCATCAGTAGTCTTAACAGTCACGTCGTAAGCAGTAGCGTCTGTTAAAATAGCATCATTAGATAATTCACCTGTTGTTGCATTTATTTGAATTTTAGCAGGAGTTTCTACAGGACTAATTGAAACTATTGACCAATTAAGCTCTGTTGTATTAACTGTTGCGTCGGCACTACCGTTTTTACCAGCTAATGTTATTATAGTTCCTACAGCTGCGCTAACTGTTGGCTGTTGAAAGTTGTCTATTACCGGAGCAACATTTGTTAATGTTATGCTTGGTAAAACAATATTATCCGCTGGATTAGAAGCATAGGTAACATTTGCTGTTATATTATAAACACCTGTTAGAGGTGATTGTAAAATACTATCACTATAAAAGAAATCGGTATTTGTTGGTTTTATTTGAAAAGAAGTCTGGCTTGCGTTTTTCGTTATTGTAAAAAGTGTAGAAGATAAAGCAGTACCCGCTCCATCGGTTATAGTTATAGAGTTCAATGTAACCGCGGAAGCTGGAGCAATTTGTCCATCTCCTTTTAAAAAGTTAAAACCAAAGCCTATAATATCATTGCTAGTTATGCTTTCTGGAAAAGTTGTTGCTTGAAAATTAGAACCTATCAAACCGCTATCTTGTGAACTTACCAGTGAATTAAGCGTTGCTAAATTACCTGATAACGATGTTTCCCAATATATATCTAACAATGATTCTACGGGTTTCGTTTCCGCTACGGATAAAAACGGTACCATTGATAACACTGATTGAGCAGGATTGTCTTCATTTACAGAAAGAGTTGTTACATAGGCTCCTATTGGATTATTTTTATTTTGCGATTGACTACCTTTAATAATAAATGGGTTTGAGTCTCCATTGTAAAAAGTAGCGTCTGGTCCTGTTGTACCCCATGGTATTGCGCCTGTAGGTTCTGGAATTTCGTTAACACTTTCTATTCCAGTACTGGGGTCTCCTGCAGTAAAGTAATTATACGCTTGTAATATGCTAGACTCACCATACTCTCCCTCTATAGCGTTTGCTTTAAAAGGAATTGCTTGTATTTCTAAATCTCTAACTGTACCTATTTGTATTATTTCTTGTTCTATATTACCAGGATAGTATTGAGCATTCCACGCTCTGTCTTGAAGATACGGAGGATTAGCCTCTGTTTTGTTATTTATTCTAGGGTTATTAACCCTTATCATTATGTTCTCACTACTAGTAAAGTCTATATCATTAGGCCCTACTTCTGATAAATCTCTAGGTATTTTATTTATATTATCACCTAATAATGTTGTGAAAAAGCTAGTGTCTCTTTCAGCACTTAAGTTTTGTATAACAGGATAGCCATTTACAAAACCTGGTAAATAAACATTATAATACTCTTGTTGTGTTTGTTTTACAACTATTTTATAGGAATACCATCCTAAAGGATTAGTTGTTGCATTGTAAACTCCAGGTGAACCCGTGATAGGATCGTAGGCTGGATTTATTGCTTCGTATAAAGTTACGTTTAAAGCATTACCAAGCCAATCAAGTATTGGCGACTGCTGCTGTGTTGTTATGTCATTATAAGGATTAAAGACAGTAGATCCAGGTATATTAGCCACTCCATCATAGGATGATAATATAACGTCTGATTGTCTTCCGTATTTATCTGACAGCACAAAACCAACTTGATAAGTTCTATCCTGTTTTAATTGATGTTTCGGAAATTGAGTATAGTTGTCAAAATTTGTAGACTTGTTAGAGGCAAAAGCACTAAAAGCTATCGAATTAGGACCGGTGTGTCTATCTAAATAATTACCATAAACAATGCGGTTACCTATTATTTCTTGAGCTAATGCTCTAATAGGCACTTTATCAGACACTCTAGTTATTTGGTTGTTAGGTAATGTTTTATATGGTTTTGTTGAGCTGTAGTCATAATCTATGAAATGCTTTGTATTATTTCCGTTAACAGCATCGTAAAAGTCTATTGAGGATTCAATAGGTGTGGGAGTTAATAAATTAACAGTTTCTAAAACTTTAACAGCCAGCGCATCAGACTCCTTATAAAGTATATCAACATCAGTTATTTTTAATTCAGAAATCGTATTAGCAACACTTGTACTAGGTATTGGTATTTTTAATAATATATTATTTATATTATTTTCAAACCAATTAACAATAGTTGATTTATAAGTATTGTCCATATCTTGCTCGTCTGAAAAAGCACCTCCACCAAACTGACTATATTGCTTAGGTATAAACATTACTTGGCTAAATGGTGCCATTAATGAATACTCGTTATCTTCAAACTTAAATCTATAGCTAAATCTTATAAACTTATCTTCTAGTAGTTTCTCATCACCTTGCCAGGCAGCGTCATAATTTGGATTATCACTTATAGATATAACACCGGCACTTGCTAATGTAGTTGTCTTGTTTAGAGTAAAAGTTATATCTTGCCAAGTACGAAATCTTTCAGGGGCTGATGAATTTGGGGGGTTTGAATATTGATTAACTACGCTAACACTTGCTACCCTTGTGTCTGGGCTAATACCATCACCGCTAACTAAGTCTCCTATTCTAGGTATACCGTTGTCTCCTCCATATATAAAATTACTAGTGTCATTATCACCTAAGCCTTGACCTATAGTGTATGTAGCCGTTATCGGATTAGTCGCGCCTACTGCTGGTATAGGATCAATTGTAACGGCTCCAGACGAATGGTTAGCCATTTCAAAATCCCTTTTATTAGTCATACTCGGTCTACTGAAGTCAATTGCAGTGCCGTTTGTTACAGTAATAGCACTAGACAATGTTAATGCACGAGTTGCGGCAGGATCCGGTTTTCCTATAACAGTAACTAATCCAGTTATTTGTTGGTTTGTTATTTTGTTTTTGTCAGTAACTATATCACCTACTTTTATTAAAGCATAATCAGCATCATCATCTATAATTATAGTAGTAGTGCTAACAGCTGGGTCAGGTGAAGTAATTACAGCATTGACTCTATCCATTACTAATATTGGCTCATAAGGAGCATATTTAGCCACAGATATTTGATCTTCATTTGTGTAATGAGTTGCATCAGCAAGAGCTCTTGCAATATTTATTTTTCTAGGTTGATTAAGATTATCAGTCCAAAATAATAAATCTTCAACTAAGTTTATACCTGTTACCGGAAAGCTTTTGTTAAAATTTAAAAAGAATCCTTGAACTAAAATTATAGGATTAGTGTTTACGGTTACAGATAAATCTACTTTAACTATGTAACAATTATCTGCCGCAGTAGCTCTAACCTCGGTTGGAGAATCATAGTCTGTTGCTAAAAAGTATGCTACATTGCTATTTTCATCAATTAGCTGTCCAATTATTTCAGTTGTAGCGGATGCCCCAATGGCTGTTAAACTAGATATAGCTGTATTACCTAAAACATTTTCAAACTCACCTACTGTAGAACTTTCTGATCTACTTATAGATAAGTTTCTAGCTTCTCTATATTCACCATTTGGTAATATACGAGAGTCAAGATCTTGATTCATTTTCCCTTTAAGAAAGGTATTTTTAATCTCAGCCATTTAATTTATGATTTTATCCATTTAGATTTACCTCTCATTACTTGAACAATTTCATCAAGTTTAATGTTAGATAATCTTATTTTAGCATTTCTTAATTTAGCACTTCTCTCTTGCTTTAATCTTCTAACTACATATTCAGGTTGGTTAATCCTAGAAGCTATCACAGCGTGGCTTATATGGGCATACAGAGCCTCTTCTGCCATCTTAGGAACTTTAGTATCCATATCGGAAGCTAAACCATCAGAAATATACTCTAAAACTATTAATGATCCCGCTAAATTACTTGAGAAAGACATTTTACCTTCTCTGTGATTTATAGTAAACCATCCATTTACTTGAGCATATTGAGGATCTAATCCGTAATTTTGACCTAATATCTGTTCGTTCCATCCCCAGCTATCATAACCTTGGTTATAAAGCGCATCTGTTACATCTTGATTTATTAAAGAATCATTAGCTGTTCTCCAACGTTCTTCTGTTATCGATGTTCCTTCAACGTTGTTACCAAAATTATCTTGAGTTGGTACACCTTTAGAATCTTGTATAGGGTTTTCAAACGGGTTTGTAGTTAGGTTGTTTGCAGGATATATAGGTCTTTTAACACCTAGTTGATCTATCCAGGATACCGCCGTGTAGTTTACATAGTCTTGTGGTATCACAACACTTAGTTCAGGGGGTATATTTAATTCTTGGGATTTAATACTTTTGAGTGTATCGTAACTAAACTCTTGTAGTCCACGTTTAGCGTGAAATATTATATCGGTTCTGTTACAACTCGGTATTAGTTTACCAGTTCCAACATAAGCTACTTGAAAGTTGTTTATTATGTCTTCTAAAGATATGTAGCCGTAGCTACCATAGTTTTCTTCAACAGTATTACCGTAAGCATCTCTGTTTCCATATTCACCACCGCTTAGTATTTTTAATTGAACAACAACACTTGTGTTTGCCGCTAAGTTACCAGTAAAAGTAATTGTATTTCCGCTAACAGTGTAAGCTGACGTATACTCTGTATATGTCAAAACACCGGCGTTTGCGGTGTAAAGCTTGAAGTTGTTTAAAGCGTAGTTTTGCTGAAGAGGATCATAACTACCAAATACTAATTCAGTATCAAATGTAGTAGTGAAGGCTTGGCCAGCACCAGCTGCAGATAGATATTTTTGAACTCCTGCGTAATATTGCTGATTATTTTCTGTAATTAAGCCCATGTATTATTAAGATTTTTCGTTTATGTCTTCTTGTTGTATTTTTTGAGATGCTACTTGTATTATAGTAGGGTCTTGAATAATAACTCCAGAGTATAATAATATACCAGTTACTACATCTACTTGTTCTGAAGGGTGTAAATCGAAGTTTACTGAATTACTAGCATCATATGTGTATTGTCCTAATCCTCCAATTGTATATGCCCAGTTTATCATAGCTGGTTGTTTCAAATAAGATACTTGAACATCTGTAGTTATAGTTGTAGGGTATAAGTATATTTTATTTTCTTCGTATAAAAATACAGGTTGTTTTTTTGTAGGTGCAACTAATGGTGCTTTTTTAATTTTGTACCATTCGTTTCTTTCTACCATTTGGGCTTCAATAGTATCGTTGTATATAACGGTACCTAGTCTATAAAAGTTTGGCAGTGAAGCAGTTGTGAAGTGATCTGTTGAAAAAGTAGGTGCGGCTATTCTTTTAAATATATCTAGTTTTTCTTCTAGGTTTTTAACTCTATTAGCATACTCGTTATCATTTTCAGGTATACGTAATTGTTGATTCAAGTCGCTCATATATTTTTCAAATATACCTTGCTGAACTTGATTACCTACTTTATTAAACTCGTCTGGAGTTATATAACCTCTTTGTTGTTGGTTAAGTATTAATAAGACAGTTTTATAAACTAAATCTACATTTATAGCCATTATTTATTTTTTTATTATAATACCAGCCAGTCACGAGAAGTGACCAGCTAATATTAATATTACATGTTATTCTAAGTTTTTCTCTACTGACCTAAAAACTTCTACACCTTCATCGGTTTTAAAGTAAGCTGCCATTGCAGAGTAAGGGTTTTCATCAAAAGGTACAGTCATTAATTTTCTACCGTTTGATCCCCAAGTAAAGGTTCTTTGATCTTGTGATAATTTAATGATATTCATTTCAGAAGCTTTTATAGCTATGTTCCTTAAGTGTACATTATCATCATTTGCTAATTCCATAAATAAATGTGGATTTCTTTTAGCAAACAACATAAGATCTCTTTTTAATTCTTTAGATGTCATGCTTGAAACTTTAGAACCTATCTCAACACGAAGTATTGCTTCGGCTTGATCTACTTCCATTGTTCTTGCAGCAATCATTGCATCTACTTCAATCTCTAAATCTTCTAATTCATCTTCTGCAATAGCTACTGGATTGTGTTCGTAGTATTTATTGCCTAATAGTGGATGATATAAAGATAATAGTTTTTGTAAGTTTTGTTTTTCTTTTTTAACATAAAGCACTCCGTCTTTGAACATTATATGTCCTAGTGTTGCTTCTCCTTTTTGCTCATCTATTAAAGGTGAGTTTTGATTGGTTGCGTATCTGATTTCTCTTTGGATACCTTTTTCCTTATCAAACCAAAGAAGTGGGTGCCTTGATGTATGTTTAGATGAAATAGTTAACGTTAAAGGTGCTTGACCTACAACTATATACATTCTATCTTTAATTTCCCAGGTTGGTTTTACTGGTTCTTGTTTTTTTGGTGTAGCTACTTTTGCTACTACTTCTTGCTGAGGAGCAACCTCAACTGTCTTTGCTGGTGCTTTTTTTGCAGCCATAATATAATATAATAAAAATGTGAATAAGAGTAATAATCACCCCCGTCAGTTCAACGAGGGTAACTACTACATTAATTTAATCGGTACTAGTCTGTGAATAACACAAAGTTGTTAGCCGCTTGAGTTACTAAACATCTTTCAGATAAGAAGTGAACTTCCATAGCATCTAAATCAGAAGTAGCAGCGCCACCTACAGATCCAGTGATCCAGTTTTTCATTCTTCTATCATCAGCTTGAGAAGCTCTATATCTTACGTGTAAGAAAGGTCTTCTGATGTTAGTTCCTAATATTTGATCGTAAACTGTAGAAGTTCCAGCAGGTACTAATACTCCTTCGATACCAGCATCAGCAACACCACCACGAGTAGAAGCGTCGTTTAAGTATTTCCAGTCAGTTTTGTAGAAGTCATAAGAACCTCTTCTGAAACCAGAGAAACCTAAGTTCAATGCCATTTCTTCAGAATTTTCAAATACACCATAAGAACTACCTCCTTGGTATATACCAGTCCCACCTTGTTGACCAACAGTAGCTAACATATCATCAAAATCTAGAGAAGTTTCTCTATTTAAGAATAACATGTTTTCTTCGATAGCTCCTTGAGTATCTAAGTTTTTAAGAATTGAATCAAACTGAGCTAAACCAGTTGCTGCAGTAAAGTCTACTAATACATTTCCACGGCTTTTAACAGCAGCAAAAAGACCTTCAGTACCTTTAGCAGTTGTAGTTGAGGTTCCAGATTTTAATTCACCTTCTACCATAGACATTTCTAAGTAGTCTTCAAAACGTAATCTTGTTTCAGATTCAGCTTTTAAGTACCATAAGAAACCTCCTTGACCAGACTCAGTAGCTACTTCAACCCATCCAATCTGAGCAGTGTCAGATCCGTTGATTGCATACTTGTCTTTGATGATAATAGGAGAGTTAGAATACTGAGTGAAAGAAGGCGTTACAGAAATTCTGTTAGCGTCTCCAGTTCCTTTTCCGTATTCAGATCCATATACAAAGATCTTAAGTGCTGGTCCACCAGTCACTAAATCTATTTCAGCAGCTCCAGCTCCAGTTCCATCTAATGCTTCTTGAGAATAAGGAGCAACAGTTAATACACCAGCACCTAAAGCACTTCCAGGAGTAGCTCCAGAAGCAACAACGTAACAGTTTAATTCTGCTCCAGTTGCTGGATTCATCACTACAATAGTAGAACCAGGAGATACAACATTTTGAATAAGAGTTGCACCAGCACCACCAACAGGTATAGTTAAAGTAGAAACTTTTGCTCCTACAGCACCTGCATTAGTTGCTATTACATTCTCATAAGAGATGTGTAATCTATTTTGCTCAGACCATACTACTTGATCAGAAGTCATTGGCATTTCAGCTCCTACCATTCTTAAGAAACCACTTAAGGTTCTATTTCCATAACGCTCTACTTCAGCTTCATAGATTTCTGGTAAGTACTGTTGTGCGAAATCATTCGTCCCATCAGTAAAGTTTAAATAATTGCCCTCTAAGGCTTGCTTTTTTTGCGTTGGGATTAAACTCCCGAACGCTGGACTTACATTTGCCATAATTTTTAATTTTTTTAGTTAAATTTTTTTGTTTTAATTCTAAGTTTAGAGTTATCGTAGCCACTAATCGATTTGACTTTTATTCCATTTACAAACTCACCTGTCCCAGTTTGTCTAGGTTCTGTGCTTGGGTTTTTAGATTTACTAATTATTTCTTTAGTAGCATCTGTTTTACCTTGTTCATAAAAATGATTAATAATCTTGTCAGCATTAGAAGCTAAATAAATAGCTTTGTGATAACCTTTAGTATCCTTTATATTACCACTATCGTCAAGAAACTTTCCTACGAAGTTATTAATACTGGATTGGTTTTCTGCAACTTTCGACGGATCTTGTAAACCATATCTAAACTTCTTTTCACCTACATTGAATTCAAAACCTTTGAACTCCTTTGTAAAATAATCGTTTGTTTTTGATTTAAAATCCGCGTGCTGTTGATCAGCTACTCTTTGATCCTCTTGGTATCGGTTGAAAAACTCTGTTGCTTTTTGTTGTTCTTGAGTAGCGCCGGGTCTCAACTTGATCTCGTCGTAATATTTACTCTTAGTGTTCTCCAAAAAGCCTTTTGCTTTTGCAACTTCTTCTTTAAACGCAATTTTCTTTTTGCGTATATCTCTTTCCTCATCTATATCTTCGTCGTAATCATAATCTTCTAAAAGAAGACTTACGTCATCAGATTCTAAATATGGTTTTGTTTTTTTATAATATTCTTTTAACAATGCTTTATCATCGATGCTAGAATAGTCAGCGTTTAATCTAACATAATCTTCTACGGTACCGCCAGTATCTTCCATAAAGCTAACAAGCTTTTCAATGTTTTCCGGTAATACTCTTTGATCAACTACTGGTTGAGCTTGCTGTTCGATAACTTCTTCAGTATCATCTTCATCTTCTTCAATAACCTCAATCAAACCATCTTGAGCTTGTTCTTCTGTTTTAGTTTCACTAACTATAACAACTTCTTCTTTTACTTCAGGTATTATTACCTTAGCAGTATCTTCGGTTGTATTTTCTTTAACCTCATCTATATTAACCTTTATAGGCTCATTAGATTGGTTGCCTAATTTTTTAGGGCTTTTTTTCTTGGATTTAATTTTAAAATCCCCTTCTTGTTTTACTTCTGACATAATATAATATAATTAAATAATTGTTTGTAATCTTACCTAGGCCCAAACTGTTCTAATCCAAACCCGCCTAATACATCATTTCCTGATGATTCAAAGTCCTTAGGTAAACCATCTGTCTGTCTTTGATTTATTAATTCAGATTGTTGGGTACCTTGCATTTTAATTCTTTTATCTTTTCTATCTTCTATTTCTTGCTCTTTTGCTTGAGCTGCACCTATTTGAGCTTGAGCTAACTGTATGTTGTATTGAAATTCTTCAGCCATCAACTCTCTTTTTATTTGAGCTTCTGTTTGCATTCTTTCTATTTCAAACTGAGACTTAGCTTGTTCAATGCTAACTTTTTCAGCAGTTAATGCTTGTTGTTTTTGAACTTCATACATAGCAGCTTTCTCAGCAGACTCTGCATTTGCTTGAGCTTGAGCTTGTATATTTCTTTGTTGTTGCTCTTGTTCTCTCTTAATCTTTTGAGTTTGTCTAAGCTTTAAGAATTGATTAGCTAATTTTATATTTTTAATTTGCCTAATATCAATAGCGTCAGATAATTGAATAGCTTGTGTTTGTAAAGCAACTTGTATATTTTGTTCTAATAAAGCTTTTTCTTCTTCTTCTGGTTCTAATTCTAAATAAATACCGAAGTCATGTAGCTGTAAATTCATTAACTCTTCAAGAGTTTTTGTATTAAATGTACTTATAGCATTTGTTAAAGCGTTTTCAGTTAAAGGATTTTCAATAACATCAGCAACTTTTAAACTAATGTTTTCACAAGTTCTAACGGTTAAGTATAATAAAGAGTCTAATACATGCTTGGTTGCAATATTAGAAGCATTAGCTGCTATTTTTTGTAAACCTACTAATGCATCTTTACTCGGAGCACTTCCATCTCTTGCTTCGTTTAATCCGGTTACGTCTCTTATCATTTGTAGATAATATTGATACGTACCTATTAAGCTTTGTATTTTAGCTTGCCCGCTTGAAGATGATAATTCTTGTACTGGTATTTTACCTCTATTTAATTCTCCGTCTTGTGTTAATGATCTACCTACAACAGAACCTGTTTGAAAATACATATTCAATGCCTCTGCTGGATTGTATGTAGTACCGTTACCTAAATCAACTTCAGCTAACCCATCCATATCTAAAAATACACCATCTGGTACTATTCTAGACATTACTTGTTGTAGTTTAAGGTGTGTTATTTGGATCATATCAGCAAAGCTAGTAATTTTACTAACTATAGATTCTATACGTCCTTTATACATTCTAGGAGCTGATATACAGTAATTCATCATTACTTTTGTAGTATCCGCTGTAGGTCTGGTCATATTTTCAGCCATCTCCCACTTTAACATTGTATTTGTACCTAAAACCTTAGCTCCTGAATATAAAACTTCTATTGTTCTTGATACTCTTTCAAAGTTATCGTTTTCAGGTGGGTTGAATGTATCTGACTTTTCTAATGTTTTTTCTAAGCCTTGTTCTGTTTTCTTTATTTTAAATACTTGATCTGAATATGTTTTATATTCAAAGTACAAAACTTGTATTGTGTTAGCATCATAATTTCCCCAATTAGTTACATATTGAGAATTACCAGGCATATCTTGTATTTTTTCTAACTCTGATGCTGATAATGATGGGAATTGTTTTTTAAGTTCCGCTAATGATATAGACTTCACTTCTCCTACATAATATATATCCTCGAAGTTTGGATCTTCTGTATATGAATAAATCATATTAGCCGGATCAACATAGTCAGTTACTATTCCTTCTGATTTATTGAAAGATGTTTTAACAGCCCCAATACCAATAGTAGTTAAATCTTGAGCTAAACGTTTCTTTGTTTGATCGTACTTATTAAAAGCTAATACATTATTTATAACTTCTTCTTCCGCTATTTCAACATTTTGTTTAGTGGTCATTTGTAAATGAACATCTAACTCTTCTTGATTTTCGGGTAAACTTTCTAAGCTTCCTGTTAAAGAAAAATCCATACCTAGGTTTTCTTTAATATTAACAAGAGCTTCTTTAGTGTTCATGTCTCTTTCAACCGCAGCCGCATAATCCGTTCTTTGTTTTACAGAAAAAGGATCTTGTGCAAAAGCACTTATGTCATAAGACTTATTAGACATACCGTTTACAACAATATCTACAAACTTTGATATTACTGGTATAGGCTTCCAATCTAAATTAAGATAAGACAAGTCACCATTTATAGATAATTCATCTTTGTATTTTTGTATTGATTGTTCACCTCTGGCGTATAACCGTAGTGTGTGAAAACTATTCCAGTTGTTTAAATATCTATTACCATTACCTCTTCCTTGATTGAACCACTCTTGTTCAATAGCCCTAGAGACTTGTAAGCCATAATCGTAACTAGCTTTTACTTCGTCGCTAACAACTTGGTTAGGGAAAGAACTATCGGTATTTGTTTGTATTTTCATTTATCTTAATATTTTAGACGAAGAACCTCTATTGTCATATCTTTTAATTCCTAAATCGTAAACTTTCTTTTGCACTGGACTAACTGGTGAATATAAATTTTTATTACAAGCCATTATGGCAAGTCCTGAACTTATAGAAGCATCATGCTTTGTTCTATTGTTTATATTAAATTTACCCCAATCTTCTAATGTTCTTTGGAAATACATATCTCCATAACCAGCTTCTGTTTGCCCAACACAAGTTTCTATATAAGATTCTATAGCTGCAGCGTGTGCTTGTTTTATATCCTCACTTGAATTAGGTATTCCACCTATTTCTCTTTCAGTTACAGATAATTTGTTTAATCTTCTATCAGGCCTGTTCATTGAAAAGCCTCTATAGCCTCTTCTTTTAAAATGATACAATAACCTAGGTTTGTTATTTTCAGCAAGTATTGGCATTCCGTAAAATACACAAGCCATTAATACGTCTTCAAAAAATATCTCAGCGGTTTGCGGTCTAGCTATATATTCTAAAAAGAATCTATTAGGTGGAACATCTTCCATACTAAACTTAGTTAAACCGTGCAAAGCACCATTAGATCCTCTCTTATCAACGGTTCCAGATATATCATAACTGTCACACCCGAAAGCGCCACAGTGATCGTTACCAGGATATTTTACACCGCCTTTTACAATAACTCTATTTTGAAGTCCTACATGAGGAACCCAGCTAACATTAAACCTACCATTTTTATTTGGTACAAAAACAACCTTAGTATCTTTGATACCGTTTTCCCACATAAAACTTCCTGTGGTTATTATAGCTGTATTTCTTAAGTCTTCGTTATAATCTATTTGTTCGTATATCTTTGTTAAATTAAACAGAGATTGTTTTGCCTCGTCTCTAAAGGCATGTTGTTCTGTTCTTGGAAACTGACGATAGTATTCGTTTAAACCATCCTGATCTCCCTTTAATCCTTCTACTTCATTATTCCAATAATCAATTACGCCTTGAGTTATTAGCGACCCATCGGGGCCTTCGGTTTGTTTTGTTGGTTTTTCAAATACAGGAAATCCATAAGAATCAATGTATCCTTCGTAGTTCCATTCCATAGGTATGAACAAACTATAGAGTCCTGAACGAGTCTGTCCGTTGGCGTTTCTTTTTGTTGCGTCGGAATCATAATATAATTTTTTAAAATTCTCACCACCTTTATCTAAAGCGTTTGATGTTGATCCCATCATGCACTTACCTATAATTCTTGAACCTAATCTTAAACAAGTTTTAGTTACCCTCCAATTGTTTAATATATTTGTTGGTCTTTCCCACTTTCCACTTTCATCATGTACTAGTAGTTTTAATTTTTCACCATCGTAGGAGTTGTCTCCCGTGTTTTTCCAGTCGATCGTTGTGTCGAGACCCGTGATCTCTTGTAGCTTTTCATTGGAGTCAAGTTTTTTACGGGTGAATTTGGACGCTGGTACCCTGTACGCAAGTTCCGTCTTCGGCCTATCCATTCCGTCTTGGACTGGTTTGAAGAAAAAAGGATAGTTGACTGAGATGGGGACGACCTTATCAGTAAACATCTTTTTGGCATCTGGCCCGGACTTTGAAAGAATACCAAATCGTGAGTCTGTGGAAATGGTTGCCTGGTTGACTGTCTCGCCTGAAGCCATGAAAGAGAAACCCGATCTCCTGTTTTTAAGATAACACAGTCCGTAACACCGTACATCTGCTTTACAAGCTTCCCAGAATATAAAGAATAATCTGTTTGATTCTCTAAAATCTGGTTGCCCAACATCAATCTTGGACCACTGCAAGTACATGTAGTGAGTACCAGTAATATAAGAAGGCTTGTCTTTGTTATAAAACCAAAAACCTTCTTCACGCCTTTTAAACTCTGTATCAATATAGTCATACCATTTTTCTTTAAACTCAACCGGGTATTCATCCCAATCAAATACTGATTTAATTCTATTTAGTTCTTTTGGATATTCAGAATATTTCCATCTATTTCCATCAAAAGTAACCACGTCATCTTCTTTAGGTAGAGCTATCTTAATTCCCTGTATTTCGTAAACCTGTCCTATTTGACCTGTTTTACTAATAACAACTACGTCATGTTCTTTGTTGTAGCCATACTCCCATTTTTTATACCTATTTAATCTTTTAAATATAGTAGGCTTTATATGGTCTTTTAATATTTTTACTAAAGTTTGCTCGTACATTACCTAGATCTCCCTTCTGCAAAACCCCTAAAAGCTTTTTCTCCTGTAGCTTCTTTTGGTTTGTCATTTAGTTTTTCTTCTTCTTCCTCTATTCTAGTAAGTATTTCAAAGGCATCGAATATAGCTAGTTTTTTTGTAGCTGCAGCGTTTTTTAATCTGTCAGCAGATATATCATCTTCAGAATCAATAATAGCCTCCTTAGCTACCTTAATTAATTCTTCAACTGCTACATGCCCAGCTTGGATTATATTCTTCTTCGTTTCCTTTGTGTTCATACTTAATTACAATATCATTAGATTTCATACAATAAACTCTTTGATCATCTATAATAAAATCCCATTCGCTACCTGGAGTAAATCCAATCGTGTCTCCTGGGTTGATATTAAGTGCTTTTAATGAACTATTACCGATTTTTAGTATACCAATAAGTTCTTGCTCTTTTTGTGACCTTAAAGTGTCTTTGTTTTTCAAAGGCATTACAAAGCATCTGTCGCCAAATGATTTCCAATCCCCGGTATTCTTATACAAATATATTTGATCTGCTGAACAAAAATATAAATCATCATTAAAGTATGATCTACTTTTTTTCTTATTACCTCGGATATCATAAAAAACTCTAAATACATTATGATGTATTATTATTATGTCTCCTTTTTTAATATCTGTTTTAAAAGCTTTTGGAGTTTCAACTACTATAGCTAAATTATTAACTGCTTTAAAGTTTTCAATTTTAGTGTTTAGTATTAGTGTAACGTCTCCTAGCTTTATTTCGTTGTCATATTTATCACCAAGCGGCTTGACGATAAAATCATATAGACTTCTCATTTAATATTCTAAATCATATTCAACGGATATTGCCATGTTAGGATTAAACTTTTTCCATGGCATTACCTCATCTCCTTTTCTTATATAAATACTGTAAGAATTAGATTGTTCATCATGTAAGATGCAATCTATAGTATGTCCACCATAAACGCTTTGACCTACAGAGTAGTGCATTGCGTCGTTCTTATAGTCGGAGCCTATACTTATTTTCCTTACAACAGAGCCCATTACTTTACTACCTCAAGTACTTCTTTCACTTCATTTTCAGCTTCTATTTTTTCAAAACTACCATCAGCTAAGTTTACAGTTATGTCTCCATACTCTTCTTTTAATTCTGATTTAACTTCTTCTAAAGCTTTTACTGCTTCAAAGTGAGCTCCTAAAAATTCTGCCTTTTTAGCTTCTAAAAAACCAATCTCTACTAATATAGAATTGATTTTCCCTTGGCCTTCTTTTACTGACTTTAATTGTTCATCTGTTAATTTACCCATTTTATTTAATTTAATTGGTTACTGTTATTACTATTATTACTTGTTTTTAATCTTTTTACTTTTTAAATAGCGGTCCTACTTTGTCTGCTATTTTTTCTGCACTTCTACCAATAACATAACCTCCAATACCTATCTCTAATAACCTCCAGAATTCTGGTTCTAAAACAGGTGTTATTAAGTGTGCTGATAACTGTGATATAAATTTTGTATATATAATTATGAAACCAAATGAAAGCATTAGTATTGGTCTCCAGCTTCTTTGCAGCCAATTACCTTTAGCTTCAGCTACAATAATTTCTGTTTGCATTCTCTGCAGTTCTAACTGAGCGTCTTGCAATACTTTAAATATTTGATTTCTAGCATTTAATCTTTCCTCTTCGCTAGTGAATAGTTTATCAACTACATCACCTACTTGTTTAAAAACTTTAGTGCTAAAAAATTCTAGTATTTTTTTCATTATGCTTTTCTATATGCCTCAGCTTCCCAGGGCAAGTTTTTAGCCCCTTCTTTCATCTGAGCTCTTGAATACTTTTTACCTTTCCAATACACATTATTATCATCGTAATCTAAATCACCACGTTTCATTTGATCTATGTGTATCTTTTCGTGTTTTACAACACCTTCTAACATAGCAGGCGAAAGATTTTTGTTTACTATAATAGTACCGTTATTATTAGCTTTTCCTAAAACTCCGTCTTCCATATCTACGCTATAAATAGGTGTGTTATCTATAGCGTATGGAGGATTTTGTAATTTAAAAGACATTAACTTATTTCTTA
>Ga0102906_1000067_pt1 | contig 30723 bp, 28 predicted proteins | sample Colrivmet1556A02_FD_78498 | JGI IMG/M metagenome (GOLD analysis project Ga0102906, IMG submission 78498) | Estuarine microbial communities from the Columbia River estuary - metaG 1556A-02 | ecosystem: Environmental > Aquatic > Marine > Intertidal zone > Estuary | place: USA: Columbia River... | reverse complement strand
CTTGCGGTGTTGGCTGGGTACACCTTTTTTCCTTTGTACACGGCTTCCACAATTTTAAGGGTGTGTATGTCTAGAGGATCTATTTTTAATGGGTTTCTGTCTAAAATGACAAAGTCTGCACGTTTGCCTTGGGTCAATGTGCCTTTTGTGTCTTCTTCAAAATATTGGTATGCTGCCCAAGTCGTCAGTGTTTTTAGGCCTTCGTAGGCCGTCAGTCTTTGTTCTGGGCCTAATATTACTCCGCTTCTTGTTACTCTGTTTACGGTGGCATCGAGTACCCGCATAGAGTTTGGAAAGGTTACAGGCGCATCGTGGTGCGATGTTACATTTAAGCCCGCGGCTAAGGCATCCTTGCAAGGGGAAATGTAATCTGCGCGTGGGTGCCCTAACACAGAAGACACGTGCCAATCGCCCCAATAAAAGGTATGCATCGGGAAAAGTGAAGCGTCTACACCAAGGGCTGCTGCGCGTTCTATTTGGTCTTTACGAATGGTTTGCCCATGAATTATTACCGTTCTATGGTCGGGGTAGTAATACTGCGCTTGTGCTTTTTCTATGGCATTTAAATATTGGTCTATGGCCGCATCGCCATTGGTATGACATAATATTTGCCATTTGTTTTTAAACGCATCTGCAACATAACTGTTTGCCAAGCTATCGCTCATTATAGGAAAGCCTTTGTAGTCTGCATGTTCGTTTGGTGGGGCTTCAAAATAATGGTGCGTTAACCACGCTGTTTTCCCTTGCGGTGAGCCGTCTAAGGTGAGTTTTACTCCGCCCAGTCTAAAGCTATTTTTGTACGTGTGATCTGGGCGGTATAGGGCGCTGTCAAAAAAGGTATACGCACCATCCATGCGCATGTCGGGGTATGATACAACATCTATGTAAAGGTTTCCGCGCTGCGCTTCCTCTGCAATTGCCTTTACTTGATCTGGTGTGGTACGTCCATCTTGTGCGGTGAGGTAGCCATTTTGAGCGTATTGCTCTTGGCCAAGCTTTATGGCTTTCGCATTGACTTCAGCATCTGCGTTTCCAACGATTTTAAAAAATACGGTGAAAAATGCATTTTCTTCTAACACCCCGTTGGGTGTGCCATCTGCATTGCGCCTTAATTTTCCTTCTTTTGGGTCGGGGGTGTCTTTAGATGTCCATCCCATCAGCTCTAAAGCCTTGGTGTTCATAGCGCCTAAATGCCCAGACTGATGGGCGATAAGTACAGGATACTCGGTACTTACTTTGTCTAAATCTACGGCTTTTGGGTGGTCTTTTTCTGCAAGCTGCGAATCGTCATAGCCGTTTCCGATTATCCATCCAAATTTGTTAAACGTCCATTTTCCATTTTCTGTGGCATTGAACTCTACGAGTGTGTTTACAATCGCATCAAAATCTGCACCTGGCCCATCGGGCGGAGGCAAAAGATTCGCAAACATGGAAACTAGACCTACAGAATACATATGGCCATGTCCATCCAAGAAGGCCGGAAGCATGGTTGCTCCTTTTAAATCGTGCTGGTTTGCATTTTTAAATTGAGCTTTCGCTTCTTCTAAAGTGCCGACAAAGGCAATTGTTCCTTCAGTAGAAACAACAGCTTCTGCATACGTTGCTGTTTCTCCCTCCATGGTAAGGATGTCGCCATTAAAATACAGTGTGGCCGAATTGGCAGCGGAAGATTCCGTGTTCGCCTCGGTTTTTTGAGTCTCGGTGCACGAACTCGTGAAGAGCCCCAGCCCCAGTATTAAAAGTGAAATTTTAGCTTTCATATCTCTTCATTTTTTAAGTGTTGCCCTCGCGGGTATAAAACTAATTGGTTTATTCATTTCCGCAATAGGCGATAAGGTCGAGGTCAATAGCGGTGTTAAATACCAAAACAAGTGTATCAATAGTCGAAAGCTTAGTATTTCACATAGGCTTCTTTTTATATCTTAACAGCAGAAATAAAGTTACTTTAAATGAGTAAAAATTTAACGGATACAGTTTCCGCGATTAAAGAGCTGGTAGGTCTCTTTAAAGTTGAAAGAATGGTGTACTTAATTATAACCATGATTTCTATCTTGGTTTTAATTGGCACAGCCATTAGCTTGATTCTGAGCAGTCCCTCAGCAGACCAGACTATTGCTGTTATGGGTTTATTTACATCCTCTGGTGGTATCATATATTCTTCGGGTAGATTATTAAAGATGTGGTCTGAAGCCATGCAGCTGATGCAGAAAACAATAGAGAAAGATGGAAAATAATTCATTTCAAAAGAGGTCTCGCCAAGGCGCTTTCATATCACTTTTTGGGTTTGTAATTGTGCTATTGGTATTTGTGTTTGCGGCTAGCAGGCTACAAAACCTCAATCATCTAATAGAGGAGCGAACAGTCACCGTTGATTCGTTGGATCTTGCCGTTTTACATCAAGACTCTGCTATTGCCTGGCAAAAAGACGAGGTTGCAGAAAATCAAGTTTTGATTCGCAAACTGGTATTCGAAATTAATAAGCTTAAGGATCCAATAATCCGCCCGCAAACAAAAGCTGTTGCAATTCCCGGAGTAAAAGACCCAGATGGTAAGCAGATTTATGACTTTACAATTTGGGTAACAGCAAGCCAATACGCATTAAACACAATAAAACAAGTTGACTACCAATTTGGTCACAAATCATTCAATCTTAAAACAAGAATATCCTCAGATGGGTCGAATGGTTTTCTAGTAAGTTACAGGGGTTGGGGCTGTTTATCAGGCATGGTTTTAAGCGTTTTGTATAAAGACGGTACCACAGATGAGTTGTACTTTGATATGTGTGAAGGCTTAGGTTGGTAATCTCAAATTAATGCCACCTCTGTAAAACGTGTTCAATACCTTTTATCTGAGAATAGAGCACGCGGCCTGCTCAATTCAGTTTTATCGCTAATTCTGTTCTTTAAAAGTACTAAGAACCCTGTGAAGAGTAAGAATAAAAAAAGGCTTCCAATTTCTTGAAAGCCTTTTACTTTTTGTAGCGCAGAGCAGAATCGAACTGCCGACCTCTGGGTTATGAATCCAGCGCTCTAACCATCTGAGCTACCGCGCCATTTTGCGAGCGTATACTTGTGTAAAACAACTCTTTTAAAGCGGGCGCAAATATATTTAAAAAACCTACCTACACTAGAGCTGAAGACTTTTTTTATAGCTTGGAAAAAATCTTTTTTTATCTATATTGCGACAGTTCAAAAAAGAACAGAAATCGACCTCACATATACATGGAAGAAAAAATAAAATACGAACTGGAATTCCCGGTGAAAGCATCACCCGCAATGTTATTCCCATTTTTGTCCACGCCAAGTGGCATGTCCGAATGGTTTTGCAACGATGTTAATTCGCGCGGGGAATTATTTACTTTCTTTTGGGACGACTCTGAAGAGTCAGCAAAAATGATCAAAAAGAAACAAGATAAGTTCATCATGTTCAGTTGGATGGAAGATGTTGAAGAAGGCAATAAAAATTACTGGGAGTTTAGCATCGTTGTTGACGAGCTGACAAAAGACGTGTCTTTAATGGTAACAGACTTTGCCCCAGAAGATGAACTAGAAGAGTCAAAGCAATTATGGGACAGTCAGATTCACGAGTTGTTACACGTGATTGGCGCATAATAGTCGACATTGAGTTTGAAAAAAAATAGATCTTGTAGATTCTTTATACTACCCACAATAGCGCTCATTGCTGTTTGTGGGTTTTTTTTAGTCTACAGTGAGCGGAGTACGATTCATTTTTATGTGAATCAATTTCATGCAGATTGGGCAGACACGCTATTCAAGTATGTTACGCACCTTGGCGATGGCGCCATTTTCGCCCTCGCTATTCCTTTGGCATTTGTAAAGAATCTACGCTGGTTTTTTGTGGTGGCCTGCACGGCTGTTATTGTATTGCTGGTTACAGCCATTTTAAAGCAATGGCTGTTTCAAGGCTTGCCGCGGCCCTCGCTTTTTTTAGGTGAAGAGAACTTGTATCTCGTGCCTGGGGTTAAAATGCATACGATGAATAGTTTTCCAAGTGGGCATACCACCGCGGCCTTCGCATTTTATTTTGTGCTTTGCTTTTTGTTAGCCAATAAGCTTGGCTCATTCTTGTTGTTTGTTTTAGCAGCATTGGTGGGCTTTTCAAGGATATACTTGTCGCAACATTTTTTAATAGATGTTATGGCAGGTGCAATGCTTGGCCTTATTTGCGGATACTTCGCAATAGCCTTAATAAGTAGCTGGAAATGGAATAAATTAGAGGCAACAATTCAAGACATAGTTAAGGGCAATGCATAAATCAGCTGGAGCTATATTTTTTGCTGTACTGGCAGCGGTTTTCTTTTTACCTTTTTTAGGAGGGGTTCACCTGTTTGATTGGGATGAAATCAATTTTGCAGAGATAGCCCGCGAGATGATTGTTCTCGGGAATTACCTGGAACCGCACATTAACTTTGAATCGTTTACCGAGAAACCACCCATGTTTATGTGGTTGCAAGCGCTGTCCATGACAATTTTTGGAGTAGGAGAGTATGCATCTCGATTGCCAAATGCTATCATGGGCATAATCGTCTTGCCGGTAATTTACAACATCGGTAAAACGGTGTACGACAATAAGTTTGGTTATTTCTGGGCATTGGCGTATTTCGGGTCCATTCTTCCACATTTGTATTTTAAGTCGGGCATTATAGATCCTATATTCAACTTTTTCATTTTCTCTAGTTTGTATTTCTTGATCCGTTACTACTGGGCTAAAAAAGATTTCTGGGGCATTTCTAGAAGTCGCAAACCCAACTTCTACCTAAATTTTGGGGCACTATTCGCGGGCATCGCTATTCTTACCAAAGGCCCTGTGGCTTTTTTAATTATTGGTTTAGTTGTGTTTGTTTACACGCTTACCAACGGGTTTCGTTTGCCTGCTAAAATGGGTGCGTTAGTCAGATTTGGGATGCTAACCTTTGGGGTTGTGGCCATCTGGTTTGGCATAAACTTTATTCAGAACGGGACGAGTTTTTTAGAAGAGTTTATCATCCGTCAATGGGAACTGTTTTCTTCGCAAGATGCCGGCCATGGCGGATTTCCAGGCTACCATTTTGTCGTGTTGTTGCTCGGCTGTTTCCCCGCGTCCATCTTTGCGCTGCAAGGCATGACTAAAAATAACATGGGCAACCAAGTTCAAAAGGATTTCAAACGTTGGATGATTATTTTGTTTTGGGTTATCCTTATTCTCTTCACCGTTGTAAAGACTAAAATTGTTCATTATTCCTCGCTGGCGTATTACCCACTTACATTTTTAGCGGCTTTAAGTCTGTACAATATTGTGGAGGGCAAGTGGTCGTTTAAAGGGTGGATGCGCTTTAGCCTCATTGTCATTGGCTTGATTGTCTCTGCGGTTACGTTGGTGTTGCCATTTCTGGGAATGAAAATACATCGTCTGAAACCTCTTTTTCAAAACGATCAATTTGCGCTCGAAAATTTAAATGCTGTTGTCAACTGGACAGGGGTAGAGGCGCTCTCTGGTCTCATAATGTTCTTTATTGTTTTTGTGGCTGTTATTGGTTTTAACGCAAAGCGGAAGGTCTTAATGTTTAACACCTTGTTTTTTGGGACAGCCATTTGGGTGTTCACCACGCTTGTACTATACATCTCTAAGATTGAGTCTTATAGCCAACGTGCAGCCATAGAGTTTTGGGAAGAACATGCGGAGGAAGATGCTTACCTCACAACGTATGGGTATAAAAGCTACGCTGATTTGTTTTATGGGCAAGTCATGCCAAAGGAAAATGCGAACTATCAAAATAAAGAGTGGCTGTTTAAAGGACGGATAGACAAACCTGTATATATTTCGTGTAAAGTTACATCTGCGTCAGAGCTTGAAGCTAAAGTAAAAGGCATCAGGTTTATTGGCCAGAAAAATGGCTTTTACTTTTATCTGAGGAAACCCAAATAATATGAAAATTCTTTTTACCCTTTTAGCACTTTTCGGAACCATTGGAATGGGCTATGCTGATGAAGGTGGAGGCCACAGTGATCCCTACTCAAGTGAGTTCCTTGCCGTTTTCTTTATTCTGATGGCCGCCATTACGGGTCGCTTTTTTGCGAGAAAACTCAACCAATCTGAAGTTCTTGGAGAATTGTTAATTGGTATTGTCATTGGTGCCATTGGCTACCATTTAGGCAACGAAGTTATCGTTACCATCAGGCATACCAGCGAAATAAACCATGTGTTAGACGCTGGTTCTGGAAGTGATATGTCGTGGGATGAATCGGTGAAAGCCCAATTAAACCACATGGATGTTGATGAAAAGCTAAACAGTAAGCTAGATGACATCATGACCTCTGGTCATTTCAAAGATGTGTTCCTCTATGCAAATTACACCATGCTGTTTTCGTCCTTAGGGGTCATTCTCCTGCTGTTCATGGTTGGGCTCGAAGTCAGTGTAGAAGAGATGGTCTCCCTTGGTGGGACGAGTTTTGCGGTCGCATTACTCGGGGTTTTATTTCCTTTTGTATTAGGGTATTTAGGCATGCATTTCTTTGTGGCAGAAGGGGTAGACGATAACGTGGCGATTTTTGTAGGCGCAACCTTGGCGGCAACCTCCATAGGAATCACCGCACGCGTTTTTAAAGATGCAGGTCAAATTCAGTTGCCAGAAGCGAAGCTCGTTTTAGGCGCGGCTGTGATAGATGATATTTTAGGACTTGTGTTGCTCGCAATAGTTTCTGGTGTAGTATCAGCTGGTGAGTTACAGTTTGCGCATTTAACAATTATCGTTGGAAAGGCACTGTTGTTCTTAGTTGGTGTATTCGTTGCCGAAAAGTATCTCATACGGAAAAGTGTCAAATGGTTTTCAAAGCTGGCCGGTTCTGGTACCTACATGCTGTACCCGTTTGCCTTGCTCTTATTTTTAGCGTGGTTGGCAGATTTTATTGGTTTAGCAACAATTGTAGGGGCTTTTGCAGCGGGACTAATTCTTAAAGAAGATATGTTTGACGGCTTCAGAAAAGAAGGTCAATCTTTAGAGCAGCTGTTATCCCCCTTAGAAAAAGTGTTTGCTCCTATATTCTTTGTGCTAATGGGCTTTCAAGTGGATGTTACGACATTCTTAGAGCTGCACGTACTAATGATTGGTTTAGGTTTAACCCTTGTAGCGATAATCGGTAAAGTGCTTGCTGGGCTATTTGCGAAGAAAGGCTACAATAAATGGCTTATTGGCATTGGCTTAATACCTCGAGGCGAAGTAGGGTTAATCTTTGCGAGTATCGGTAAAGGCCTAGGGGTGCTTACAGACGATTTATTTTCTATGGTGATTATCGTTGTCATCATGACGACTCTTTTAACACCTCCGCTCATCAATTGGCAGCTAAAAAAGATGAAAGACACTGACGAAAATCAGAGTTTATCTGAATTAAAATCAAGTAATTAGAATATTGTTTCAAAAGACCGTTGTACGTGTTAACTTTGTGAAAAACTGGGGATTATGTCTGTTGTTGGAGAAATAAAATCAAAACAAGATTTCAAAAGTTTCATTTTAATATGTGCTGCAAGTTCAGATTTTAATATTTCTGAGGAGGAGCATGATTTTATAGTGAAGTTGATTCCAGAAGAACGTTATAAGGTTTTAAAGCGCGTAGCAGACCGCTGCTCTGATTTTGAATGTGTGAATATTATCTCAGAACACAAAGATGAGTACTTATCAAATCCAGAAGACAAGCAAGAGTTAATTCAAGAGATTCTAGAAATGTTTAACTCAGATCACAACTACAGTACTTTAGAGCGCAATATGCTTATTGCATTAAAGCGTATCCTCTAATTCATGTCTATAGCTTCTTATTCGTTTAAAGTTGAAGGTCAACAAATAGGGTATAATAATCGCTTAAAGCTTTCTGGCTTATCTGATTTACTGCAAATTGCCGCCTGGCGTCACGCAGAAGAGTTAGGTTTTGGTCTCAATGAAATGATGGCCAACGACAACCGTACCTGGGCAATGTCTCGTATTCACATACAAATAGACAAGCCTGCTGCACATGGTGATGAATTAATTGTTAAAACGTGGCCTAAGAAAAAGGATAGAATATTTGCGTTTCGCGATTGGCTTGTAGAAAAAGATGGCGAAATCATCGCAAGAGCAACGTCAACTTATTTATTAATTGATCTTACCACAAGGCGACCCATTTCATTGACTGGCTTATACGATGATACTTTGACGGAAAAAGATACGCACGCTATTGAAGCGCCTGCCGAGCGCATTCATGAGGTAGATGAAAAAGAATCTAAGACCATAGAGTCGATTTACACAGATTTAGATGTAAACGATCATGTGAACAACATACGCTATCTAGATTGGGCGCAAAGCCTTATGCCCGCCCGTTTCTGGAAAGAACGAAAAGTAGATTCTGTTTTGGTAAATTATTTTAATGAAATCCATGCAGATGCGTCTATAAAATTAAGTGGCAGTGTGAATGGAAATACACTGCAGGTTTTAGGAAAAGTAAATGAAAAAGAAATGTTTAAAGTAGAATTGCTTTTTTCTAAAAATTAAGTAGCCAGAATTTCATGTTTTTATACCCCGATTATATTCTTAAAGACTTAGAGTTTGACTTGATCATAAAAGAGATTTTCAAGTTTACTGTTACGTCTGGTGGACGAGAAAAAATACAGCAACTCGCGCCTCAAAATAAATTTGAAGACATAAAAAGAGAACTCAACTTAGTCAATGAGTTTTTAGCAGTATACCAAGCCGATTCTAATTTTCCGGCTATAGGGATAGAGCCGCTTGCAGAGGCCTGGGCTTTGATGCGCGTTAAGAACACCACGTTAACAACAGAACAAGTGGTGAACATTAAAGTGCTGGTTGAAGTTTTTAATAAACTAAACTCGTTTATCTCTAAAAATGAACTTTTAGTGCTTTCAGAATCACTGCTTCAAAACTTAGCGGTGAACAAAGAAATTCCTGTAGAAATTGATAGAATCATTGATAAGCAAGGCTTTGTCAATAGTTCTGCTTCTAAACTTCTAGCGTCCATTCGGAATAGCATTTCAAAGAAAAAACAAGCGGCAGACCGGATATTTTACCGCGCTTTAAAAAAATATCAGAAAAACAATGTGTTAGGCGAGTATGCTGAAACGGTTTCAGATAATAAACGGGTTTTAGCCGTTCAAGCTACATTTAAAGGTCAGGTGCAAGGCATCATGCATGGCAGCAGTACAAAGAATACTCTGGTGTTTTTAGAGCCAAGTGAATGCATAGACATCAATAACGAGGTTACATCACTAGAGTTCGAGGAGCGGAAGGAAGTCCAACGCATCTTAAAAGAGCTCACTGCATTTCTTTCAGGGTTTTCTGAGTTTTTGAAAGCAATAGAACAGGTCATTTTTAAAATAGATGAAGTACATGCCCGCGCTGTGTATGCTTATAAAACAGGAGGGAACTTGCCGCGCTTATCTACGAAACCAGAAATTAAAATCATTCAGGGCATAAACCCTGTTCTTCAACATTTTAATAAAGAAAAAAACAAAAGTGTAATTCCATTAGATGTTGAGCTGCACGAGAACCAGAGGTTTCTTGTCATCTCTGGCCCCAATGCTGGTGGAAAGTCGATTACCTTGAAAACAGTGGGTCTTTTTCAGGCGATGATTCAAAGTGGAATTCTTATTCCTGCAAATCCGAACAGTGTAATTGGCTTGTTTTACAAACTGATGACCGATATTGGAGATGCCCAGTCAATAGAGAATGAGCTAAGTACATACAGCTCAAAACTCGAAAAGATGAAAACTTTTTTGAGTCAAGCAGATGACCGCTCATTAATTTTGATTGATGAGTTTGGTTCGGGCTCTGACCCTGATTTAGGCAGTGCGCTGGCACAAGTATTTCTAACGCATTTAGAAGAGTACAAGTCTTTTGGGATCATTACCACACATTACAATTCGATTAAGTCGTTGGCGTCTGCATTGAAGAATGTAGGCAATGCCAGTATGCAGTTTAACCAAGAGACTTTTTTACCTGAATTTGTGTTGCAAACCGGAACACCAGGCAGTTCGTATACGTTTGAAGTGGCGTTAAAAAGTGGTATTCCAGAGTTTATGGTGCATGAGGCACGTGAACTGTTAGATCATAAAACGGTGCAGATAGATTCACTTTTGGTGGAAGTACAGGATGAAAAAATAAAGCTGAAAGAGGCACGTGAAAGGCTTTATAGGAAACTTGAGGACTTAGAAGTGACAAAAGTTCGTCACCAGACAAAAATTAAACTCATTGAAGAGAAGCTAGAAAAGCAGACGTCTGTAAATTTAGAAATGAACTCCGTTTTAACCTGGGGAAAGCGTTTTGAGAATCTCGCGAATTCATGGCTAAAAGACTCCTCAAATAAAAATAAGTCTGCTATGATTGGCCGATTTGTGAAGATGATGAAAGAGCGATCTGGAGAAATTAAAGTTGAAGAAAAGAAGAATGCTGTTCTCCAGAATACGGCCAGCAATAAGAAACTTCAGAGAAAGCTTAAGGAAGAAGTTGCATTAGGCGATACTGTAAAACTCCTGAGTAATAATAAAAAAGGCACTTTAGCAGAAATTAGAAAGAATAAATATCTCATCTTACTTGGCTCAAACATCACGACCCTCGTAGCAAGAGATCAATTTGTAAAAGCTTAAGTATGAAGACATTTTTAAAAATAGTAAAGTGGGTAGGTTTTACTCTGCTTACCGTTGTCATCGTGTTACGTCTCACGGGTAATGGTCACCTTATAAAAGGAGTTTGGATAGTCTACATGCATGGAAATACGACAGCTGTTATAGACGATGCTCAGTATTTTGATATTCGACATATTGCTATAGATTCTAACGGATCCAAGCCTTGGCTTATTCATAACGATTACAATGCCATTCCACTAAACCCTGAATTAAAAGAAGGCTTAGAAAGCGCTCAATCTATTGCTTACATAGTTGCTCGTGGCGACAGTATAATTCGAGAAGATTATTGGGATGGGTATTCAGACACCTCGCATTCAAACTCCTTTTCTGCCGCTAAGGCGATAACAACATTGCTTGTTCAGTGTGCCATTCAAGATGGATATTTTACGGGATGGAATCAAAAAGTTATTGAGTTCTTTCCTGATTTGAAAGGTGAATTTGCTGCTGAACTTGAAATTCAACATCTCGCGGCAATGACGTCAGGGATGTATTGGGAAGAAGATTATAAAAACCCATTTGGCATTACTGCGAAGGCTTATTATTCAGATGATGTTTGGGAGGTGATTAAAGAACTGCCAATCGATGTAAAGCCAGGAACTGAATTTGAATACCAAAGTGGAAGTACAATGCTTTTAGGAATGCTTGTAATAAAAGCAACAGGCAAGCATCTAAGTGATTATGCATCAGAGGCCCTATGGAAGCCTTTTAATGCTGAGCAAACAGCGTATTGGCATATCGACAGAGCTATGGGTACAGAGCTCGGCTATTGTTGTTTTAATTCGAATGCGCGCGATTTTGCACGCTTCGGAAAAATGAATAACAATATTGGCAATTGGGATGGTGTACAATTGATAGATTCTTCATTTTACGATGTAGCCGCCACTCCTGGAGCTGTGCCTTATTACGGCATGGGTTTCTGGATGACGGATAAATACGATACTCAGGTGTATTACCACAGAGGTCTTTTAGGGCAATACATCATAAGCATTCCTGAATATGATTTGGTCATAGTTAGACTAGGCAGGAGCAGAGGTCCTGAATCTGACGATAAGCACACTCAACTTTTTCATACGCTGATAAAAGACGCTATAAAAACGTATGGCATTGAATACCCGCAAGATTCAACTTTAAACACTCCACGATCAGAAATCAATACAAATGAAATTATTTAGAATAGGCTTGTTCACTATGGGCTTGGCTTTGTTTACGGCCTGCTGAAACTATGTTGAGCGGTCTGTCCAATACAAAAGCTGATGCGACTTATAACTTTGAGAAAAATAGTTTTAAGCGCACAGTGAAGTATATATTCATAGAAAGTGAAGCAGGTGATCCAAGTATGGATAAAATGATGACAATGATGGGCGAGAATGGAACCTAACGAACTATCATAAATACAGAGCGCAAAATAAAAAAAAGTAAAGGGAGAGCACGCAAAGTCTCAAAAAGACGACAGAGTAGTTTTTGAATACCCGTTTATGGAATCTTTACAAGGAAGTGTAAACACAGATTTCGAGATTATTTTTGAGTAATCTGGACTATTTGACATTTAGAGTAAGGCGCTTTTCAGCGCTTTTTTTATCACGAATGTTTTTATCTTTCCACAAATCATTTCAATATGAAAATTAAAAACTTATCCCAATCTCAATCCTTGGTGAACCATTATTTGGTTCAGCTGAGAGACATTAATCAACAAAAAGACCGGATGCGGTTTAGAGAAAACATTAAGCGGATAAGTTATTGCATTGCTTATGAATTAAGTAAACAGCTTGCGTATTCAGAAGAAGACGTTACTTCACCTTTAGCTCAAACGAAGGGTGATGTTTTATCTGAGCAGCCAGTGATAGCGCTGGTTCTAAGAGCGGGGCTAGCAATGCACAATGGTTTTTTAGATATGTTTGATATGGCCGATCATTGTTTTATTTCGGCTTACAGAGAAGAAGGTTCTAAGGAGAATATTAAAGTGCATGTCGATTATCTCGCGAGTACGGATTTGACGGATAGAACTGTAATCTTGATTGACCCGATGCTGGCCACGGGCAGCAGTCTAGTTTTAGGCTACCAAGCCTTGCTTAAAAAAGGCACGCCAAAAACAATATATGTTGCGAGTATTGTAGCAGCACCTGAAGGCGTGGAAATGATAAAAGAAAACATTCCTATTGATACTTTCTTTACAGCATCAATTGATAAAGAACTAAATGATCAAGCTTATATAGTTCCGGGTTTAGGTGATGCGGGTGATTTGGCATATGGCCATAAATTGAGTTAGTTTTAACAATCATTCGGATCACTATACTCTTTTTTCACCCCACCACCTCTGGCTTGCTATGTGGTGGGGTGTTTTCGTTTTAAGAAGAGGAACTTTTAAACCATAAAAAAACGCCCCAATTTGGGGCGCTTTAAATATTAAAGAAAAGCTAGAGCTACATGTTAGTGGCTTTCTTGGTCTTTTTTGTCATTCCATCTTTGTGGAACATAATAGAGATGGACTTGTAACGCACAAACGCTTCAGATACATGTAAGTATCCAGTCTTGTAACCATTCTCTCTGTCGCCCCACGAATTCTTAACGATGTAATATTTCGTTCCATTTTGGTCTACAGCTCTACCAGTAATCTGCATTCCATGATCGTCTTGCGTTTGGTAGTTATCGTAAGCTTCTTGCCTGTTTTCTTGTGTCACCACCATTTCGTCATGAGGAGACTGGAAGTGAGCCATTTTTTCTTCAGCTGACATTTTCTTCATGTCTTCTGCAGGAACAATTGCTAAACCAGATTTTAAAGAGAATCCTTTTTCAGAAACATCAGTCGCCCAGCTAACGGTGTAGCCATTGTCTAATGCATTGTCTAGCTCAGCCATCATAGCATCTAAAGGCATGTTGTAACTCGCGCTCCAAGCCCAATTGTCTGGTACTTGAATTTGGCACCAAGCGTTAAAGGGGTGGTGCGTAAATGAGGTTAATTGAATGTAGTCGTCAGCATCAATTCCAACCACTTTATCAGCAAAAGAACGCGGAGTATACGTTTTACCTTCCCATTCAAACTCTGTTGGGAATTCACCTAAGTAAGAATCTAAAATTCCGTTGTAAGCGACTTTCCAATTTGGAGTGATCTGACCGTTTTTATTTTTCACAACAGCATCAGTAATGCCTCTTAGCATGCCTTCCATTTCTCCATGGTTGTTGATGTCTGTGCCATAGTTTAAGCCAGGGTACGCCTCTTGAGGAACAGCACCGTATTTTTTAATTACATAAAGTACATCTGGTAAAGCACCACCTTGACCAAAATTTAAGCTTCCGTGCAAACGAACGTATTTGTCGGCTTTATCTAAATAGACCATTCTTACGGTAAACATTTCAGCAATGTCCACTGGGTCGTTGCCCATTCTGATCATTTCAGACTCGACAAAACTAGTCGTTGCGTAACTCCAGCATGTTCCTGAACGCCCTTGATTTTTAACGTCTGTAGCCTCTAAATCTACCTGCGTTGTAAACTGATAACCTTGGCTATTTTCAGAGCCATTACCTTCTACTTTTTTAATGAGGTCGTCTTGTGCAAACGTTGCCGTTGCGGCCATCAATAAACCTCCTAGAATAAAATTCTTTCTCATGTTAAAAATTAAAAATTAAATAAATTGTTTTGAAACTTTTGCCGCTTTAACGCCTTCAGAATAATCGTAAAACCCTTCTCCAGATTTAACGCCTAATTTTCCAGCAGTTACCATATTTACTAATAATGGGCAAGGGGCGTATTTAGGATTACCTAAACCATCGTGCAATACATTTAGAATACTCAAGCATACGTCTAATCCAATAAAGTCTGCCAATTGCAATGGACCCATTGGGTGAGCCATTCCTAATTTCATGATCGTATCTATTTCTTCAACGCCAGCAACACCCTCATGTAAAGAGATAATTGCCTCATTAATCATTGGCATTAAAATTCTATTTGCAACAAAGCCTGGGTAGTCATTGCATTCTACTGGAATTTTACCCAATGATTTAGACATCTCAACAGTCGCTGCCATTGTTTCATTGCTTGTAGAATATCCACGAATTATTTCCACCAACTTCATGATAGGCACAGGATTCATAAAGTGCATGCCTATTACTTTGTCAGGACGAGACGTTGCAGCCGCAATTTTTGTAATAGAAATTGACGATGTGTTTGTAGATAGAATACACTCAGGCTTCGTGTGTTCATCTAAATCTTTAAACAGCTTTAGTTTTAAGTCAACACGCTCAACAGCAGCTTCAACAACTAAATCAGCATCAATAACAGCAGATTTTAAATCTGTAAAAGTCTTTAAGTTTGCTAGAGTAGAGGACTTCACATCTTCTGTGATACGTTCTTTAGCCACTAGTCTGTCTAAGTTTTTCGTAATTGTAGCCATGCCTCTTTCCAATGCAGCATCTGCAATGTCAAAAAGGCTAACGTTATATCCACTTTGTGCAAAGACATGCGCAATTCCATTGCCCATCGTTCCTGCTCCAATCACTGTTATATTCTTCATTTTGTATGGATTGTTACTTTATTGAATTCTAACTTTATTTTCCACGACCCTGCAATACTATTAAAATTGTATAAAACACAATCTTAATGTCGTTAATCAGGTTCATGTTTTCAATATAAATAATGTCGTAGCGCATACGGTCGATCATCTCGTCTACATTTTCTGCATACCCAAATTTCACCATTCCCCAAGACGTAATACCTGGTTTAACTTTTCTTAAATGTTTACAATGCGGTGCTTTCGCAGAAATTAGGTCAATATAATATTGACGCTCAGGACGCGGGCCTACGAAACTCATCTCACCAATAATTACATTAATAAATTGAGGCAATTCATCAAAGCGGTACTTCCGCATTACTTTTCCCCATTTGGTAATTCTTTCATCTTCTTCACTCGAAAGCTGGGGCCCTCGTTCTTCAGCATCCGAATACATAGACCTAAACTTAATGATTGAAAAGCTTTTACCGTGAAGGCCGACACGTTTTTGCTTGTAGAAAATGGAGCCTGGTGAAGATCGTTTTACCATAAACATGCAAAACAGCATAAATGGAGAGAGGAGAATTAGCATGAAAACACTAAAAAATACATCGAAAACACGTTTAACCAAAATTTGCCATTGCGGCATTAACTCGTGCTTTATTTCAATTAGTGGCGCTCCAAGTGATTCTAGCCGAACTTGACCAGAGATAATGTCATACATATCTGGAATCATTTTAACCTTAACGTCAGAATCCTCTAGAAGCGTAATGACTTCTTCTAAACGCTCGTGCTCTTTTGATTCGATTGCTATAATGACTTCTTCTATTTCGTGCTCTTTAATTATTTTAGGTAAGTAAGAGTAAACCCCAAGCAGCGGGAGTTCTTTTTCTACCAAAAATTCTATTTTTTGAAATACACTAACAAAGCCAACAAAACGGCTTCCTGTTGATTTACGTTGCTTTTCAAAATCTTGGTAAAGCTCCGTAGCTCTTTCATTACTTCCAACCAGCAAGGTGTTAAACCAAATTTTCTTTTTTTGAATTCTATGGTTCGTGCGTGTTGACAGTATAAACCTGAGAATAGCTGTAATGACAAAAATTACACCAAAGTAAATGAGAAAACTCTGATAATAATCTTTATACGAGTTCACCCAATCATCTAAAATGAGCGCAAAGAAAATAACAACACTACCAAAGAGAGCCGAGTTAAAACTTTGAATAATTTCGCGGAGTCTTGAGCGTCTGTAAATGTCGTTGTAGAATCCCGTTATCCAATACAGCGTTATCCAAAAAAGTGTAGTGATGGTTATGCCGATAAGAAAACGAGAGTCGAAAGAGAAGTCTATATCGAATCCAAGGCGTCTTGCTTCTATTACAGTTTTACGAAAATAATAGAGTGCGCTGTAGCCCAACATGGCTGCGACTGCATCAAGAAAAACATACTTAAATATTTGTGTAGCATTTTGCTTCACTAATAAACCAGTTTTAAATTATCTATTAATATTTCTTTGTTTGAAGCTGTTGTATTTAAACCTCTTATGAAAACTTTATAGGTGTTTGGCACAGTTCCGCCAAGTTCAGTAATTAAATTCACATAAATTTTATTCCACTGTGTATTGGGATTAACTGTAACCACAGGAGCTTGTATAATCTCATTTCCAGTATCCATAGAAACTCCAACTTGAAAAGGAACTTCCGCTTTGTAATCTAACTCAACATAAAAGTCGGTTAAAGGCTGGTAGGTAAACTCCTCAACAGAAATAGATTCAAACGCAGCAGAAGGCTTCAACACAATTTTACCGGATGTAGTTGGTTCATCTTTGTATTTGAAAGCTCCTTCAGACAAGCCAACTTTAAAAATTCCTGTATCAGATGCTGGACCAGATTCTAAACCTAAACCCGCATTTTCAAAATCATCAATTACAAATAAATTTAAATAACCCGAATAGGTGCAGACAGGGGTCGAGTCCGTGTTGGCTCGCAAATAATAAGTCTGTTCTGGAACAAAGTTAATGGTCTCTTCGTAGGCTGAGTAGAATGGATATAATGTTCTATACGCCTTTGAACCATTTAGATTCATTCCAGGTTCAATTCTAATTTTTGTTGGACCAGAAGCGGCAATTGGAAAATCTATTGGCAGCTCGTACGCACCAAGAGGCAAGTTATCATCGTTAATGTATACTAAAACGGTGGTGATTTTTTCGCTTTCGGTGCCCTGAGTATTAAAGTTCGCGTTGACATTCATTTTATCAATGCGCAAATAGGCGGGCACTATAGATTTCTGTTCTTCCTTTTTGCAAGAAAGAAGAATGAAAAGAAGGCCAATTAGGCTAATCTTTTTAATCATGCAGTTGGGTTAAACAAGTTTGAGCCGTTATTCATTTTATCCATGATTCTAGTGGCTACATCAAGGGCATCACTCCCTGATTGTAACGTAACGCTTGTTTGGGTATTATTATTGACTGAAATTGCTAAAGATTTTAACTCTTCTTTAATGGCGTTTATATTTCCTACTTCTGGTTGCTCAAAATAAATCTGTTTTTTATCCCCGTTAGGCAAATCCAGTACCATTGCGAACGGATCATCAGATTCAGTATGAAGAGTTTTCATGCGAACCAATTCACTTTTCTTTTCTAAGAAATCAACAGTGATATAGGCGTCTTTTTGAAACAATCGTGTTTTTCGCATGTTCTTCATCGAGATGCGACTTGCAGTTAAGTTTGCAACGCAACCGTTGTCGAATTCTATTCGTGCATTTGCAATATCTGGAGTATCGCTTACTACAGCAACACCGCTGGCATTTATCTTTTTTACTTTAGACTTAACAACACTCAACACAATATCTATGTCATGAATCATTAAATCTAAGACCACAGGTACATCAGTTCCTCTTGGATTAAATTCTGCTAAACGATGTGTCTCGATAAACATCGGATTGTTAATCTGATCAGCGACAGCGGTAAAAGCGGGATTGAATCTTTCAACGTGACCGACCTGTGCTTTGATGCCTGCTTCATCTGCTAAGCGAATGAGCTCTTTCGATTGATCGACAGTTTTGGTTATTGGTTTTTCGATGAATACATGCTTAGATGACTTAATCGCTTTGGACGCGCATTCGTAATGTGAAAGCGTTGGCGTTACAATATCAATAACATCGCAAGCTTCTATCAGCGCGTCAATGCTGTCGAATGGTGTGTAACCTAATTCAGCAGAAACTGAGTCTCTCGTTTCTTTTATAGGGTCGAAAAACCCTACCAATTCATATTCTTCTAATTCCGAAATGCAACGTAAGTGGATTTTCCCGAGGTGGCCAGCACCCAATACTCCAATTTTTAATTTCATCATTAACTGTAATAAGAACCGAGAAACCTCGATTTTTTTAAGACTGCAAATGTAACCGATAAAAGAGGCTAGTCAAGTAAAAGAAAGTCATGTGTTTCTCAATTTGTATTCTTTTATTTGCTCTATTAAATCATAAGATGATAGACACTTTAAGGCATAAAGGACTGCGCAAACAGCTGGTGAACGAATTGATTGGCAAAGGCATTAAAAATCAGGAGGTTTTGAATGCAATCAGCGCTATTCCGCGTCATGTTTTTATGGACCAAGCCTTTGAACGTTTTGCTTATCAAGACAAAGCTTTTCCAATCGCTGCTGGTCAAACAATCTCTCAACCTTATACTGTTGCTTTTCAATCTGAATTGCTAGAGGTAAATAAAGGGGACCATGTATTGGAAGTTGGCACAGGATCCGGCTATCAGGCGAGTGTGTTGTGCGAGATGGGAATTAAAGTGTTTACCATAGAAAGGCAGCGTGAGTTGTATGACAAAGCGCAACACTTTTTTGAAATTTTGAAGTACCGTCCATTCCAGAAATTTGGTGACGGTTACAAAGGTCTTCCTGTGTACGGCCCGTTCGATGGAATAGTGGTAACCTGCGGTGCACCTTATGTGCCGAAAGCGCTTTTATCTCAACTAAAAGTAGGAGGTAAGCTCGTTATTCCAGTAGGTGACAAAGAACAAGTGATGACGCGTATCACGAGAGTTTCAGAAAAAGAATTCTCTAAGAAAGAATACGGCAACTTCAAATTTGTGCCTTTCCTAAAAGGAAAAAATCACTAAGCTTTCTTCTGTCATACCTCTCTATTGAAGTAAACTTTATAATAACTCATTCCTCTTTCTGAATCGTACCCTTGCTCGATAAACTGATCGCTAGATTCTGGGTTATTAAAATCTAATTTGATTTGAATATTAGTATCTAGCTTAATGGAATCTTTAATTTTTCTTTTTTGCTGTTGTAAAATATCTGGAGCTAAATCAAATTGGTCTGCAATCTCCACATCGTTCACCGATTCATAATGACGCTGGTATTCTGTAAATGCATTTTTCTGAACTGGGTCAGCAAAAATGTCGTCTTTAAAATTTTCAATGTTCACCGTTTCCTGATTCTGCAAGTAGTTAACCGAATGATTTAAAAAATCGATTTGCTCTTTACCTGAAGATTGATCAGCAACAACCTCTTCTGCAAAACCCTTAACTAATTCAACATATTGCTTGGTATTGTAGTTGTCATCTTGAATAAAGTCAATGCCCAGAAATTGTTCTTTCCAATAAGCCGCATCATAGTTGTTATTGTCAATGGTCAAAACTCTATAGCCATCTTCCTTATTTTCGTCTATGATAAGGCAAGCTTTATCGAGTTTATTCAAACTAATACCGCTATCTTTTGTTAAAGCTAGGCTACTCGCGCCATTCAAAAGCTTTAAAAACGAAGTCTTGTTTTCCGATTTAAATATTCCAATGGCCTCGCGGTTGTGGCCTTGGTAGAATAAGTCTTTAAAAAAAACGACAAAAACATCTCCTGTTTTTATATGCGCATGGTTGGATTGCTCGTACAAATGATTAACCATCCTTTTACTTGCATCTAAAAGAGACTCTGAGTTTATAAATACATCATTGCTTAAACCAAACATCTCGTTGTAACTTAAGTCTGTAGAATGCACAAAATGGTAATTTTCGGTGGCTTGTGTAAATGATTTCAAGAAGTACTTGATCATCATTTCTTCCATGTCCTCATTTAAATCTGTTAAAGTTTCAGAAATAAAATTCGCTTCTTCCTTATGTTGGTTGCCAACACGGTGAATAGCCAATTGTTGAATGAGTACTGAAGAAAAGTCAATCATAGTAGATGTTTTGTAAGACGAATATAGGCGAGGAGTATTCTCAATCTAAAATTGGCGAAACAAGAAATGAACAAGTTTTACAATGTCCTTGCTTGTTTAAAAGCAGGTTTGTAAACTTTTTTATCGTGGGTGAAATCTTAACAGTTTGTAACCTTTATTTGCATCGAAATTATAAATGGCATTACAATGCAAAAAGTTTTTATTGCTCTTGTTGCAAGTTTTTTTATCGGATCCATTGCTCAGGCTCAAGATTCAACTTATTATTATACCGCCTTTAATTCTTCTGACGATACTTTAAAAGCCAAGTTAAATGGTTTGATTTCAAATCACATTGAATTTCCATACACATCTTCATCAACAGATGTTTGGGATATTTTGAAAGACACCGATAAAGACACTTTGAATGCGAATAACGTCATTCTAATTTACTCGAACAGAAGTGTAGATGCTGCACAAGAATACAACAGCGGCAGCGGTTGGAACCGCGAACACGTTTGGGCAAAGTCACGCGGTAATTTTGGAAATAGCAAAGGCGCAGGAACAGACGTTCACCATTTGCGCCCATGTGACATCAGTGTAAACTCATCAAGAAACAACAGGAACTTTGACAATTGTGTAACATGTGTGGATATTATTGACAATGGATTCAATACAGGATCTAAGCGAGATGCATCACAATGGACGTTTCAGCCACCAGCAAATGTAAAAGGAGATGTCGCAAGAATGATATTTTATATGGTGGTGCGCTACGAAGGTAGCGGAGGGGAACCAGATTTGGAGTTAACAAACACTTTACAATCAAATACCTCAAAACTCCCGTTACATGCAACAATGACAACTCTCTTAGATTGGCACAGACAAGATCCAGTAAGCAATTGGGAGAAAAACAGAAACTTGGTGATTTACAATAATTATCAGCAAAATAGAAACCCTTTTATTGATTATCCTGAAATAGCTGAATACTTATTTGGAGACAGCATTGGCATGATATGGAAGCCACAGTCGTTTGTAAGTATTGAGGAGCAGATTAAATCTAGAGTTAAATTGTATCCTAATCCTGCAAACAATAGAACTGTAATTGAATTGATGCAGATTCCAGAGGTGATGGTTTTAAGAAATGTCAATGGTCAAGAAATATTACGTTTAAATCCAACGGACCTTAGAACAGAGATTTCAACAAGCGAACTTTACGCGGGCATCTATATCATAGAAATGGTCTACAATGGTTTCGCCATCAGAGAGAAATTAATAGTTAACCATTAGTAGTCAATTCTACTTTGTCTTTACTAAGTCGTATTCTTCTTTATAAAATGAAATAATAGGAGGAAAGGGCCCATACTTGTGCTGTTCTTCTGAAAAATTATCAGCAAAAGGACCATAAGGCGTGGAGACTGGCTTGAGCTTCAACTCAGGGAAATCGTTATCTCTATTCGACTTAGTTGATCTAGGTAATGAATTGATATAAGCGGCAACATGATAGGCTTCTTCATCTGTTAAAGTAGGTGCGTCATAAGTCGCACCAAAAGGCATGTTTCCTTTTATAAATCGTGCTGAAGTCAAAACCCGGTTCATACCTGCACCATCGTTATAGGTATCATTTCCAGCTATTGGCGGATAAAGATAACCAGAGAATGGATGGCCTTGGTTTTTCATACCAGTGCCATCTTGTTGATGACACCTTGAGCAATTCTTTAGATAGACTAATTTGCCTTTGGCTGTATCCGCTTTAAAGTCAGGAATCTCTAAATCTGAATATCCTTTGTAAAGCTTAGCAATATCTTGAGGAACATCTTCACTTAGCCACTCTAAATAAGCCAATATTGCATCCATCTCTTCACTTTCTAAAGGAAAAGGACGTCCATTCATGCTGCGCTCCATGCATCCGTTTATCCGGTCTTTCATGGTTCCAGTTCTATTTTCTCTTCCTCTAAATTGAGGATACCTGTCCATTACCCCAACAAAAGAACCTGAGCCAATTTTCCGACCGGCATTTAAATGACAGTTGTTGCATGTTAAATTATTTCCAGCCAGCCTCTTAGATTTGTCTTTGGCCTGCGGGCCAATAATGCTGTAAGTCTCTTTAATTATGCGATACCCGTAGTTTATTTTTTTACCCAATTTTCCTTTTGGAATATCTGTGATGACAGATTTGAGTTTCCATGCAGCTTTGTTTTGAATACTAGGAATAACAGATGTTGGTGGATTTAGATAATAAAATAGATTCAACCCTATATTTAGAAATACAGCAAAGGCGAGTAAATAAATAGCTCTAAGCAGAAGTTTTATTTGGATAGCAGTAATATTCATGTTTCAGTTAAGGAGTAGGCTAATTGGCCTCTTTAATGTATCCCCAACCTTTGCTCTGTTTGTCAACTATTTCTAATATGCCATCTGGAACAAAATTCACCCCTTTTACTATGTCGTTCTTATCCGCTTTAAAGCGTCTCATAGTGCCTTGGCACACAATAAAATTCACTTTATCATTGTCAGCAAACATCTCTATTTCATCGCCAATTGTAGATTTATCTTTTAAGACCATGTTAAGGGCACCGCTGTAAATAACCACTTCAAATTCAGAATCTGGATAATTTTTAGACATCGCTTTTACGTGGCGCAAAGCACTTTCGTGAACCTTAGCGTCTGAGCTTGTAACATCGAATACGATTTTTATAGGCTTCTCTTGACCGTTAATACTGAAACAGAAAGAGAGTAAAAGCAAAAAGAGAGTGAACTTTTTCATAATTGAATTTTATAAATGAAATGAAAAAATCCTTCAGCTATTGGATAGAACAGCTGAAGGATGAATTGAGTTTATCCTACGCTAGCATCGATGTAAGCTATTTTATTTTCTGCTAGTCTGCCTAATACCCATACACCAGATGGTGCAGGCATTATACCTGGGAGTGTTCCTTCAACAAAATCATTGTAAACATCTTCTGTTTCAAGACCCATTTTTTTGGCAACAAACATGGCATTGACTTTTCTTGCCATATCGCAAACACAGAATACCGTCCCCTGTTCTTGAAGTTGTTTTATTCCACCCAAACCTGGAAGCGGGAACACACCATCTTTTGGATCATAATAAGGGTTGACTAAAGTTGGTTTTTTGGTAAGTGGATCATCCATGCCAATAAATTCACCGAGCTTGTATTTTTCAATGGTAGCGTCATCCATAGCAAATATCATCCCGTGGTGTCGCAATACATTTATAATACCAAGTTCTTCGCCAGGTGTTCCCGTTTCAGAATTTGTCATGTAATACACGTTAGACCAAATTAACCCCCACGGGTTTGCTTGTGACATGTCATAGCCAACAGGGTGTTGCATTCCTCCAGCTTTTTTAAGTTCGGCATCGAGCTCTTTTGCGCCTTCATTAGAATTATTCAAAGCAAAAGCAAGATCTTTAGATTCAATTTCGGCTTTCATGTAATTCGGAATGAGAGCTAATCCAGAGGCGGCTACTCCGGTGGCTATAGCACCAATAAAATTCCTTCGAGATTGAGGTTGATTTGTTTTCATGATTTTGATCGATTAGTTGTTGATTGTTTCTAAAGGTACAAGAAAATCTTTTCGCAAGTATGAATATAGATATTTTATAGCATATAATTATTTGATAATCAACGATTAAATGGTAATAAGTGGGGTCTTAACGTTGCTAGCAATCATGAATAATATGTAAAAGTTGGAATACCGAATTAGATTAAGCACTGGTGTTTTTTGGAATTAGAATAAACACGGTTATTAAATATTCCAAAAATTATAGAAGGGGCAGCTTTGAATTTAATTATTGCAGGTATCTTAAGTATGGCGTTTATGGGCTTTGCTGGCTTATTTGCAACACATTAAAAACACAATATGGAAAGCCAAGAATTTATTTCATATCTCATGCCTATTCTAGCCTTAACTGGGTTAACAGCGGGTTGGATGGGCGTTCAGATTTTAGCGAAACGCATGAAAACCAAAAATCATATAGACCACGGTGGTTGTTGTGGTGCGTTTAGCAACAAAGAAAGCTGTACAAAAATTGGCTAGGTAAAGCAGTAATTGATCTTACTTCACAATAATTCCCTTTTGCTTCATAACGGGAAGATCTTCTAAAAATCCATCATCTATAGTGTGTGGCCCGAAGGTGAATTTTTTTTCCATGAGCTTGCCGTCTTCAAAAAAAGTAACCCAATATTCATTATAGACCGTGAAGACTTGACTGTCTATGAGTTCTACTTTAGCTGCTGTTTTATAGGGAACATTACCAATAGCGTGACGCAAGGTGGAAGACACGACTTCTAGGCCTAAGCCTGATTCCTTGTACCCACGAGACGTAATCATGACACCGTCAATCATTATGGGTTTGTCGTTTATAAGATAAATATACCAGGCATCAGATTTACCTACCTCTTTATTTAACACAGCCGCGATATACACGTCTGTTACCTCTGATATGTCAATGTCTTTTTTCATAAAAATGAGCTTTTTAACAAATGGCGAAAATGATGATTTTTGTGATAAACTAAGCCGCGCGTTACCATTTCTGTCACAAATAATGGTTTGTGACACAGAGGAGTTATTTAAAGTAAAATCTATCCCCAACTCTTGTAATATAGATCTATCGGAATTGAATGTTCTAATTGAGACTGCGCTGATCCCATACCATATTGTCAAAAGTTTAAATATTATTCCCAAAAAAGTCAAATATTTATTGGAGTTAAATACTTGAGGAAAATAAGATTCAGCAATACATTTCCCATAATGGGAAAAAATTGTCCCATAATGGGAATTACACTTTTTATCTCCAGGTATTTCTTCAATTCGCTTATACAGTCGAGTGCCTATCTCTTTTTCTTCTTTAACTTCCAAAAATAGAATTTACCAAAGAGTTAACCTTTTAAAAATACCACTATGAAAATTAGAGTAGAACTAGAAATGAGTTTAGATTCGAATTTCGTAAACATAAATAACCGAGAAGAAATAGATTGGCTATTCAACCATATTCGAACAAACAGTAAACTTTATTTACATGACAAAGAAATGGAGGATACGATTGGAAATGTCGCAAGAGTACTAAAATGCGAAGAACTCAATTAAGAGAAAAGTTAGAATAAAAATGAATAAAGAAATAGTAGACCTAAGGCAACAGTTAATTGACCACAAGCTTTACAAGAATTTAAATACCATTGGGGATATCAGGATTTTGATGGAAAGTCATGTTTTTGCGGCATGGGATTTCATGTCCTTGGTAAAAGCATTGCAAATAAGTTTAACCACCATTTCGGTTCCATGGACTCCTCCAAGAAATGCAAAATTGTCACGTTTTATTAATGAAATAGTATGGGCAGAAGAAAGTGATTTAAATGAGCTGGGCGAGCCAAAGAGTCACTTTGAAATGTACTTGGATGCAATGCAGCAACTAGGGGCTAACACTACAGAAATTGATGCCTTTATAGCAGTTATAAAAAATGGTACAGATGTTTTTGAAGGGCTAGAATTACTGCGTATTGACAGAAGAGTTGTTGATTTCATGAAGTTTACGTTTGATGTCATTAAGACCAACAAAATTCATTTAGTGGCTTCTGCATTCACCTTTGGTCGCGAAGAATTAATTCCAGATTTGTTTTTGTCTATCCTTGAAAAGTATGATGCAGATGAAAAACAGTCCAGTAAATTAGCATATTACCTAAAACGCCACATTGAATTAGATGGAGACGAACATGGCCCTACAGCTTTAAAAATGGTGACCATCTTATGTGGTGATGACGAAGAAAGTAGAGAAGAGTCTCAGAAAATAGCAGTGCAAGCTCTCAAACATCGAATTTTACTTTGGGATGCAATTTCCGATTCTATTGAACAAAGCCATGAGCCGAGTAAAAGTTTAGCAATAGCTTAAGGTTCTTTTATTTAGAGAAATCAAAATATTGCCACTAGTAATTGCTCAGTCATTAGTGTTTTTTTTTGCTCCATATGGTATTCTTGTAGTTTAGAAAACCGCTGGTAATTAAGAACTGTGGACAATATTAAGCCAGGTATTTTAAGTTTTGTTGTAGTATTTGTAAAAGCAGGAAATAGACTTAAAAACCAAAACCCATCAGAAAAGAAAAGCGCATTCCGTCTGAGCATTGAAACAAACCGATGTTTAACGACATGGCTTCTGCGGCATTTAGAAATACACCGCCACCATAAGAGTTATGCCATTTGTCAGAACTTTCAGAATCTATCCAAACTCTGCCGTAATCAAAGCTGCCGTAAAGTCCTAAACGAATAGGTAGAACAGAAGTTTTAATTCTTTTGAAGCTGTAGCGTAAATCTGTATTTTGATAATACGATTGCTTACCTGTAAATCTTCTGTTTCTAAAACCTCGAGGACCATCAACACCGCCAATTGCTGCAGCTTGATAAAATTCATAGTCTTCGTTGAAGTTAATATGACCTTTAAGTCGTGTTGCTAAAACCAGTTTTCCAGACTGCTCTAATTTATGCGCAAAACCAATTTCGGGAATGAGATAAACAAAATTTCTGTTGGTTTGTTCAATATTGGATTTAAACCCAAGCTCTAAAGAAGTTATCATCCCTACGGTAGGGTAAGCCTTGTTGTCAGCATTTGAATATTCAAATTTACCTTGTACACCTGCAAATTGATTTGCATCAAATAGATAACCAGAAATTGCACCAGGTTCAGCAATAAACCTATTTTCTGTAGAATCTACTTTTACGTTTTCGTAAGTCGCCCCAATACTCACAATAGAGCCACCATAACCTCTCCAAACTAAAGACGGTTTAAAACTAAGCGCTGTTGTAAGCACTCTATTGTAATCTAGACCTTCTGGATTTTCTTTGCCTTCATTTATGGTTTCATTTCCGTAACCGAAATAGTTAATCGCAAAATTTGGAGTTGTATAGAAGGCATCGAGCTTTAAGTTTGCTTGCCCAAAGACTTGTGCAAATTCACCGTGATAGTCAATCTCGAGTCCGCCTGTAGCTAAATAATATGCAGCATTTAGTTTGTGTTGACTTGTAAAAGGGTTTCTTTTAAAGCCGTAGTACGTAAAAGAAGTTCCTGCGCCAATTTTAAGACCATAATCTGGATTCCAGCCAATTACGGGCATAACTTGAGTGCTGCTTGTTTTTGGTTTTTTGTAATCGTAAACGTTGATGTTGTATTTGTCTTGAAGTTTAAGATGCGCTCTAGACGCCTCAGATACATCGTTCTTTTTCGATTTATAATCGTAAACAAAAACATTGTTTCCTTCTGCTACTTTGTAGTTGTCATTGTTTTGACCATCAACAAGGCGAAGTTTAATTTTCTTGCTTTTACCGATAACCTCGAATGTGTCTTCATCGTCTAAGCCATAAATCCATATTTCACGCGTTTCTTCAAAATTATAAACGCGATTGTGGTATTCATCTTCCAAAGCATCTCCTTTTTTTCTTAGAATTTTAACCGAAACGTCTCCATTGTCTAATGCCTCAATCTTAATGTAATCGTCTTTGTCACTTGCTGTGATAATGGCATATTCGTTTATCAATTCATAGTAGCGGTCAGAAATAGCCAACAAGTTATCTCTGCGACCCTTTAACGTTTCTTTAATTTCGTTAATAATGTCTTGATTTACTTCTGCTGGTACGTTGTTAAATGCAGCTTCTATAACTTCATCTGTCATGTGCGACTGAATGAATTTAGCTTGTTCGTCCCAAACTACTTTTTCTGCATCGGTCAAAAATGCTTTATCTAAACCAAATGCGTTTGTATTAAACCCTTTTACATCCTTTAAATCAGGTTGGTATTTTCTAAATAAACGAGCCGTAGGCATAAGTACCATTGCGGTGCTGATTACTGCGCCTTCAGACCAGCGCGAAAACGCTTGATCCCGATCTCTAGGAATCGGTTTGTATGTAGTTCTGCCATTTTCCTTGTATTCCATCCAACGCCATTGATCCTGGTGTCTATCCCAATCTCCAATAAGCATATCGAATATTCTGGCCCGAACAAAAGCGTCTAAGTCAATACTTTTTTCGTCATCCTTATGAACTTTTTGCATCATGTCATACGTGCTTATGAATTTTCCAGTAAAATTTCCAGCAAGTGCGAGTTCATCATGCCCTTTAGAGGGATGCTCTTCAAACATACATAACTCATCCCCAAAGGTTTCATTAAACACCCCTAAGGCATCTTGTTTTGGTACATACACTAATTTCGGATTTAAGTGAGCCACATTCGCAGCGTCAGACAATGTGCCAATAATAAAAGTCCCGTACGGATAAGATCCCGTAAAGGCATCTTTTAAAAAGCTCTCAGTAAAAGTGCTGTCGAACTGTCCTTCCATATATTGATCTAAGAAAAATTGTTCTTGAGCAAACTGTGACGCTTGTTTTTGCAGAGAGCGGAGCACATAGCGCTTGCCATCTTTAGTTTTAAGATGCAGCGTTTTAGATTGTTTTCCTCCACCTAAGCGAAAAGGTGTCAACCCACCCAACAGGGTGTCTATGTATGCCACATTTGCCGTTACGGGTGTGCTGTAATCCTTTCTAAACCGTTGTCCCCAAAGGAATTTATGAAAGCCTGACTTGTCAGTTTCTTCAGCTGTATATATTGATTTATGCACTGTATCCTGAGAAAGTACTGGGTAGCGTTTTAATTCAACAACGGCATCCGGCTTATGAATCTGTGTTTCAAATTCAACTTGATTATTTTTTGCAGAAATGAAACGAACATTAGATGAGCCATCTTTGTAAACATCTAAAACAGCAAAGCCTTGTTCTGCATAGCCGAACTTTCCACTCTTCGTATTTCTTACAGCAGTTGCTTTAGAGCCAGCCCCACTTACAATTTGTGAAAGGTTGTCTCGATAATTGTATTGTAAGCTGTGCTCATGACCTGAAAGGAAGATAACCTTGTCATTTTGCTGTGAAACGGCAACCACATACTTTTTAAGTTCATTGTAATAGCGATTAGACAAATCTGTATTCGTTAATCCGCTTGTTTCTCTTACGAGGTTTTTAACAGATCCCAAAACTGGAATAGGCAACATGTGACTTTTAAATGAAAACTGACCTCCGTGCTCACCATTGGAGAACATAGGGTGATGAATGGCTATAAGTGTGGTTTTGCCGCGTGCTTTTTTTATTTCGCTTCTTAGTTCATCAATAAAAATAGACCGTGTTCGAATGTCACAATTGTCATTGATCGTAGGGTGTCTGTCCCAATTTGTTACATACCAATGCGAGTCGACAATAATCAGAACAACATTCTCTGAAACATCTATTGTTTTAATTGGGCATCCATTTTTTGGTAAGAAACTGTTTTTACCTAAAGCCTTTTCTACATAGTCCTGTTGTCGTTTAACTCCTTTCGCTCCATCGCTGTACCAATCATGGTTTCCGGGAATAAAAATGGAGTTTCCTTTAAAGTCTTTTACACTTTCTATTTGAACTTTGATCTGGTGCTCCGCTAAAGATCTGCCGTCACTTTTTTTAGAAGGTAGACCCTTTGGATAGATGTTATCTCCTAAGAAAACTACAGTACTGTTTTCAGAAGCAGCCGCGAGGGTGGACTTGAGAAGACCTAAAGCATCCGTAGTTTGATCCATTTTGGCATTTCCGGCATCACCGATAAGGTAGAAGCTATGCTCTAAAGGTTTCGACTTGTCAACAGTAATTTCAGTTGGTCCGTCCGTTTGTTTATTAAACGTAGCGCAAGAAGAGATCAATAAAATTGAAACAACAGAAACTGATAGAAATTTATAATACATGGTTAGGTTTTAAAACTCAAAAGATAACAAGTTCAAGTAAACGTCTTTTGTATTTGGTAATTATTTAAAAAAATGATTGGGAAATAATCTAAAACTTCAATGAAAAGCCAATGGTTTTAACATCAAAAAGTTCAGATGTAAAAATATTTACGTTGGGGTTTTTGATTTTATGCATTTCTGGAATGAGCCAACCTGTAACTGCTCCCACAGCATATCCTGTAAGAACATCTGTAGGGTAGTGCTTACCGGATTTTACTCTTAAATAGCCCGTAGTTGCAGGGATGAGTGCTGCAAAACTCCAAATACCAATTTTATAGCCTTTTGCCATATGCGGATGATAGTCGGTCATCACTTTTGCCCATAAAAAAGACAAAGAGGCTGTTGCAGAGGTATGACCCGAGAAATATGAAAAACGACTTTCTCGATCCGTTCGTTCCTCATAAGTGTAGCTGGTGTTGTACGCATATGGACGCGTTCTATTCACAGCGCTTTTCACAATATTGGTTAGGCCATAGTTTATGCTAAATGCTTCGTAGGTCATTAAAAAAAGGCCACCAACTTCTTGCCGTGTATGGTGATGTAAAAAGAACAGACTCGGCAATACCACAACGCTTCCTATAAGTAAGGCATCGCTTGCTTTTATAGCGGAT
>Ga0102906_1000051_pt1 | contig 32955 bp, 28 predicted proteins | sample Colrivmet1556A02_FD_78498 | JGI IMG/M metagenome (GOLD analysis project Ga0102906, IMG submission 78498) | Estuarine microbial communities from the Columbia River estuary - metaG 1556A-02 | ecosystem: Environmental > Aquatic > Marine > Intertidal zone > Estuary | place: USA: Columbia River... | reverse complement strand
TGTTTTAATTATCCAAAGTGCAGAAGGTGCTCCCATGAGAGGAATCGCCATGTTGCGCGAAGTTTTGAGTGAAGATCCTAATCACGTGAAAGCTAATTATTGGATGGGAGAATTTTCTTGGGTATCGGGACAGTTCGACAAGGCTGTTCCAAGATTTGAGAAAGTACTAGAGGTTGACCCTGACAATGTTGATGCAGCAAAACGATTAGTTACGGTTTACATTCAACTTCAACAAAACGAAAAAGCAAAGGATGTTGTGGAAACGTTCGAAAAGAACAATCCAAATCATGAGGCATTAGCCGAAATGAACGCCATTCTTGACAATATTTAAAAACTGAGTATTAATTTAAAAAATTATTTGCTATGCCAAGTGGTAAAAAAAGAAAGAAGCAAAAGATGAATACGCATAAGCGTAAAAAGCGTCTAAGAAAAAACAGACATAAAACTAAAAAGTAATTCAACTTTTTAGTTTTTTCACAAAGCACCATTAGTAGGTGCTTTTTGTGCTTGTATGTAAATTAATTGCATTCAGGCTTCTTAGTGTTTGTTAAACTTAAAGATATATAGGGTGCACAATGAATTGATTATTGATGCCCAGGGTGAGTGCACAAACATCGCTCTTCTTCAAAACAATAAGCTTATTGAGCTTATTGAAGACAAAGGAGACGAGAAATTTAGTGTAGGTGATATTTATCTCGGAAAGATAAAGAAACTCGCTACTGGCTTAAATGCAGCATTTGTGGATGTTGGTTATGAAAAGGATGCTTTTTTGCATTATCATGACCTCGGACCACAAGTAAAATCATGGCAATCTTATACCAAAAGAACACTTACAGGTAAACAAACTTGGTCGTTGACCAATTTTCATATGCAACCACAAATTCAAAAAGGTGGTTCTATTGATGAAGTCTTAAAATCCGGAAATGAATTATTAGTTCAAATAGCGAAAACGCCTATTTCTACTAAAGGTCCAAGGATTACTTCAGAAATATCCTTACCAGGAAGATATTTGGTATTAGTACCTTTCTCTGATCGTGTTTCAGTCTCGCAAAAAGTGCGTGACAGAAAAGAAAAAGAAAGGTTGAAAAGAGTTATAGGTAGCATTAAACCTGATGGTTTTGGTGTTATTGTAAGAACAGTGGCTGAAGGTCAAACTATCGATGATTTCGAAGAAGACTTAAAGCAACTGATGAACAAATGGAGGAATTTGCACAGGCTGATTAAGCGTGCAAAAGCGCCTTCACGCGTGGTAAGCGAAATGAGTCGTGCTTCAGCATTTTTACGTGATGTATTTAATGATACATATACTAAGATTACTGTAAACGATCAAGAATTGGCTAACGAGCTTAGCGAAATCATAGAGGCTACTGCCCCAGATAAAAAAGACATTGTACACCTTTTCAAAGGCAAATCTCCAATCTTTCAGTTCTTCGGAATTGACAAACAGATTAAGTCGAGTTTTGGAAGGTCCGTTTCTATGCCTAAAGGTTCATACCTAATTATTGAGCATACAGAGGCTATGCACGTCATTGATGTAAACTCTGGTAACAGAACAAACTCTGGAGACAACCAAGAACAAAATGCTTTAGCGGTTAATTTATTGGCAGCTGAAGAAGTTGCTCGTCAATTGCGCTTGCGCGATATGGGTGGCATTATTGTGGTTGACTTTATAGATATGCACAAGAACGAGAACAGAAAAGCACTTTTCGAAAAAATGCGAGAAGTAATGCATCTAGATCGCGCTAAGCATAAAATCCTACCTCCAAGTAAATTTGGATTGATAGAGATTACAAGACAACGTGTACGTCCGGAAAGTAACATTCAAACGAGAGAAGAGAACCCAGATAACTTGGTAGAAGCTCCTTTGTTGCTTATCGATGATATTGAACATGCGTTTAACCGCATCTCAAAAGAAACGAAAGGTAAAAAACTATCGTTGCACGTTCTTCCGTTTATTTCATCTTACATAACGCAGGGGTTTTGGAGCGACCTAAGACGTAAATGGCAGAAAGAATATGGCAAAAAACTCGAGGTCGTTCCTAGGGACGCCTATAAGATGTTGGAATACCGATTCTTTGATGAAAAGAATGATGAATACGTTTTAGAATAAATTGAGACCCCTTCTATGGGGTCTTTTTTTTTTACATAACCTTAGCAATTGTCATCTTTTTAGAGAAGAGCAATTCTTAATATTGACCCCCCATGGAACAAAGTATAGAGCCACTTTCGAAACACAAGAGGCCTGAGTTTATTAAGACTTTAAATGAGAAGTACCGCAGCCTAAGTCCTAAAAAACGTATTGAAGAAGTTTACACTGATTTTAAGTCAGACGAAATAATGTTAACTTCCTCATTTGCTGCAACTTCTGCATTTCTTCTAAAACTTTTTTCTGAGGTAAATCCATCTCAGAAAGTATATTTTATAGATACAGGTTACCACTTTAACGAAACGTTAGTTTATAAGAACTATTTGACCGCACTTTATGGGCTTAACGTAGTTGACGTAAGAGCAGTGAAATGGAAACACGACTTTACTCTTGAAGACAAAACTTGGACGAAAGATGCCAACATGTGCTGCTCTATTAACAAAGTGGAGCCTCTTGAAAACCTAAAAAAAGAATACAAAATTTGGGTTTCTGGATTAATGGCCTGGCAAAGCGACCACCGAGAAAGCTTAGATATTTTTGAAGACAGGAATGGCATCATCAAATTTTACCCTTTACTCGATGTACCGAAAGAAGAACGCGATGGCTACATTACCGAACATCACCTCCCCTTTCATCCCTTAATCTCACAAGGCTACCACTCAATAGGTTGCAAGCATTGTACACTTCCCGGCAAAGACAGAAACGGCAGATGGAACAACAATCCTAAAACAGAGTGCGGATTACATTTGTAAAACATTTTTAATCCCAATCTTTTATTCGACTTTCGCCTTGTGTGGGAGCAAAAAAAAGACACCAAGGTTTACGACCTTAAAGAAGCAAAGCTTAAGATTGAGCATTTCTGTGCGTATCAGGAGCGCAGTCACAAACAGGTGCAAGAAAAACTAAGGTTGTTTGGCTTAAGGCCTGATGTTGCTGATGAACTTGTTATCGAGCTCATTCAAGGAAACTTTTTAAATGAAACACGTTTTGCAAGTGCTTTTACCCGAGGTCGGTTTAATATTAAAGGTTGGGGAAAGATTAAGATTAAGCAGCACTTAAAAATGCATCAAGTTTCTGAATACAATATAAAAAGTGCACTAAAGGAAATTTCTGACTCAGACTACTTCGATAAATTCGAGAAGCTTGCCACAAAAAAATGGGCTGCCTTAAAAGGTGAGAATGCGATTCAGAAAAAGCAGAAACTGATTCGCTTTATGTATAGCAGAGGTTTTGAAAGCCAGATGGCTTATGAGTTTATAAGAGACAAAAAGTAATTCTTCTTATTTACGGAATCTGTTGTTTTTGAAAGCCATGTTTAACTCTTTGTAGTCCAACTTTCCATTAACCGATTTTAAATAATCTAAAATGACATGTGCCTTTTCAAGTTGAAGCTGTTCACTTTTAACTTTATTAACGAGATGTATAAGACTCCGCTGCTTTCCTTTTGTAAGTCTGTGAAAAACAGCATCGCCATCAGGATCTTGATACAGCAGTTCTAAAAAGGCTTCAGAAACAGGGAAACCATACTTACTGGCATCTTCTCGCAGTTTAATCGTCAATTCGTCACCATCTGAAACTGCAAGCTTTTTCTGAAACTCCTTTTTGATATTAATAAAGAACCCACCCTTGCCGTTGTGCATTAGCGCACAATGAAATTCAATGCTTTCAGAAAGTGAGCAAACCACTCTTCTTTCTTTCCCTCTTACTTTTGCAGCCAATTCTAAAGGGACATTTACATAACCCCAATAGACCCCAGAATCGTAGAAGTTACTTAAGATTGCTTTAAATTCAATCTCAGCCATAGCTAGAAATGCCAACCCACTTTTAGACTTAGTTCTGGAGTGAACAAAGAAGGAGTATATGTTTGACCTCCCATTTGAAATGGGCCAGTACCAGTAATTAATATATGCCCAGCGGCCCAAGGATTAAGATAAAAATTGTCTGCAAATTTCCAGACATATCCGCCACCTACTGTCATTACATTGTTATTGTAAAACAGCTTATGGCTGCCACTTTCAGTTTGTATCTGACTATCCCAATACTCGTAACCAGCAGCTACCCACCAACCTTCAAAGTTTTCTTTAAAAAAATAATCTACAATAAAAGCAGCTGCCCATAACTCATGATTGCTAAATCCATCTGGCACAGCAAAAGAAGGAACATTTGTTCTTGCATATACACCTCTATACCTTAAATGATCTTTACCGTACCAAAGCGACACATAATAACCACCAGAAATATAAGGGAGTAAGTCCAGCTCTGTTCCAATAGTCCAATCTTCACCAATTCTATTTGTTGCCGGTTTGGCAACACTCGCATCAACCGCAGTTGTGTCTTGACTATGCCCCATTAAGCCTAGAAAGAAAGTAAAAACAAGTAAATACTTTTTCATATTAAATCGATTCGATGATTTGAATTGTTTGGTCAATTTGCTCATTTGAAACATCCAGATGTGTAACCATACGCAACATATTGTTAGCCATTGCAATGATCGAGATATTATTTTCTAGGAATTTTTGAATGATTCTATCGCCATCTTCCACTTTGAAAATTACAATATTAGTTTCAGGAGCTATTACTTCTTTCACAAAAGAAGCGTTTTGCAATGCATCTGCTAATCGTTTCGCTTTTGCATGATCTTCAGCTAGCCGTTCAATATGATTATCCAATGCATAAATACCAGTAGCAGCTAAAAAACCAGCTTGACGCCAACCACCACCAAATTTCTTTCGAACGCGTTTGGCTTGTTTTATAAAATCTTTTGTTCCTAAGATTAAGGAGCCCACAGGACAGCCCAAACCCTTAGAAAGACAAATTGAAATTGAATCGAAGATGGCGCCATATTGCTCTGGTGATTCTCCTTTTGCAACCATAGCATTGAATACTCTTGCGCCATCTAAATGGTAAGCTAGATTATTTTCTTTAGCCCAAGCACTCATCTTTTCTAATTCCGAAAAATCATAACATGTGCCTCCTCCTTTATTAGCTGTATTTTCAACTTCAAGCATTCTTGTTGTGGGAAAATGAATATCGTCAGGATTCAACAAAGGAATAACCTCATCGAGCTTAAGCAAACCAGAATCATCTCCAGTCATTTTAACAGAACATCCCGAATTGAACATAACTCCTCCCCCTTCATAATTATATATATGGGCATATTTATGACAGATAATTTCATCTCCAGGCTGTGTATGCACTTTAATGGCAATTTGATTGGTCATTGTACCACTGGCACAAAACAATGCGTCTTCCATTCCAAACAGCGTGGCCGTCTTTTCCTGTAAAGCATTTACAGTTGGATCATCATCAAAAATATCATCTCCAACTTTGGCATTAAACATGGCCTTTAACATGCCTTCTGTTGGCCTTGTACCTGTATCGCTTCGCAAATCAATCATAACGGAAAACTAAGATTTATGATTTAAAAATTAATACTCAATAATCATATTTATTACCGTCTTATAAACGTCCTCCGAAACTTATCTTTGCGCGCTTATGGAGTTTATAGAATTTACATTACCCTCTGGAATACGTGTGCTTCACAAGCCTAATAATTCAGGCGTTAGCCATTGTGGTTTAATGGTAATGGCTGGTAGTCGAGATGAAGAGGAAGACGAGCAAGGACTGGCGCATTTTATAGAACACACGTTATTTAAAGGAACCAAAAAACGGAAAGCATTTCATATACTTAGCAGACTTGACGAAGTTGGTGGCGAGTTAAATGCCTTTACGAGTAAGGAGGAAACTTTCATTTATGGTAGTTTCTTAAACACGTATTTCAGCCGAGCCATTGAATTGATTTTTGATATTACGTTTCAATCTGTATTTCCTGCAAAGGAAATTGAAAAGGAAAAGGATGTTATTCTTGATGAAATTCTGACTTATTTAGATTCTCCTGCTGAAGCTATTTTCGATGACTTTGAAGATCTGTTATTTGAAGGGCATGCTTTAGGACGAAACATTTTAGGAACTAAGTCGAGCATCGCAAAATTCGATAGAGCTAAGATTTTAAAATTTATCGAACGCCTCTATCAGCCTGAGAATATGGTATTCTGTTCTGTCGGTAACATCTCTGAGAACAAGCTCAAAAAATATTTACTCAAGGCAGATGAACTCGCCCAAACAAGAAAAAAAACATACAAACGGTCACCCATAAACGTATACAAACCGGTTAAACAAGATTTTGAAAAGAGTAATTTTCAATCACACATTATTTTAGGCAATCGAGCATGCAGCATGCATGACAAAGATTTAACTACCTACACTATTTTAAATAATATTCTTGGTGGTCCAGGATTGAATTCAAGACTGAACTTAAACATTAGAGAAAAGTATGGCTTTGCGTATAGCATAGAATCGTTTTTACAGCCCTACAGTGACACTGGTGTTTTTGGTATTTATGTTGGCACCGATCAAAATACAATGGGGAAAGCCCAAAAACTAATACAAAAAGAGTTGAAGAAATTAAGTACCGAAAAGTTAGGTGTGCTTCAATTAAGTAAAGCTAAGAAGCAGCTCATTGGCCAAATTGCTTTGGGCCAAGAAAGCCAAATAAATCAGGTGATTTCTTTAGCCAAAGCTCGTCTTAATTATGAAACCATTGAAACCATTGAAGAGATTCATAAAAAAATTGAAGCCGTAAAAGCAGAAAACATCATTGATGCCGCTCAACATTTGTTTGACCCAAATCAACTTAGTTCCCTGATTTATACAACGAAGTAGTGGCTTCTACTTTCAATTGGTCGGGCAGTTTATTTAACTATTGGGATTAAATACAAAAACATCTTTTTCGTACGGATAAATTCATAATGACCAGACCTTTAATAGCTTTAGATTTGGTGAATAACTAAACTGCTATTATGAGAGTTTTCAAACAAACAGTATTACGATCATATATTAAAAGAATTTCAATAATGGGGTTTGTTTTATCCCTTGCCTCTTGCTCAACCTACTACATTCCAACAACCCAAAACGTTCCCTTGTTTGAGGAAAAAAACGAACTACAAGTTTATGGTGGCATTGCAATGGGAGATGCGAGCATTGGTGGAGATCTGCAAGCCGCCTATAGTATATCCAATCACATTGCAGTAAGGGCTGGCGGTTATTACGGTTCAACTTCTAGTGGAGCATTTACTATCATTTTGGACGATGTAACTTTCAGTAATTTAGAATTATCTACAGGCTATTTTACGAAATTGGGACAATCAAATGGAATTTTTGAAGTATACGGTGGTTGGGCTTATGCAAGTGGGTTATCATCAAACTTTAACCAGTTTTTTATTCAGCCTAATATTGGTACTAAAATAGGTCAAGGAGCAGAAATTGCATTTTCAACACGAATTAATTACGTGAATTGGGAATATCAGGAGAGGGTATATATAGAGCCAGCTTTTACATTAAGGGCAGGAGGTGATCGAGTCAAGTTGCAATTTCAATTATTGACCTCATTGAGCACTGGTAATATTACGGGAAACTATGATTCAGAGTACAATGCCGTCGGTGATTGGGAAGAAAAATTTCATTTGTCCGCTGGTGTTTTTATTCCTATCGACCTAAACAAAAAGAGATAACTCTAAATAATATTTGAACACAATTTAACTTCGAGATGAATTGGGCTAAACCGTAGTATTCCTTTGATGGATTTATAGTTACATTTCCCACTTTACAATCCATTTATGAAAACGAAAGAAGAAATTGTAACCAATTGGTTACCCCGCTATACAGGAACCCCAATAGAAGCCTTTGGTGAATATATTTTGTTGACTAACTTTATAGGCTACGTTGACTTATTTGCAGAAAAATACAACGTTGGTGTTATTGGTCGAGACAAGGCCATGCAAACCGCCACATATAAAAACATTACCATCATTAATTTTGGCATGGGAAGTGCAATGGCGGCCACTGTTATGGATTTACTTTCTGCAATTATGCCAAAAGCAGTTTTATTTTTAGGTAAATGCGGTGGTTTGAAAAGAAAAACTGAAGTCGGTGATTTCATTATTCCAATGGCGGCCATTCGCGGTGAAGGTACAAGCAATGAATATTTGCCAGAAGAAGTCCCAGCACTGCCTTCTTTTCGCTTACAGCGAACTATTTCTTCTGCCATGCAAGAGTTTGAAACCGATTACTGGACAGGAGTTATTTTCACTACAAATCGCAGAGTTTGGGAACACGATGAAAAATTTAAAACACGCTTAACTGAAGCTCGTGCTATTGGAATTGACATGGAAACGGCTACACTATTCACGGCTGGCTTTGCAAATGAAATACCTCGAGGTGCTCTACTACTGGTAAGTGATAACCCTATGGTGCCGAGTGGCGTAAAGACAGACGAAAGCGACAAATCTGTGACTTCTAAGTTTGTAAACTTACATGTGGAGATTGGCATAAGAGCGTTAGAAGAACTGAGGGATTCTGGAGATAGTGTTAAACATATGAAGTTTGACCACAGGCCTTAAACTATTGGCTAGGCTAAAAAAATAGTTGTGAAATGAAAAAGTACATATTCATTTTAGGCATTCCTCTTTTTTTTATAGTTAGCTACCTTGTACTAGACCACATTCTATACGATGGAGTGAAATCAAAAAGCATTGATGAATATGGATTTCAGGCGGAATACTTTGCGCTAGATACAACTAAAAACAAACCTGCCATAGTATTGATTGGGGGAGGTTACTCAGGAGAATATTGGGCTGATCAATTTGCAAGACAAGGATTTGTTGGCCTTTCTTTGCCATACATAGGTTCTGATGGACTGCCCAAATTACCCGAGGAAATTGCTTTAGAATATTTCGAAACAGCTCTAAATTGGCTGAGAAACCAGCCTGAAGTCAACCCAAATAAAATCATTGTGATGGGCGCTTCTCGCAATGCAGAAGCTACTTTAGTCATAGCCGCTTCTTTTCCAGAATTAATTAGTGGTGCAATAGCTTACGCGCCAAGTTCAGTATCCTGGTCTAATACTGTATTGCCTTATAATTCAGATAAAATCAAACCAAGTTGGACGTATGGAGGTCAAGGGATCCCATATGTTCCCATGGATAAAATAACTGGCGGCAGCTCAGAAGAGTTAGATGTATTGGCATATTGGCATTCTGGATTAAAAAAAAACAAATACCTTGAAACGGCTTCAATTAAAGTTGAAAAAATAAATGGTCCAGTGCTATTGTTTTCTGGAAAAAACGACAGTGTTTGGCCTTCTGCTGAAATGGCGAATAGAATAGAACAAAGACTTGATGCTAAAAACTTTACATTTTCCGTTCAAAATATACAATACGAAAATGCAGGGCACCTTATTTCAAGAAATCCCGAAAACGATGATGATACTTCAGAGAGAATGGGTAAGATGACTTTAAATGGAAAGCAACACACCTATCATTTTGGAGGAACACAAGAAGGTGACAACTTTGCTAAGAAGGATGCTAAAATTAAAGTTTTCGCGTTTTTAGAGAATCTTTAAATTCCTAACCATTGTTTACAAAACTGTTTTACGTTTTTCTTAAAACTCTCTTATTTGCATTTCTAACCGCACTCACTCAAATTGGTGGACTGGTTTATTTACTGTCTGTTTCATTATTCCGAAAACTGAAAGTCACTAGGGTAATACCAAAAGCCATATTGTTTTTAGCACTATATGTTGTAACAATATTTGCCATTGTTCCATTCCTCGCACCTTTTTTCGGAAGAGAAAAAATAAAACACACCAAACTTATAAAGCCGACAAACTACATGACTGTGTTTTTAAACCGGAATTATGTTGTCCACGAAATAAATTCAGTTTTAAGTGCAGCTGAAAAAGAATTAGAAGGCACTGGTATTCACCTCAATTATTTGGATGCTAATTTCCCATTCATTTTGGGTTTTCCACTACTGCCACATTTGAGTCATAATGATGGTCGGAAGCTAGATTTAAGTTTAGTTTATGAGACACCCGAAGGTGAAATCAGCACTAAGCAAAAGTCTAGAAGTGGCTATGGCGTTTTCGAAGAACCTAAATCTGGGGAATTCGACCAAATAATTAAATGTAAAATCAACGATTACTATCTATACGATTATTCTAAACACCTAACCTTTGGGAGGAAAAATGAGGAACTCGGTTTTTCACTGAATGGCACAAAGGCGCTTATAAAAAGTCTCATCAGACAGCCGCAGCTAGAAAAACTATTCATAGAGCCTCATCTAAAGGCCAGACTTAACCTCCTGCATGATAAAGTCAGATACCATGGCTGTCGTGCGGTAAGACATGATGATCATATTCACTTTCAAGTGAAATAATTTCTTTTTTTTCATTTAAAACTCCTGACAAATGGCTCATTATTTTTAAAAAAAATAGAAAAACCCATTTGAAAAGTGTGCTAAACTAAACCTAGATACTGAACATTTTTAGGATATAGTGACTGAAATTATTTGGAAAGCATTTCTGATATTAAAAAGACATACCATCGCTAAAGGAAAAACAACACTTTTTAAAAAGCCAATTCAAGAAAAATACTAAGAACCACATTTATCGCAGTCACCATGCTTTAAAGGCTTGTTAGGTCTAAACTTTTTGAACAAAAAAGTCAAAGCACCTAAAAACAAAACAGCAACTACAATTCCTTGAACCATCACTTAAAGATATTAAACACAATAAAAGACGAGACATAAGCCAACCCTGTCATAAACACGAGTTGCAACATTGGCCACTTCCAACTGTTGGTTTCGCGTTTTACTACCGCAAGCGTGCTCATGCATTGCATCGCAAAAGCATAAAAAACCATCAACGATAAACCTAAAGGCAGGTCATATCTTTTCTTTCCCGTCTTCGGATTGATTTCTTTAGCTAGACGCTGCTTAATCGTTTCTACAGCTTCATCATCACTACCCACACTGTAAATAGTAGACAAAGTGCCAACAAAAACTTCGCGGGCAGCAAATGAACTTAAAAGAGCAATCCCAATTTTCCAATCGTAACCTAAAGGCTCAATAGCAGGCTCAATAAATTTTCCGGTTATACCGATGTACGAACTTTCTAGCTTAAAAGCCGAAATCTGATTCTCTAATGTAAGCTCAGAATCAGGGTTGTAGTTTTCTGTAACAATAGCTTCTGCGTTTTCAAAATCCTCACCAGGGCCATAAGAAGACAACACCCAGAGCACAATAGAAATGGCTAAGATTATTTTCCCTGCTTCAAAAACAAAAGCCTGTGTTTTTTGATATACCGTTTGCCAAACATTACGAAGCATTGGAGTTTGCAAGTTGGGCATCTCAATTACAAAATAACTCTTGGTGTTGAACTTCAACATTTTGTTCAAAACCCAGCTTGCTAAAAGCGCAGTTAAAAAACCAAGGATATACAATGACAATAGCGTAAGGCCTTGATAATTAAATAGACCCCACATTCGCTCATCTGGAATAACCAAAGAAATAAGTATTGTATAAACAGGCAAACGTGCTGAACACGTTGTAAAAGGTGTTACTAAAATGGTAATTAAACGTTCCTTCCAGTTCTCAATATTTCTGGCGGCCATTACAGCAGGAATAGCACATGCCGTTCCCGAAATTAAAGGCACAACAGATTTGCCGCTTAAGCCAAACTTCCGCATAATCTTATCCATTAAAAAGACCACACGGCTCATGTAACCGCTTTCCTCTAGCAAAGCGATAAAGAAAAACAAAATGGCAATTTGCGGAATGAAAATAACGATCCCTCCAAGCCCAGCTATAACCCCATCTGATAGCAAACTTGTTAAAGGTCCGGGAGGCAAACTCTTGTTTACGAGAGACGCAAGGTTGGCAAAACCCTCGTCAATTAAGTCCATTGGGTAACTCGCCCAGCTAAATACAGCTTGAAATATGACCAGAAGAACAGCTACAAAAATGACATAACCATAAATTCTGTGCTTTATTACCAAATCCACTTTTTCTCTCAGTCCTGAGCCCTTGTCTGGATTTAAAGTATAACTCTCTTTTAATACATCGTTTATAAACTTGTATCGCCTAATCGTTTCTTTATGCTGAATTGACTTTATCTCTTTCTGTTGCGAATCTCTGTATTCTTCTAATCTTTTTGCTTCCGATTCAGTAAGAACTTTTACATGATCGAATTGAGAGAGACACAACCAACCTTGATAGCTTGTAGCTTCTGGAACAATTGCATTTAAATCGTTGTAAACTTTATTGTTTTGTTTTTCTAAATCGAAAATAAATGGCAGTTCGCGAATTGGTGACTCTTGAAGAAGAGATTTCAAATCCTCAAGTCCAGTGCGTTTTTTCATGCTCACTAAAACTACCGAACAACCAAAGTTTTTTTCAATAACCTCTGGATTAATAGTAATGCCTCGCTTCTCCATCTGATCGCTCATATTGATGGCTAAAACAGTGCGGTAACCAAGATCCATTACTTGTGAGAGTAAAAATAGATTTCTCTTTAAATTCAATACGTCTGCAACGACTAAAACAATATCTGGTTTTTGAGATGCATCGCGCTCTAAAAGCGTATCAATGACAATATTCTCATCTGCAGAACTTGGGTTCACACTGTAAGTTCCAGGTAGATCTGAAATAGACGCACTTGCTCCGTTAGGCAACTTAAAGGTACCAACTTTTCGTTCTACAGTAATACCAGGATAATTCCCAACCTTTTGATTTAAACCTGTCAGTTGGTTAAATAAAGACGTTTTACCCGTATTCGGGTTTCCAACCAAAGCAATGTTAAGCGTAGATTTCTTCTTAGCCATATAGCTTAAAGCTGATGTATTAAAATTAATTGGGCAATGCTTTCGCGGATAGCCAAGACACTGCCATTAATTTTTAAACAGATGGGGTCTTTAAATGGTGCGCGCTGAATAAGCTCTACTTCATTGCCTGGAAGACAACCCATTTCGATAAGTTTCAAAGGAATATCGTTGTGATCAACATTCTCGATGATTCCTTTCTCCCCTTCTTTTAGATCTGCAATGCTCAAATTCAGTTATTTAGACTGATTATAAATAGTGCTGCAATATACATTATCACCGATTACCTAAACCTGATTTTTGTGGGTATTTGAAATGAAATTGAAAAATGAAAAACCTTATGCTGAATTTGTTTCTAATAGGATGTATACCGCTCCTTTTTGGAGTCATATATATCAGCAATTATTATCAAAATTGCAGTCTCTTCTACACTGCCAAAATCTTGATTTATAGCTGTACCAAAAGACTTCATGGTTGGTGAAAGTGCCATGTAGTTTTTAATTAGCGGAGGGACTCTTTCTTCTCTGTGTTTGGTGTAAGCATTCAAGGCTATCATTCCCTCCTTATAGGTCTTCCCTTTAAAAAGTTCATCCAATTGTTTGAGATCTGTTGCAGGTAATAAAGGTTGTTTTGGAACTACCAAGTTATCTGTATCTGGAAATAAACACTCCATAAAATGAAGGACTGCATCTCTGGCTTCTGTGTTGTAATTGGGGTACATCGTGACTTTCCCAAAAAAGTATTTCAAGTTTGGGTGATTTACGAAAATCGCTCCCAAACCATCCCAAAGGTTGTCTAGTGCAAAAAGTCCTTCTCGCGGATTAATATGTGGCTGATATCTCGGTTGTATCCACGAACGCCCCAACTCGACTGTGTGGGGTAAGTAGTCATCTACAAAGTTTTGAGAAAAATCAAAATAATGAGCTGTAGAAAGTTCAATAGCATCTTTATTCGAAAGGTTTAACCTACCGCAATCGATAAATCTATACCCTCCAATAATTTCATCATCACGTTCAGAAAACACAATAAGCTGCTCGTAACAATTCTCTGAAGTATCCATTTCATCGATGTCAACTTCTTCACCTGTTCCTCCGCCAGCACTTGCAAATGACAACTCACGCAAGCGACCAATCTCGCGCATTGTGTTTGGCGAGTTGTGCGCATTAATAAAATAGATTTTGTTTCCACCTTTATTCGTCTCGCGAACAAACCGTTCTTCGGTTAATTCAGCTTTCAAAAGTTTTCTATCTACTGGAGGTATGATGTAATCGAAATTCTGTACCAAACTCAACTTAATTGTTTGTTATTCAAGCTTATAAACTTTTTCTCTTACCCACTCTGTCCATTCTTGATCGGTCTTAGAACGATCAAAGGTTTTAGTAGAAATGGGTTCACCAAAAACGATTTTAAATGTACTATTCTTTTGTTTCATCATCTCATTTACCAAATAAAACATTTCCACATTCGCCTTTAAACCTAGTCCTGTTCTAAAATTTGACAAGTTGTAGAAAAATGATGACAATTGGGTTCCTCCGGTCCATACCGGAACTACTTGACTGTTAAACCTTTTAGATCTAGATACAAAAGTCTTTTTCCAATCTAAGTCTTGCACCCGACCTTTCACTTTGCGGCTTACCAAGCCAGCTGGATAGATAAACACAGCATGTCCAGAACCAAAAAGGTCATTCATTTGTTTCACAACTTCCGATGGCGTTGATCCGTGTTTATTCACTCCAACAAACAGATCTTTTAAATTTTTAAGACTTAACAAAATATCGTTTACTACAAATTTAATGTCTGGACGTATTGGATATATAGCTTGCACATGGGCCAATGCTTCTATACCACCAAAAGGATGATTTCCAGCAAAAACAACTCCACCTTCTTTTGGAATATTCTCTATTCCTTTAACCTCTACTTTAATGTTAAATCGATCTAAGACGGCTGTACAAAATTGAGAGCTCTTTAAATCTTCAAAATCAGAAATAACTTCATTCATCTCTTTTTGATGAAGAATTCGCTTGATATAATTCACCGCAAATCCAGGCATCCATTTTAGAAGCTTCGGATTCTTATCGGTTATTATTTTTTCTACATCTAGAAATTTGTCACTCATAGGTGGAAGGCAAAAGCTTTACAAATTTAATCTTGCATTGATAGCCCATTGAATAAGATTAAACCAGTTTTAAACATCGGTTCTTACATCAAGAACATCGCGCAGTTTATTCCCAATGGTCATAAATGAAAGTACCAATAGCATGATACAAATACCTGGTAATAGCGCTAAATAAGGTTTTCCCAATATAATGTAGGAATAATGGTCACGAATCATACTTCCCCAAGAGGGAGTTGGCGGCTGTGCCCCAATCCCTAAAAAGCTCAAACCACTTTCAATAAGTATCGCAGAAGCAAAGTTCGCTGCTGAAATCACAATGACCGGACTAAGTGCATTGGGTAATATATGCTTCCACATGATTCGGAAATTGCTGTAGCCTAAAACTCTGGCTGCATCGATGTATTCTTTTTCACGAATACTGAGGACTTGACCTCTTACAATTCTAGCAACTTCTACCCACATGGTTAACCCTACTGCCACGAAGACTTGCCAGAATCCTTTTCCTAATACAAGTGTCAAGGCAATCACCATTAACAAAGTTGGAATAGACCAAATGACATTGATAATCCACATAATCGTGGCATCAACTTTTCCTTTATAAAATCCCGCTAATGTCCCTAATGGGATTCCAATCAGCAATGAAATGAAGACAGAAATCAACCCAACAGCCAAAGAAATTCGTGTGCCTAGAATTAATCGGCTTAACATATCACGTCCATAGCGATCTGTTCCTAACCAAAAGGTTTTATCTTTTATAAAATCATCTGTTTCATATGGTCTTATTCCCACATTTTTCAGTGGAACAGAATTTTCAGGCGCTACCATACCATCACCAACATAAGGCGTGTAAAAAAGCAAATCGTTTTCAATTCTGTGACTTACAACAGGAATCTCTTCAAATTGTGGATCGACACCGAAAAATGACCAATGCTTTTCATAATCCCCATCCTCAAATGGAATCAATAATAAATCGACACTAAAACCAGGCTTCTTTGCAGCCAAAGGCAAATGCATAGAGTTTGCATTTTTTGTAGAATCGGGAGAAATAGCATAACCTAAAATTGCAACTAGACAGGCTAAACCAACAATAAAAAGACCCGATTTTGCTATCGGGTCTTTCCAAAGTCTATAAAGTATATGTTCTTTTCTATTTGTCATTTGGTTCAGCAACAGCTAAGTCATCGCCAAGATCATAAATAATATTTAGAGTTTCTACCAAGTATGCATCTTTGCTCAAGTTCTTATGCCATTTTTCAAACTGCTGAACTTTAGCAGTATCTGACGCATACCACTCTGGCTTTTGGTTTAAGAAACCTACAAATATTGAATCTTGATCTTCTTTGTTATCTAAATCAAACAAATCCAGTTCTGCTTTGTATTTCTTTTGTTTCTCTGTATATCCGGCATAGTCTAATGGTGAAGTCGTATTGTCTTCATTTTCTTCAAGCCATTTGGCATAATCTAAAACATGATTAAAATGCGTATTTTTTGCAAGTCTTTTTTCTGCCTTCACTTTTGCTGAATTATAAGCCATCGCATTCTGACTCATAACAGAATATGTAGCTCTATCAATCTCGTCAAACGGTAAAGCAAAATCTTCTTCTTTTTCCCCCATCTCCATGTTATTGTAGATGTTTGGTAGAATAATATCTGGTGTAACTCCATTCAATTGAGTAGTACCACCGTTTATTCTGTAAAATTTTTCAGTGGTCACTTTAATCGCACCTAACGGAGTCACATCCTTGTATGTTGCACCTGCAGCCTTATCCATATCGAAGATATTCTGAACCGTTCCTTTACCGAATGTCGTTTTACTGCCTACAATAACTGCTCTTCCGTAATCCTGCAAAGCAGCAGCTAAAATCTCTGATGCCGAAGCACTGAAGTCATTCACCATAATCACAAGTGGCCCATCGTAATACACAGTTGGGTCACTGTCTTTATGCACACGTGTTTTGCCAAATCCATTCTTCACTTGAACAACAGGGCCTTTATCGATAAACAAACCTGCAATATCAATTGCTGCTTTTAAAGAACCACCACCATTATTTCTCAAGTCTAAAATTATCCCCTCGACATTTTCTTTTTTTAATCGGATAATCTCATTTTTTACATCTTCTGATGCATTGTGATTCTGCGCAGAATAGAAGTCAACATAGAATTTAGGCAAACGGATATAACCGACTTTCTTTTCCTCGCCCAAAACAGCCGAACGCGCAAATGTTTGGTCTAACTCAACAATATCTCTGATGATTGGAATGATTTCTTTCGTTCCATCTTTCTTTTTGACCGTTAACCTAACTTCTGTTCCTTTTTTTCCACGGATTTGTTTAACAACCTTATCCAACTTCATTCCAACCACATCAACAGCTTCTTCATCACCCTGAGCAACAGCAAGAATTTTATCCCCAGCTTTTAAATCGCCCTGTCTCCAGCTTGCACTGCCAGTAATCACTTTTTCTATAGTTACATAATCTCCTTTCAAACGAAGCTGAGCGCCAATTCCTTCGAATTGTCCCGTCATTTCTTCCTCCCATTTGTCTTTTACTTTAGGAGCGAAATATTGAGAGTGTGGATCAAAAACAGCGCTAAATGCATTCAAGTAAAAACCCAACCACTCTATTCTATCAATTTCAGAAACATATTCGTGTAAGTCATTTTGATATTCTAATTCACGCTCACGCGCTTTAATTTCTGCTGTTTCAAAATCAAGAGTGTCGTTATCTTCTAGCTTATCATAAACTCTAGACATTACACGGAGCTTCAATGTCTTTCTCCAACGGTCTTTTAACTCTTTTCTATTTGATGCGAAGTCTAATTTCTCAGAATCTGTTTCTATTTCTTCTTTTTTATCATAATTAAAAGGCTTACTCAAAAATTCCTCATAGTAGCCTTTTGTTTCAACCATTCTCGCTTGAACAATAACATAACTCATGTCAAAAAAGTCCAGCTGGTTGGTCTTAAACTGATCATCAAGTGTTGTTTGATTCGATTCAAACTCCTTAATGTCTTTTTGAGTCAAGTATTTTTTACCGTAATCTAAAGACTCCAAATATTTGTCGTAGACATTTTTAGAAAACTCATCGTTGATTTCTTTTGGACTAAAATGTGCTGTCGTCAATGCATCATAAACCAAATTATTAATAATAGTCTCGCGCTTTTTGTTGCCTTCATAGTACCTGAAGCCAGCAAAAATGCATGCTCCAATAAATACCAGTAGTAAATATTTTAGATTCTCTTTCCTCATTATTTTCTTTATTACACTATTCTCCACATTAAAAAACTTAGAAAACATCTAGTTTAATTTTCTTTCCTGACGTTGTAACATTTAGGACCCTTGCAACGTCTTAGAGACAATTGATATTTGCTATACAATAGTACAATTTGAACGCTTTGAATTTTAAATTTGTTGCCTTCAAAAAACAATCCTAAGAGTGTTGCGTTTGCAATTGAAAAACTAAACATCAAGAATGAAACAATTATTATTCCTAACCATCTTTTTGGGCTCCTATTTAACAGTTTTTTCACAAGAGCACACCATTAGCGGTTACATAACAGATGAGTCTAATGGTGAAGAACTTATTGGAGCAGCAATTAAAGTAAAGGGCACAACATTAGGAACAGTAACCAACGTATATGGTTATTACGCTCTTACTCTGCCGGAAGGCACTTATGAAGTCTCCTTCGATTTTATCGGATACGCTGAATATACTAAAACAGTCTTTCTGGATAAAAAAATAAGGATGGATGTAAAATTACTTGAGAGCGCAGAAGTAATTGATGAGATTGAATTAACCGGAGTAAAAGAAGATGAAAACATCACAACTACGCAAATGAGCGTAACATCTATATCATCTAAAGACATTAAGAAAATGCCAGCGCTCTTAGGTGAGACAGACATTATTCGATCCTTAGTTTTACTTCCTGGTATTTCTACCGTAGGTGAAGTTGCAACAGGCTTTAATGTTAGAGGCGGAAATGCCGATCAGAACCTAATTCTATTAGATGAAGCTCCTGTCTATAACTCTTCTCACCTTTTGGGATTATTCTCAGTCTTCAACTCAGATGCAATTAAAGATGCGAAACTTTACAAGGGTGGAATTCCTTCAAATTATGGCGGACGCTTATCTTCGGTTTTGGATGTAAGACAGAAAGATGGAAACTCAAAACGCTTTAGCGGAAACGGTGGAATCGGTTTACTTTCATCTCGCTTAATGCTAGAGGGTCCGATTGTCAAGGATAAAGTCAACTTTTTAATAGCTGGAAGACGAAGTTACTTCGATGTCTTCTTTCCGATTTCAGACGATCCTGCCATCAACAAGAGTATTTTGTTTTTCTACGACTTAAATGCCAAGTTGAGTTACAAGATCAATAATAAAAACAGACTATTTCTTTCTGGCTATTTTGGAAAAGACAATTTTGGAATTCAAGATCAGTTCGCTTTTGGCTGGGGAAATGCCACGACAACACTGCGCTGGAATTCTATTCTAACAGATAAGTTGTTTATGAACCTCTCTACGATATATAGCGATTACAAATACAACCTTGGAACTCCAGATGATGCTGAAACAGTATTTAGACTAGACAGTAGAATTCAAAACTACATAGGTAACGTTAGCTTTAATTGGTTTGCTAATTCTAAGAACAAAGTTGATTTTGGCATTAACACTACATATTACAGGTTTAGTCCGGGTAAAATATCTGGAGATATTTATTTTGAACTTTCCAAAGAGTATGCTTTCGAGCCAGCAGTTTATATCTCTAACGAGCAAACTATATCTGACCGCCTTAAACTTCATTATGGTATTCGTTATTCTTCCTTTTTCAATTTAGGACCACGCACCGTTGCGCAATACAATTCGGAAGAAGAAATAGAACCTGAAAATGCGATTGGCAGTACCTACTACGCAAAAGGCGAAACGGTTAAGTCATTTCTCAATCTTGAAGGTTTTGAGCCGCGATTCGCAATGACCTATCTTTTAGATGAGTCGAGCTCTGTCAAGTTGAGTTACAACAGAATAAGACAGTACATTCATTTAGTCAGCAATACCACAAATGCTACTCCAATTGATATTTGGAGGCCATCAGGGGCATACATTAAGCCTGCAACAGTAGACCAAATAGCTGCCGGGTATTTTAGGAATTTCAATAACAATAAACTTAAGTTTAGTGTTGAAGCTTATTACAAGCAGTTTTACGATTTAGTAGAATACAAGGATGGAGCGGATTTAATTTTCACCGAAAACATAGAAACCGAGCTTCTCTCTGGAGATGGAAAAGCTTACGGAATTGAAGTTCTTTTGGAAAAGAAAACTGGAAAACTGACTGGGTTTATTGGTTATACTCTAAGTAAATCTAACAGGCTTGTAAAAGGAAACAGCACTCGAAATTCCGTAAATCAAGGTGTGCCATACAGTGCAAACTTTGACAAACCTCATGATCTGAGTATTCTAGTGACTTATGCTATTTCTAAAAAATGGGATTTATCTGCCGCATTTGCCTACCAAACCGGAAGGCCTCTTACAGCGCCAGATGGAAAAGGGCAATTTGAGGATTTTTCTTATCCTATATATACTACTAGAAATGGTGCAAGAATCCCTGATTACCATCGCCTAGATGTGTCTGCAGTGCATTATTTCAAGAATAATTTTAATGACAAGAATTGGAAGACAAACTTGGCATTTGGATTCTACAATGCTTACGGCCGAAAAAACCCATACTCAATTACTTTTCCTGAAAGTGAAAACGCAAGCGGAGTGTTAGTCGCTCAACAATTGAGCATTTTTGGGAGCATCATTCCTTACGTAACCTTCAACTTTAGTTTCTAAAAAGATGAAAAAAATTAAATATATAATCGCATTATTCGCAGCTTTTTCTCTAGCCTCTTGTACGGATATCATTGAATTAGATATTCCAGAAGGAGAAAAATTGATCATTATTAATGGAAGGATAACTGACTCTATTCCTGTATATGCACAGATTTTAGAATCTGCTCCAATCTTTTCAGAAGATTTGAACCCTGCAATACAAAATGCAATCGTTTTGTTGTTTGAGGATGATATTAATGTTGCAACCCTAACGCAGGATACCACTGGATTCTACAGAGCCGATTTCATTGGTTCGATTAATAAGACTTACAGATTAGAAGTTACAGTACCTGTAGATCATCCAGAACTTGGCAATACAACTTGGGCTTCTAGAGATGAGCTTTTAAAACCAGTAGCAAAATTAGATTCAATATACCAAGAGGCTCTTGCTGACAACCCTCCTTTTGTAGATGCTGGTGAATACTTGTTTTATGATTTTACAGAAACAGCAGGTTTGGGTGATCGATTGAGAATACGCTATTGGAAGAACGACACGCTTCAAGGAGGAGGAAGTTCTATTATTGCATTTGATGATGAGTTCATTGATGGTCGCACCTTTACTAACAATCCAAATATCCCAAATGCTTTGCCAGCACTTCAAGTAAATGGCTCACCAGGAAAAGATGATGAAAAATGGAAAGTAGAACATTCTTCGATCACTAAAGATTATATGAAATACCTGGAGCTTGTGAATCAACAAACTGCTCAAACAGGAGGCCTTTTTGATCCGCCACCCGCTCTGCTCGAAGGAAATATTTATGGTGTGACCAATCAGTCCAAAACGGCATTGGGCTATTTCGCAGCTTCGGCTTTGCAAACTTTAGAAGCGACAATTAAGTTGTAGTTACATTTGCGCTCCTATGGGTGAAAGATATGTTTTAGGTAAAATAGTTCGTGAATGGCTCAATGGTCAGGGGTTGCATGAGTATTTAGTGAATTCAATTAGCTTCACGATAGATGTATTGGTCCTTGTCATTGCTGTAATAGTTACCGACTTTTTAACGCGCAAGATTCTTGTCACTGCAATTCATCGTATTGTTTCCAAAACCAAAAACAACTGGGACGATTATTTCTACGAACAGAGAGTATTTAAAAATGCTGCACATATTGTCCCTGCCTTAGTAGCAAAAGGAATGTTACCCGTTGTGTTTAGCGATTTGGGAGCTGGGGTATCCAACTTCATTGCAACAGGAATAAAAATTTACATTGTTGTACTCGTCACTTTGATAATTAGCAAATCCCTCAAAGCACTAGAAAATCTTAGCGAAGATGATAACAGTAAACTTCAAAGTCAACAAATAAGATCTGTCTCGCAAGTATTTAGAATTTTAGCTGCATTTATAGGCTTTTTAGTAATTATATCAATCGTCTTTAAAGTTAGACTTGGAGGATTATTAGGAGGAATGGCTGGCGCAACAGCAATACTTATTCTCATATTTCAAGATACCATAAATGGGATTTTAGCTAATTTTCAAATCAACATGTACGATCTAATTAACAAAGGAGATTGGATCACTTTTGAAAAGTATGGCGTAGATGGAGATGTTGTAAGTATTGATCTCACTACAGTAAAAGTCAGGAATTGGGACAAAACTATTTCCTCTGTCCCAGCATTCGCTTTTGTGAGTGATAGTTTCGTGAATTGGCGAGGCATGCAAGAAACCAATGCAAGGAGAATTAAACGAAATATTCTTATTGACATTAGAAGTATTGATTTCGCTTCAACTGAAATGATTGAGCGCTACAAACAAGTTGACTTGGTAAAAGATTATATAGATCAAAAACAAAGTGAAATTATTGAGTACAATCAAAAGAATAAAGTTTCATCTGAATTTCCAGTGAACGGAAGACGCCAAACTAACGTTGGAATCTACCGTGCATATGTGCTTTCGTATTTAAAAAATCACCCCAAAATAGATACGAGTTTATCATTAATGGTAAGACAACTTCAACCCAATGACAAAGGCCTCCCGATTGAAGTGTATTGCTTTTCGAATGACATTGTTTGGGAAAATTACGAAGACATTCAAGCAGATATATTTGACCACTTATTCGCAGCTACAAAATTCTTTGAGTTACGATTGTATCAATCTCCAGGAGGTTACGACTTAGAAGATATTCAGTTAATCAACTAAAGGTCACGCCCCTTCCAATTTGTCTTTCCGAATAGAACAACTGCCATTACACTCAGAATGTAGAGCGGGTAAATAAGACTTAGCAAGATAACACCCTTAGTGTTGGGCGATTTCTTCAACGTAGTAATCGAGTATAATTTTAATATTGAAAAGTCAAGCAAAAACCGAGTAATTAAAAATGATAAGGACAGTATCCAATCATCCGTTCCTGATAATAAGTTAGCGATTACAGCGATTGAGATAATATTAAGAAGCAATACGTAAAGAGCAACGAGCTTACCTTTTAAATCTGGATACTCACTTGTCTTAGAGGCCCAGCGAGCCCGTTGATTTAAAAAGTCAATAATAGTTGCTGAAGGTTTGGTCTGAACCAAAGATGCATTAGTGGATAGGTACACAATAGATTCTGGCGCTTTCTTAGCTAAGTGTTGAATAAAAAAGACATCATCGCCACTCTCACTTTTTTCATTGAACACCAAATGCTCTCTTGAAGATTTTAAATATGCCAGGTTCGCTGCATTTGCCATAATGCTCCAACCTTTTTGGCTCAAACCAATTGATGAAGCTATCAATGAAGAAAACTCAAGTCCTTGTAGTTTCTCAAATGTATTGGTCAAAGGATATAATTGAACTGGTCCCGCAACCATCTGCACATCTGGTTTCACAAAGAGAGAGGTCATCGACTCGATCCATGTTTCCGGCACAATGCAATCTGCATCCGTTTGAAGTATGATCTCATTTTTGCAGATTTTCAAACCCTCTTTAAGTGCCTTCTTTTTTCCTATTCCTTCAGCGGACATCAAAGTCGCATTTGTAGTTCCATGGTTAACTATCCATTTGTTTACTATTGAACTTGTTTGATCTTCAGAATGATCATCAACAATAATAACTTCGAATCTAGACTTACTAAATATGTTTTTATTAATCGAATCAAGAAGTTGTATAATATTTGCCTCCTCGTTTCGTGCTGCTATTAAAACAGAAACAGAATGATTGTCCTTCTGTTTTAGGGTATTCTCATTCTTCTTCAATCCATTAATCACAACTTTTGTGAAAACAAAATGAAGGCCCAAAAAGGATACAATGAGTATGTTTAAAAGCAAAAGCATAGGCTCCGCAAGTAATGTAATTTTAATCTATGTTTGTCTTTAATGGCAAAAGAAAGAATCATTTTAGGTATTGATCCTGGAACTAATATTATGGGATATGGGGTTATTCAAATAATGAATAACCAACCAAAAATGATCTGTTTAGATGTAGTCCACTTATCAAAACTTGGAGACCATTACCTTAAGTTAAAGTCAATTTTCGAAAAGACGTTAATGATTATTGATGAATTTAATCCAGATGAAGTAGCGTTAGAAGCACCTTTTTTTGGAAAGAACGTCCAGAGTATGCTGAAGTTAGGAAGAGCTCAAGGCGTAGCAATGGCAGCCGCGCTTTCACGAAGTATCCCTGTCTTTGAGTATTTGCCTAAGAAAGTGAAAATGTCTGTTACGGGCAATGGAAACGCAAGTAAGGAACAGCTTTCTGGAATGTTACAAAGCATGTACAATTTCAATGATCCTCCGAAATATTTAGATGCAACAGATGGATTAGCAGTGGCAACAACTCATTTTCTTCAAACTAAAAATGGGCATTTGTCACAATCATCTAAGAAAGGGTGGGCGAGTTTTATCAAAGAAAACCCTAGTCGACTAGGCTAGTTCAATTGCTATGCTTTTAGCTACATCTTTAAACTCATCTTCACTAAATTTTAATTTAGGAAGTGAAAAACTTAAATCACCTTCTGTATTTAAGGGTACGAGATGTATATGTGCATGAGGCACTTCCATTCCTAAAACCGTCACGCCTACTCTTTCACAATCAATAGCGGCATCAATAGCTTTAGCAACTGTTCTTGCAAAGCTCCAGAGTCCATTATACGTTTCTTCATCTAAGTCGAAAAGATAATCTACCTCAATTTTAGGTATGACTAATGTGTGTCCCTTCTGCATCGGGAAAACGTCCAAAAAAGCCAGATACTTATCAGTCTCCGCTATTTTATAACAAGGAATCTCTCCAGCAATAATCTTAGAAAAGATAGATGCCATTATCTTGAAATTTCAATTATTTCAAAATTCATAACACCTCTAGGCACTTGTATTTCAGCGATATCTCCAACTACTTTTCCGAGTAAGCCTCTTCCAATCGGGCTTTCAACAGAAATCTTGTTATTCTTTAGATCGGCTTCTTTTTCGCTCACTAAAGTGTATACCACTTCCATTTTATTGGTCTGATTTCTAATTTTTACTTTACTTAGTACCAGCACTTTTGAATTGTCCAATTGAGACTCGTCTATTATACGAGCATTTGACATTATCTCTTCAGTTTTAGATATTCTCATTTCTAACATACCTTGAGCTTCCTTAGCTGCATCATATTCAGCATTTTCAGATAAGTCACCTTTATCTCTAGCTTCAGCAATCTGGCCCGAAATCTTTGGCCTTTCTACTTTTTTTAGAAACTCCAATTCTTCTTTAATCTTATTATATCCTTCTTCTGTATAATATTGGATTTTCGACATAACTTTAAATGCTTAAATAAAAAAAGAGACCCTTTGGCCTCATCACTCACAAATCTAATAATTACAAATAAAACGGGCGGCATAAGCCGCCCATCTTATTATCTACTTAAATACTTTAGAAACCTATACTCACTCCGACACTATGTACACCGTCAAATGGATTAGTAGTTCTGTAAGAATAATCTAATCCTAAGAATGAACCGCTCTCTTTATTCAATGGTAACTGTGCGGTAAACCCTGCAGTTAAACCAGTTAAAGCACTGTTTAAATCATCACTCGAGTTTGTGTATATCTTGTAACCAGCTCGAACCATAAACACTTCTCTAAAACCATATTCAGCTCCAACTTGGAACAAATCTTTTTCAAAAGAATTAGAAGTAAATGCTCCTGCAGCAGTTAATCGTTGTCCTTCACCAAGTCTGATGTCATAAGACAAGCCCATGGCTAACTGTGTAGGTAATTCAAATGCAGCAGACTTTGAATCAAATGCTTGTTGGTAACCAACACCTTGAGTTGGGACAGGAAGAATAATTGAAGAGCCATCACCTTTATATTTCAGAGAAGGTCCAATATTCTTTAATGTAATCCCGAACTTCCAATCGTCATTACTTTCTGGAATATACTGGATACCTGCATCAAAGCATAATCCGCTGGTTCTCATATTAGAAATATTAGAATTGTAAGCTTTAATATTCACCCCACCATAAATACTCTCAGTAAACTTTTGAGCGTAAGCAATGTTAATTGTTAAGGCGCGTGGCGCAATAATTCCAGATGTGCCATCAGGTTGAGATTCAGTTGTCACTTCCCATTCACCATAATTAAACCCAGAAATTGCAACACCTAAAACTCCGTTATCACTAACTCTTTGAGCAAATGTCAAAGAGTTAATCTGAATACCTGCTCCTACGAGCCATTGTGTATTCTCAAACTTAATATCTGTCTTCTTTACAAAAGCTAAACCAGCTGCATTCACGAAGAATGCATTACTTCCGCGAGCACCGCCTAGATTAACGTCCGCCCATCCTGAAGATCTCGCAAATGGATTGATTAATAATTCTGAAGCACCCGCTGATCCAGCACGCTGTGGATTCCCAGCATGAGCTTGAGGTACAAATCCAACAAGTGCAAAAGCAGCAATTATATATTTATTAAATCTTTTCATAGTCTTATCCAATTACTATTAAAATGCATTTAAATCAACTGGGCGCAATGCACCAAACCATTTCAAAACCTTTTCACCTAAATCACCAGCGTCAATATGAATTATATAGACCCCACTAGCAATAGGCACATTGTATCTATTCTTTAAATCCCACTCAACCCATGTATTGGTGTTATCTTTATCAATGGTTCTGATTTGAGTACCATTAGTAGTATAGATTGAAATTTTACATTTCTCGGGTAGGTTGGTAATCTTTACAACATTATCTAGCTGAGATGTTTCGTATTGAGACCAGCCATAATAAGGGTTTGGTACAACTCTTACAGTTTCCAATGCATCCTTCCCAACAGACATAACCCTAGTCTTAGTGGCAATCGTACTTGTATTAAATCCATACTTTGGATGACCATCAGGGTTTTCCACATTATTTGAAACTGCAAAATCGTTGTATGCATTGTCCATTCTTAATCTTACACGAGCATCAGACGGCATTCCATCTAGTGTTGCATCAAAGTCTTGACCTCGTATTAAAGTTGGGTATGATGTCCACATAGCATATTTAAAGAAATTAACCTTAGCCAATTGAGACGAACCTAGCACATCGATAAAATCTTTCAAAGGATTGTCTTCAATTTTATCACCCATGTATACGTTTTCAAAATTTGATCCTTGAACCACTTCTCTCGGTGACAAAACATAGACCGCATGCTGACCTCCGAATACGTAACCACCATTCACAGAGTTTCCAGGAAACTCTATCTGAGTAGACGTTGGATTAAACAACATATCATCTCCTCTATGCGATTTTAAAAATGAATTTTCTCCCATCACCATATTCAGTCTTTCGCCTGTTTCAACAGAAATGGCATATCCTGGGAAATAACCCCAACCTTTTTCTAGGGATGGATCTTGAACTAAATCAGAATTTGGATCAGTTGGATTAGACAATTGCATAGAAATTCCCTGTCGTAGAGAAAGTTTCTTAGCTCCGCCCTCAGCCAAACCAATATCCTCACATAATTCTAAAATCGGTACACGCGTCCATTTAGATCTGTCGTTTGTATAGACAACATCAACACTTTGAATAGAACCAATTACTGGCCCTCCTATTGTACTAGCAGGTCCTAAGCCCCAAACTATGAAGTTATCCGCAGGGAATGAAGCTCTGTTTTTAGAACTCACATAAGCATAAGGTCCCCATGTCCCATCAATGATCGTTTCAAAATAACCCTTTGCATCACCATCATAATCTGGATAATAAGAAGCAGGAGGATCAGTTACGTTCGTAGACGCTCCAGCTAATATCCAGTTGAATGGCGTAAAACTATCATTATCCTTAACACCCTCAATCCAGGCCTTAGTCTCATCTGTGTATGACGTGCCACTTTCTTGAACTCCGTTATTTCTAACACCGTCATCATCACCACCTGGATTTTCTGGTTGTTCAAGAGTAATTGACATTCCTAATTCAGCAATTATTTGTTCATTAAAGAAACTAATATTTGTATCTGACACTGCGATGGTATCTCTAAATTCATTTTCAACCCACCAATTAGCGTCATCACCGTTTGTAGTAAACGAGATTGTAAATTCCCCAACAGGAACGGCTAATGGATCAACAACTTTAATCTTAACTGGTCCAGAGCCTTCCTTATAAACAGGGTATACTACTTTGAATTGTTCTATAATCGAATCTACAGATGCTTCAGTTAACTCCAATACGTTACCTCCATTTCCGATACCATCTATTCTGGTAATTAGCGGTCCACTTCCGTACTGAGCATTAATAATAGTTCCACCTGCTTCAGATTCAGTTTTATGAGGAATTGCAGTATACGTTGAAATATTTCTTCTACCTGCTAAAAATGGAATCTTTTGACCTGTAGGCGCTGTTGTAGGATCAAATTTTTCAAATTGATTTTGACCATAAGCTATGACCGTAAAGTAGTATTCTTTATGATTTATAAGTGATCTATCACCTGTTGCAAATACATCTTCTGTTATTGTAAATGAATTATTTATACCTCCATTGTTACTTTCAAGAGTGACATCCTGAGGAACCAACTGATTTAAGTTAGGGTCTACTTCCCAATTTATCAGTTGTGTAATTCCATTTTTCACATCTACCTGAGCTACTAAACGTGCTTGATTAGGTAAATAAATATCGCCAATCGGCACATCTTCATTCGCAAATTGAAATATTTGAAATCCTTCAAAAATATAATCGAAATAAAATGGGTTGTCAGCAAGAACATCTTCTAAGTCCTCACCTGGAGGTAAAGCAATTAGTGGATCTCTTTCAATGTATTTATACTTGAAGTTATTTGAAGAACTCTTATAACTAAGAGACATAATTATTTGCTCATCTAGTTCTTGTATTTCTAAATCTGGAGCATCAGGACCATCTAAAACTCTAAAGCAATTATCAAATAATTGTTGAGCTTTATCATCCGCAACGATTACTTTCTCTACAGATGCGAACAAATCGTCATTTATCTGATCTCTTTCCCAGACTGCACCAGTAGTAATAAAGTTTAATGCACCAGGAGCAAGTGAAAATGGTCCCGCATTGTGCAAACCTCTTTTATCCTGCTGGTTTGCTGGTGATTCAAACCAATTCTTGTCTACAATCGGCTCAGTCTTTCCTGTAGTATCAAACGTATTTCCCGGGTAGGCATACAAAGTCTGTTCACCACTTCCATCAGGTGTAAATCCATCACCGTTTCCAGTACAAGCAGGTCCACAAGGAGTTTCTACAATTAAAGGGAAACCATTTTTCCACAAACTTCTCATGTAGTTGTAAAATTCAGGTCCACTGTCTGGATTACCAGAGAATGCATTAGTCGTATTATTATAATACATGAAACCTGACATAATAATTCTTTCGTTAACCCCTGTAACAGGACTTTCTGGAACACATATACCTTCGTCATTTCTAACACCATCGATACATCCATCTCGGTCATTATCAAGGCCATCAAAATAATCAGCAAAAGGCCCTTGGAAAAAGTCAAATCCTATTGCAGGTGGATTCAAACCGTAACCTAATGGACCTTCATCGTCAGCATCAGAATTGTATACATATCCAAGACCTCTTGGAATATCACTACCAATAATATCATCTTGTGCATTCCCTAAATCAGCATCAAACCATGTAGAGAAATATGTATCAGTTAATCTAAACGTTGATTTATTAAGAATTCTATAGTTATTAAAGGTCATGTTATTCACTTCATCATTCGTAGAAAAAGCAAACGCTTGAGCTCTAATTTCAAAACCTAAAGCACCAGCAGCAGTTTCAGTATGAACGTTACCTCTATCATTATATACCCACCATATAGTTTGGTCACCATAAAGGATATCTGTTTCTTTTTGAGTACAATCAAATTCTTTATCGATATCGTAAGCGGGATAATCAATGAATGGATCATAAAACTGATCACCGTCCCTATCAATAAATGGAGCTAGTACATATGGCAACTCACCATCTTTACCATTGCCTGGCCATTCAAGAATCGATGTAGGAATTTGGCTCTCGTAACCGGGAAATTCCTCAGCTTCGATACAATCTGCATCATCTAAGCACTCTAACCAAGCTTTGTGAATTTCTACTTCTTCGCGCAACAATATCCAATGCAAGTCATAATTATCACAAATATCTTTATCTGTGGTAGCTTTACCATCATCTGATAAAGGACCTGGCCAGTAATCATTACCCCTTTGACGGTATGTCATTGCAGCAAGTTTCAACTGGTTACCCTCATCTACACCACCTAACCACAAGGCCCCAGCAAACATTGAATGTTTGTTACTCCCTTTAGGCACTTCATAACGAGCCGTGTTTAAATCCCACCACATGTCGCCACCTCCAAGTATGGTAGTACGCACATTGTTTATGTTCAAATCTGATTGAGCTCTTGCTGGTTGGCATAGCTCCATCAATGTTTTCATAGAACCAGATGTTTTTCCTGAAGATTTTTTCCCTAATCCCGGAATCTCTCTGGCTACCATCATACTGGCTGATAAAAATCCAATTGCAACTAATAAATATCGTTTCATATTGATCCTTCTCGTTTTTCTTATTTATTAAAATCCAAATCTAAAACCTAACCTATACTGTCTTGGCGTGGCGTAGTTAAATGGATTATTCATGCGTGAATTATAGAGGTCCGTGTAAGATTGAGCATTCGTTTGAAAGTTCAAAGCATTTTGACCTTGTGGTGAGGCTAAGTAGCCATCATCTTCTGGTGCTCCAGTATAAGCGTAAACACCAATAACATTTCTAGTATTCAATATATTTAGAACAGTGAAGTAGACTTCAACATTATATGGACGTTTTCTTGCTGGCTTATCACCTTTCGCTTTAGGCTGAATGTACCAAACTTTGTTGATGTTTAAATCTAGTTTCGTTTGCCATGGCAATCTAGAACCGTTTATCTGTCCAGTTAATGGAATACCTGATGCCGCTTCAGTTAAAGCATAAGCTCTATTTCTTCTTGTATATGGACTACCTGAATTTAAGTTGAGTAATAAATTCGCTCCAGCATTCTCTAATATTGCTCTTGCAACTTTCCCTTGAGGACCATTATATCCTCTACCACCCGAATATCTATAATCCATGTTCAACACGACTACATGTCTGTTATCGTAATCTAAAGGTAAAATATATCTTAGGTTAGGCTGACCTGATCTTGCCAAGTTCGCACCTGAATTAGGACCTGAACCAGAACCGTCAGCAAACTGCAATGTGTAGTTAGCTGTAAGCGTAATGTTAGATTCAGGTGTTCTTCTCAAGTCAAATTGGAAAGTGAAACCTTTTACAGTACCAAAATCTTGATTACCATATGTTATGTAAGTTAACGGATAGGCTTCATTCAATGAAACAGTCTGCATCATATCTCTCATTTCTCTGTAGAAGGCTGAGACCTTTAATGCCGAATTTCTTGAAAGCATTTGTCTGAAACCGATTTCATAATCCGTTGTTTTTTGAGGTTTCAAATCAGGATTTTGAAGAAATCCAGGTGCTCTACCATTCTCTAATTGTAAATAAGCCAAAGGATCCATTCTGTTTAATCCTGGATCAGGTCTACGCACTAATAAATCATAGTGGGCAAAAAATTCAGCTTCATCGGTAATTGGAAACTGAAACGAAACTCTAGGAGAAACCGTTACTTGAGGTGAATAATCAATAAATGATTCATCAACCGTACTTGACAGATCTTGTTGATCAGGGTATTTTAAATAAGGTTTGATACCTCCTGAAGCATCAGCAATTTTCTTTGGGTTTGCTTCTATAATACCCTCAGAATTATACCATGTACTTCCATTTCTATAACCTACTATGCTTTTAGGATTATTAATATCATCAACGTAGACAACATAATCATTTCCTATACCTTGAGGGATTTCAGCGCCTGCAAGACCAGTCGCTCCTAAATCACCCACTTTATACGTTGGATACAACACATAAGGATCAGCTAAAACAGATTGATTTGCATCAAATCTGTCTACACGAACACCTAGGTTAAAGAATAAATCGTTAAACGTGAACTGATCTTGAATGTATCCTGCCATGTAAATCGGCTGAAAAGCTGCAATAGATCTATTTTGAGGATCTGTATAGAAATCTTTTAAAGTTGGATTACTGCTTGTAACATTACCTGTATAATCATAACCGTAATATGACACCAATTGAGATCCTCCAATATTTATTAATTCACTGGCAGAAAACATATCAAGCGTAAAGTCATTTGGATCGTAACTGTCTATATCCAACCAATCCGTTCCATTTTCGTCCAATCCACGATTTAATCTTACATTTCTATCAAATGTTCTTGGCTTGCCCGCATCATATGCTCTGTCGTAATTTATTGTATCCTGAAAAACACCATTAGCATCGTAAACAGGTATAGGGTTCGCAATGTCTAATTCTCTAATTGCATCGTTCTGCAATAATCTCATCTGTGTCCAAAGACCATTTCCTGAAATACCATATCCTCTATCTACACGCTGCTCAAATTCAATTCCAACAACCAGCGAGTGATTCTTTACGTTAAAAGTTGAGTTAGCCGTCAATCTAAATTGCGTGTTAAGATTTTCATTATAACCACCTTGTAATGCACCAACATTTGTCCAAAGACTATAAGCTGCAGTTGGGTTATCTCCATTTATTAATCCACCACCCGCTTGAATATTTGTTAAACTGTTATTTCTATTCGAAATAGTACCATTTTCAATAAAGTCAT
>Ga0102906_1000050_pt1 | contig 33069 bp, 24 predicted proteins | sample Colrivmet1556A02_FD_78498 | JGI IMG/M metagenome (GOLD analysis project Ga0102906, IMG submission 78498) | Estuarine microbial communities from the Columbia River estuary - metaG 1556A-02 | ecosystem: Environmental > Aquatic > Marine > Intertidal zone > Estuary | place: USA: Columbia River... | reverse complement strand
ATTACCAGTATCATCAACGTTTAGGTTAGTTGCAAGAGCTGGAGAATAATCCAACACACCAGCAGCAGCTAGTGCAGAAGCAACGTCAGAAGAACAAACAACAAAGTTGCCTTTTCCTCTACGAGTTTCTTTAGAGATCACATTAGCTTCTCTTTCGAGTTGCATAACTAGACCTTTGAATTTTTCAGCCATCCAACGACCATCACTATCAGTACCGACATCAAAGATACCAGATACTGCAGTTGAAGTTTGAAGTGCACCGATTTTTGCTTTAGTAAGAATAGTTCTTACCATTTCACGGTTAATTTCAGCTAAGATTTCAGCTGAAAGAATGTTAGCAAGTTCGCCTTCAGCGTCTAGACCGTGGACTGCTTTAAGATCTTGAGCAAGTTCCATAGTGTATTCAGCTTTAAGAGCTCTTGATTTAGCTGTAACGGTTGATTTCTCGATTGAGAAAGCCATTTCGCCAAATGCGTCACCACCAGCAATTGCTGAACCAGCTACGTGAGTACCTTGGGCTTCAGCTTGAGCTGTAGTATCGCCTTCACCGTAAGTTGATACTACATCAGCAGTATCAGCAATAGATCCATCAGTATCAGCATCAACTACACCAGCAAGTCCAGTAGGATCTGCTTGATGAGTACCTGCTCCTGAGAAATCAGTATCAGCTTCGTCGAATAATGCTTCAGTACCACCTTGAGTGCTGTACTTAGACTTCATTGCAAAGATTAGACCAGTTGGACCAGTCATAGGTTGAACGCCAGCAATATCATAAGCGATAAGGTTAGGCATTGCACGCCTTACTAAAGAGATCAAAACCGGATCAAAGTTAGCAACAGAAGAACCGGTAGCGTTAGCTGCGGCTGCTTCTGTAACAAAACCTTGAGTTTGGTTTCGCTCTTCTTGCAAAGCAATTTCTTGGTTTTCCAAGAGTCGAGCAGTAACGGCTTGCTTGTACTTGCTGTCTATAGCTGGAGCATCTGAGTGCTCAAGTACTGGTTGCCATTTCTCGACTAATTTATTATCTGTATTAAACATATTTGTCCCCTAATTAGATAAAATTATTTTGAGTTAGTAATAGCTTGTGTGTATCTGCTCATATTATCTGAAAGATCAACCGGAGCTGAATCATTTCCTATAACTGCATCTACTTCAGATTCTGTTTCACTTACATCAGACTTGAAGTATGATTCTTTGATAGTAGTTACTTTCATAGTGAAAGTTTCTAGATCTTCAAAATCAATAGATTCAACTAATGATGCGAGTTTCTCAGCTTCTGTATCAGCAAGCCCTGAAGAAGCTTCTCTTATTACTTGAGCGCGCGCATATGTTTGCGTAGTTTCATGTAACTTGATGTTTTCTTCTGTGGATTTATTGAGTTGTTCCTCTAGTTCAGCAACTTGCTCGGCCATATCGTCGATTAAATCTGCTTTACCTTCTGGTACTTCAATGTAATGTTCCTTAAAGACAGTCTGTAAAGAAGCCATAAAGTCTTCAGCAATCTCAGTCCTAAGACCAGTACTTACTGCTACTTCATTTTCTTTCATCCAAGATTCTACAACATAGTTCAAGTAGTTATCTACTTTTTCTACGATAGTCTTTTGAATATCACCAACTTCTTCTTCAAGGTTTTGCGCGTATTCGCCTTCTAATCTATCGATTTCTGCACCTAATTTTGACTTAAGTGTTGCTTCGAAGATTGCTTCAGCTTTTGCTCTGAATCCTTCAGACAATGTAGCTTCCTCAGATACTAATGCATCTAAATCTTCTGAATAATCAAATTCCACTGCTTCTGCTTTCGCAGATGCATCACTAGGTTTAGCTTTAGGATCAACAGCTTTCGGTGCTTTCTTAATAGCTTTATCTAGGGAACCATCATCTTCAGACTCATCGACTTTATTCATCTTTGCAAACATAGCTTGCGCTTCATGTTTTTTTGCCTTTTTAAGCATCTCAACTGCAGCGTTAATAACACCAGCTTTAGTAGAAGGAGTTTTAAAAGCAGGAGCAGTTTCTTCTACTTCTTCTTTTTCTTCTTCTTCTTTTTTAGCTTCTGTTACTTCTCCAGCATCAGCGTCTTCAGAAATTTCCTCGTTTCCAACTTCGTTTTCAACGAGCTCTTCTGAAGTTTCCACTTCAACTTGCTCTGCATCTTGAGATTCGCCTAAATCGACTACAGTTTCTTCAACTGCTTTTGTGTCTAATTCTGACATTTTTCTCTCCTATTATAGAGTTAAAGTTTAGAGAGGAAATTTTTAAACGCTCTTATTTGCGCCTCAGCTAAATGCTTCGACGGCGTACGCTTAATTTCAGTCTCAATCTTTTCAATTTCTTGTGCTTCTAAAATACCATTATTCCATATCCAATCTACTCCTTCCATAATTCCATTGACAAATGCCTCTGGAGCGGAAGGATCTTGAACGATATCTACTGTGGCTAACATAAAGTCAGACCCAACATAACTAGTACCATTTTTCTGTACAAGACTACCCATACCACGACTTGATACACCAAGCTTAACTCCTCCATCTAACAAACCTTCAACGATTTGTCCCATAGGGGTTTTAAGAATTGATGCTTTTCCTACAACATTATTTCCCTCAAATCTGAGGTCTGTAATTTTGTGTGAAACCTTATCTAGATTAATAGTAGGACCTTCGGGGTGATTTAACTCACCAACTGCCCTACCACTGAGAACTTGCTCAGCGACATATTTGTCAACTGCAGCCTCTAGAATTTTTTTCTCATATATGCGGCCATTACGATTTTTCTTATCAGCCTGCATAAACACGCCTTCAATAACATGTTGTTTTCCACCGGATTTAGTAGCTTCGGTGAAATGACTAATATTGCTTTCTGTATATTCCGTAATTAATTTCATTTTAATCCGCTTGTTTTTCTTTAACGCGATTGATTACAGTAGAGCCCAACTCAACTTTCTTAGCATTCATAGCAGCATCTATTTTTGCTGTCATAATACCGTCGAAAGCTGTTTTAGCTTTTACCAAATCATCATCTTTTACGTTACCAATAAGTTCTTCAATTTTACTCATTCGTTTCTTTCCTTTAATATATTTATAATAATTTAGATGTCAAGGTCTATATCGTCGACGTCCCCAGCAGCTTTTTCAGCATTTATTTGCTTATCTAGCTCTTTTATTTCAACATCGGACTGTCTTAAGATCTTTTTTCTAATCCATTCATCTGAAACATACTTTCCAACGTAATCTTCCAACGTTCCTAACATTTCAAATCTTTCTCTATACATTTCAGATTCTTTAAGTTCTGCAAAATAATTATCTTCAATAAAATCAAAAACAATATCTTGTCTAAACTTAGTCCAATCTTCTTTTGTAATTATACCTTTAAGCAATAACTGTGTTTTCAATACTTGCATAAAGACATCTGAGAACCTTTTTCGAAGTCTATCAATAAACTTCTTAAACTTCACTTCATCTCTTGTGATTTCAGTGCTTCTACCTAAACTAAATTGAACTTCTTGTTCTAATCTAGCCATAGGTACATTTAAACTTCTATATAGTTTCTTTTGGAAATATAAAATATCATCAATTTGTCCAAGATTCTCTCCACCTGGAAGAGTACTAATTTCAGTACCTCGACCACCTTCACGTCTCGGTAAGAAGAAATCTTCTAACATCGACATGTGTTTACGATCATCCTTAACTGCACCAGTACTAGCATCATATACCATTTTGTTACGATACTTATTCATGATATTGGTTAAGTATTCTTCTGCTTTACCTTTAGGTAAGTTACCAACATCAATATAGAATATACGCCTTTCTGGTGCACGTGATATTCTGTATATTACAAGTGAATCTTCCATCATTCTTAATTGATTCACAGGCTTAATTGCTTTATGCAAATAAGATAAAATTCGTTTGCGAGAAGGATCTAACATTCCAGAAGTGCCATATACAATAGCATCTGGATGTATTTTTAAACCTTCATTTGATTGTCCTATTTTGTCATCTTGAAATAAGAAATATTCTTTTTGCTTAACAATAACATCGGCATTAGTTTTTGGATCTCTTTTAGATTCAATTTCTTTTACCTTCCTAAGCTTTAAAGGATCAATATACCTAAGCTCTTTAATTCCAGCTTTAGGATTTGTGTCATCTATCATCACATGATATGGTAATCTACCATCAATATACCATTTTCTAAAAATATCATTTCCATATGAAGTAAAATCAAGTAAACGTATTACTGTTTTAAATTCATTTCTAATAGAATCTTTTATTTTATCTGATGCATCAACTTTGTCTAATACTATAAAGACTGGAGCTGAATCTCCATCACCAATAATTGCCTCATTTACAATATCTTCAATAGCCGCATCAGTTTCAGGCTGAGTAGCTACATCTCTATATTTAATAATGAGATCTTGTTCATTCTTTTGTTTATCACCGTCTAAATCAACATATGCACCAAAATGTCCACCGCTAGATATTACACCTGCACCGTCCTGTTCGGTATCTGGCACAAAAGAGATCGGTTCCCCGCCTTTTCCACCTTTTCTGTTGATTTCGAATCCGAAAAATTCTGCCATAATTACTCCAATATTATCAGAGAGGACAATTGTCCTCTCCTCTAATATTATTTATACAACTTATTTTTAGCTAGTTGTGTCAGATTCCCAATAGCTACAAACTAAATCAACTGCAAATTCTTCAATTTCATCTGAAGAATCATAGTTAAGTTCAATTGCTGCTACTGAAACAGGCCAACACCCTCTCATATTATAAGTTTTTACTGTTGCGCCACTTTTATCAAGTTGTTCGATGATTATATCGGCTGAATAATCAGTAACATTGGCTATGCCAGTATTACTTTCATGTCCATTAATTCCGTTCATCCATCGTTCGAACGCGTTCCTAACAGCAAAGTCAACATCATTAATGATAGTTAATCCGACATTTTCGAATATTCTATCACCAGCAATACTAAATTTTCTTCCGCGGAAAGCAACTTCAACAGCACCTATAGTAGATGCAGGAATTGAAATTTGCTTACACATAAAGGAAGTTAACTCAACATCACCCTGAGCATAGCTCGGGAAGTTAACAGTCGCTTTGAACATATTAGGACGTGCACCGCCACCAGTAAGTTTAGATTTAAAATCATCTACTCCTAAGATTGCCATTATACTGTCCTCCTATTAAGAACCTGAGATTTCAGAGAAATCTACACCGGTTCTAGTTGCAATAAAGTTCAAAGTTATGAAGTTAATAGATCTTGCAGGTTTAATATAAATATCAGCTACAAAATTATTAGTATCAATGACTTGACCCGTGTTATTGGTTGTATCGCAAACAACTGAAAAATCAGTTATTCCTCTACGACCTTTTACGTCTCTTAAAAACGGTTCAACTAAGTTTCTAAATTGCGCTCTTGTAAATTCATCATTGAATTCGAAAAGCTGCGCTCTAGCAGCAGTTGAAATTGCTTTTTCTAAAGTATTAAACAATCTACGTACGTTAATACGATCGAAAGCTGAAGGCTTAGAAAGCAAAGTTTTATCACCAAAGAGAAGTGTTCCTTCTCCTGGGAATGAGACAACTGGATTAACCCGCGCTTTATAGAGAGTATCTCTATCGGCTTTAACAGGATTAAATGCCAATTTAATTACACCAAACAGTTGACCTCTTGTTGCTCCTGCAGGTGAAAACCATGCATCGGCAGTTTTATCGGTAGCTGCACAAAGACCAGCAATATGGCCAGCTGCTCCAATCCATCTATATGCATCATTATATTTGTCATAAACATAAATCGCACCAGAATCGGCAGATGCGTAAGAACTTGAAGTGAGCGTGTCAGCCCAAGCTTTAACGTCAGCTGCTGGAGTAGTAGCGTTAACTGTGTCGTCGATTGGTGGAGATACAAATGACATACAATCTTTTCTTGCGGCTGCAATAGAGATCAAATCATTTGATATCGTATTTGCTCCATTTGCATCTGGATATGCAAATAGAAGTTGAACATCAACTGTTTCAGCATCTTCTAATAAGTCGAATGCTGTTGCAATTTCTGCTGCGGTTGGTGTACTATCATCAACACCACCTGATAGAGATCTACCAGTTACTTCTATGTCAGAAGCACTTGATAAACCAGCCATAGATGATACTGTGCTAATTGCACTACCCGCTTCGGTTAATGTTGTGTGATGATCCATCCATCTAATATAAGAAGAACCAGTATTGATTACGTCTTTATAATAGTTTGATGTGCCATCTTCTTTTTTAGCGTCAGAACCTTGTGACATGAATGCAAAAGTTTCTAGAACTGTTCCAGCAGTTCCGCTAATGTCGCCATCTTCGTCAATAACGATTACGTGTAGTTCGTCTCCAATGGAGCCTTTACCCAATGATGTCGCATAGTTAGAAGTACCAGGAGCAGAGTCAAAGCTTGAAGCATATGTCCAACCGGCAAATAAACTGCCCTCTGTACACATAGCTACTCTAAGACTATTTCCTTTAATTCCGGAGTATTTGGCTGCCCAAATTCCTACAGAAGCTGCACCACTACTATATGAAGCATCATACACTGAATCATTTTTGATGGATAGGCCTGAACCATCAGCAGTAGCATTACGCATGCTTGTGCTATCGGTTCGAACAACTTTTAGGCTGTTACCGTATTTAAGAAATCCGGCAGCAGTTAAAAAGTATTTATATGTACTGTTGTCTGGTGTTCCGAATACTTCCGCTAAGTTCTTTTCAGAGCTTATTGAAACTACTTCGCCTACCGGACCCCAGTTAAATGCACCTACAGTTCCGCCAATACTGGTAGAGACTGCTGGTACCACGCCCGTTGCGTCAATTTCTTTGACTTGGACGCCTGGTGATACTTGAAATGCCATCGCTTTATCCTCTCAATGAGTTTTAGTTATAAGTCCACATTATAAGTTAATTAACCTTTCGGTTACATTCATACTTATATTTATAATATAAAATATTCTAGAAAACACCGTCATGTCTTCCATTAGGTGTTTCGAACCATACTTGACCATCTTCGTCTACTTCATACTTAGGTTTTTCTGGATCATCGTTAACAAAACCAAACGGAATTACATCATCCTGAATAGCTTTGAGTTGTTCGTTATATAACATCTTCTTCATTTCTATATCTGTCATACCCAAAAAGATGTCAGTTGTTGTAAACCAACCAAATAATACTAGATTCATCATTAAATCATCATGATTACTAAGTGAAGCTTCAAAAGATTGACCTTTTGCAACAAATGTACTCATTTCTACTATTGTGTTTGCATCTACAATGTTTATTTTTCTTTGTTCTATTAAATCTTTTATATTAGAACAACCAATACGCTTGACTCTACGAGTCATAGTAGCACCAATTGCTCCTCGTTTAACAGTCGATTCTACAAACATATTTTCATATTCTAAATCATAATATAATCCATTACATACCAATTGACCAGCATCATTAGATTCTATAATCACATAAGCTTTATTAAACAAATATGCGTATTTATAAATTAGATCTGGATATAATATAGGCGATATAATATTATCTCTAAAGACCGCAACTTGTTGAAATGGATTTGTACTAATATCAATAATAGTAAAAGTTGAATAATCTTGTCCTCTACCTCTGGCCACATCAACACACATTACATATTCATGATCTTGCAAAGGCATTTCATAAATATATACGTTTTCTTTTACCATAACCGGTTCATGCATCTTTTGTGCAAGCAAAGAATTTGCATCTATTAGAGTCCCGCCCCGGCCTAGGAAGGTATTACCAAATTCTTGATCGAACTGTAATTCTGAAGTATTAGCAATTGTTAATGCTTTCCAAGTTTCATCTCTACCCGGAACATCCCACCAATCAACTCTAAACGCTTTAAATTCATTTTCTTTTGAAACTGCACCTTCCCATAATTTGTGATATACATTACCAACACCATTTGCAGTAGAAGTAACAATTATTTTAGTGTCACTACCTGATGAAATAACAGGATATGTTGAAGTATAGAATTCTGCATCATTTTCTACAAAAGCAAACTCATCAAGAAACAATAAATTAACAGATAAACCCCTAATTGAAGAAGCAGATGTTGCAGTTGCAATAATTCGTGAGTTATTTGAAAATTCTATTGAGCCTTTATTGAGTGCCTTTGTGCCTGGTTGCAAAAAGAATGGAATATTTTCTAATGCTAAAGTAACACGAGCTAACATTTCTCTTGCAACTACACCCTTGTTTGCCAAGATTGCAATAGTTTTTTCAGAATGAAATAGAGCATACCATAAAAGATATACTACACTAGATATTGATTTACCGCTTTGTCGACATGCTAAACATATACTGAAACGATTAGCATTAAAATGATTAAACATTTCTTCTTGGTATGGATATAAATCAAATGGAACTAAACCTTCATCAAGAGATATAATTTTTACATAAGTTTTTGCAAAATATGCAGGATTATCCATGCACTTTTTGTATTCTCGAACTTGTTCCGCAGTAAAACCTTCTTCAAGGCCATCTCGCTTTACATTAACATTACCTAAATAACCAAATTCGTTATTTTTAATCTTCGCCATGTTCTATTATATTTTCATTTTTTGAATTTAACATTTTTTGCAAATCAGTAGTACTTCCGACAAAAACATTATTATTAGTAATACGCTTATTTGCATCTAAACGTTCTTTATTTAATTTTTTCTTTGTTGTTTGTAAAGCCATAAGTTTATCCGTGACATCAGCAATATTCTTAATGGAATTGCTAAGTACTTCGAAAGCTCTAGGATGCTCAGACTCTCTGGCTAATTCTGACATAACATCTAATGATCTTGTACCATTGTGTATTAAATCTCTATAAGTTGCCCGTGAGAATTCATAATCGTCTTTTATGTCTTTATTATCGATATCGTCTGTTGTTAAAATTCTATCTTTTTGTGGTAGATTTTTTGCGAGACTATCTTCTAATTTCTTTCTTTTATTCATAATATTACCAATCTTATGTGTATGATGCAACAGTTATTGTAGCACCAGACGTTGAACCAGTCAAAACTTCACCTATATTTAACCAACCTGTTGGTTGTGCAACTGTAATTGTTCCAGTATCAGGATTAGTTGTATATGCAGTATTACTCACTTCCATTGTATTATTTGAAATCGAAGAAGTAATAGTTTCGCCAGAAACAAACGTACCACTTAACACAGTACCATATATTGCGAATGATTCTGGAACACCTATAGGATCATATGCGGTAGTTATTTTATATTCATTTGCTCCTGGAGTTCCAGAAGATATAAGTGTATCTTCAGGATCAGCCGTAAGAGGATTAAGTCCTAAATCAACACCATAAAATTTTTCGTCGGTATTAGCTTTATTAAAGTAATCTATATCTATTTCTTTAATTATAGCAGTATTTGCAGTAGGTCCAAAGAATCTCATTTTTAATGTAAAATCTAATGTATACATAAGAACTCTTCGAGTTGCAAAATCACCTTCATAATCATCTTCTATTGCAGTACTATTTAAAATAATAGGAACATCTTGTTTATATGACCAACCATTAATAGGTTTAATAGAAACGGTATATTCAGGTTGAAAATATGGAAGTATTTGTTCTAAAATTTGTAAACCATCATCTTGGTTTTTTGCCATAATAGTAAGCTGCATACCAATATTATATGGCGACATATGCTTAACTACCTTTTTCTTATAAGAATCTGTTGCATGTTTTTCTGAAATAACTGCCATTTTATTTAATTTAGAAGTATTATCTTGTTCTAAACTTGTAATTTCAAATGACATTCTAGGTAGTTTTAAAGCCATACTTGCATCTGAACCAGTACTAGCGTCTATTCTAGATAAGAATTTTTGTTTAGGTCCATAAGAAAGAGGAACTTTAATTTGATTTAATACTCCTCCAGAACCGTCTAATCTAATAACACTAATATTATTAAACATCGTACCAAAAACTGCTACGGATTTTCTTAAGGTTGAATGATAAAAATGAGTTCCAAACATTAGTAATTTTCCGATGCATCGCCAAACGGATTAGATTCAGTGAAGTCTAAGAAACCATCGGCTTCAACTTCAAAGGTTAAATTACCCGATTGATCGTCAGTTGGATCTACATATATGCTATTATCGCCTATATCGTAAACCTTAGTTATTGTAATTGTATTTGCGCTTGTTCCACCAACAGCAGTTAATGTAGATGAAACAACAAAATCTCTTGCTTCAGCAATACCAGATACACCAATATTAGATACTCCAAGTCTACCCGTTGTTGGAGATAGTTTAGTAATTGTTTGTATTTCACCAAACACTGAAGTGTTAGGAGATGTTGTTAATATTTGAGTTATAATTTCACTTGCTTCTGGATGTTCATTAGCAGTACAATTATAATCTAAAGTAACTTGATATGAACTTGTAACTTGAGCAACATCAATAGATTCGATACCAGTTTCAAAATCTTCGTCATTATATTCATATAATGAACACTGAAGTTTATAAACGGGTAAGTTAGATAATTGATAAAATGGTTGTTCATGTTCTACGAAAGTAATTTCGAAGAATTTATTTGTCATAGGAAGAAATAAAATATCACCTTCTAAAGGTTTAGGACTTACTATATCAGCAGTATTCCAAAACCCTATATATTTTTCCCACTGTCTACGTGAGATAACAAAGGTGGCTTCATCTCTAATTTCTAAACCAAACTTAGAATATAAATCTCCTGCTCCTTCAAATCCATCAGAACTTTCTATATACGCTTCTATCATATAAGCATCATTAAATTTCGATGCCCTATCTTCACCTAAAACAAAATCTCTACTTACCATTGTTCTAGGCATATAATATACATCTTGGCCATAAATCTTTAAAGATTCAATAACCAAGTCTTCGTATAAATTTTGCTCTGACTTAACTGCCTGAGAAAAGTAAACAGATCTTGCCACTTATTTTACCCCACCATGAAATCAATTGGATCTTCCCAATTGAGTCGTGCTTGTTCTTCTAATTGTATTAATGCCTCGTTTGCATCATCAAATAATTGTCTACCATTAAAGGTAACTCCACCAGGCATTACCATACCCTCAAATTTAATAAGATTTGCACCCCATTGTCGTTTAATTAATTGTGTTGCATATTGTTTTAAGAAATAATCATCATATATATCTGTATATGATGCAGGATCTAATATTCTTTGACAATCTAATATTAAATATGTCTGTCCTGCAACTGCTTCTTTTTCCCAATCCATATCGATTCTAATCGTATTACGATGTCTATTAAAATCATAATGATGATCATCGCTATCAATAATAAGATCTACCATTGATAACCACTGTTGTGATATTTCATAATTAACTAAACTTCCTAAATAACCTAACGAATATATATCATTTAAATGTAATTGATATTTAATATCAAACAATGAAGCAGTTGTAGTAGTATCGCTAATAGGGAATATACGAGTTACATTTGTAACAAGATCAGGAACATCTAAATATCCCTTTTCTATGTCACCTAGAGTGATTGAACTTATAACACCGGTTGTTCCAGAAGCTCCACCAGTTACTGTTTCACCTACTGTAAATGTAGTAACGGTTGCGTGTGTTATATACGGATAATATAATTTAACTCCTGCAGAACCTGCAATTACAACTGCAGTTGCTTCAGATGAGCTTCCTGTAATTGTTTCACCTACGGTAAAATTACCCGCGACTGAGGCAGATAATGTTAAATACGATGCTGTTACTAAGTGCTTAAGAAATACTCTTTCTACTGCATCGCTATGATACGTGTTATAAAATTGAAATGCTTCATCGATTCTATCATCAACCTGATCGTCATCAACATTAATTTCGATCACTGGATGACCTAATGCTCTTTTGCAGTAAGCTATAAGTGTCGCTCTTGAATTTGGTTTAGCCATATTGTTCTCTCTATATCTTTATTTATACGTCCCAATCGAGGAATGCCAAAACGTATGTTTCTCCGCTAATCATTTGGGTTATACCACTGTGTGTCCACACAAGATCAGAATAATTATTATTACTTCCATGTTCATAGTTAGTTAAAGTTGCATCATCTATATCAAGCATACCATATTGTCCCGTATTATCATCGACATTACACCAAAAACATTGTTGCCAATTGGCAACGCTATTACTTGCGGTAGCACTTCCACTAGTGTGTGTTCCACCTAATCCTTCATATGTTGCATTATCGGCCCTTTGGGAAAATCTTATCCTAAAATTTTCTGTTCCTTGAGTTACGTAATTATTAGTTGTACTAGATCCAGTGATCCCAACAAATGCAGCAGTAATTTCTCTATCAGGGTTTGTACTATAACTTCCAAGTCCTAATCCTCTATATTTACCATCACCAGTAATAGATCCTAAATCACCAGAATCCCCATATCCAGAATTTGCTTCACCATATCCTATCCTATAATTAAAAGTGTAAGTAGTACCTCCACCTTTTCCGCCACCTCCACCGCTAGAAGTAGTACTACCGGCTATTCCTGCAGTTATTACAATATTTTCTAATGTATCACTACCATCACCGCGATTAGCACACGTTTTATTAGTATTAACAAAATCACCATAACTTATAGAACCACTTGTAGGAATATTAGCATTTACACTATTATTGGGCACATATGAACCACCTTTATATAAATCACTAAATTTAATACCTCCAGAAGGAGTATTTCCTTCATTATGAACCGATAAAATTTCTGTGGCACTTATATCTGGAGTACCTATATCAGGTGCAGTGGTGCCCACTAATTTTTGTCTATTATTATAATATATAGTTTCCCATCCAAATATTGCATACGTTATTTCATTAAACGTTACAGAATAGGAACCAGAACCAGTAATAGTAACCCAACAAAACCAATGTCGGTCTGCACCATTATAAACAGATCTAATTTGTCCTGTACTACAATTAGTTTTATCACTTGCTGCAAAAGAATAAAGATTTCCTCCAGATCCTCCATCGTGTATTGCTGTTCTCCATATCACTAAGATTTTTTGATTATTAGTACCAGTAACATTTTGTGTTATTGTAGTAAAACCTGTTTCACCAACACTCTGTGAAGCTGCTGTTCCCACGTTCATTGCTGCGGTATAATATGACATTAAATATTAAACTCCAAATTTTTCCAACTATTAGTAATATCAGTATCTGGATGTACATTAAGATCTAGTTGGAAATCTTCATTTTCGGCCTTTGCATTATGTTTAATTGCAAAATCTCTACTATTATATGTAATATCTAAATCTGACCATATTGGTGTTTTAAATGAATCACTATTTAATCTCAAATTAGCTTGAGTTGTTATTGAATCAGTATAATCTGTATTAGGTACCATTAACATTTTCCAGTTTGTAATTCCTAAAGCTTTATAAAACGGACCTTCAATTTTTAAAAAATCTGGATCATATATCCACGATTTAGAACCATTTCCATCATTTCTAGTTAATTCTACATGGGCCCAATAAAAATTACTTTGATCTACACCATCATCAATCCAATGTTGTGTTGGTCCATAATAACCAACTCTTAATGCAATTATTCGTTCTACTCCACCATCTGGTTTTTCTGTTATTTTTTGTATTCTATGAGAATCCCAACCAGAAGTATTAATAAACGTACCCCTAATTTCGTCGTACATATTATTATCATTTAATAAATCACCGGTAAGATGATCCCAATTATATGTTGGCTTTGTTGCGTGTTTTAATTGAGGTAAAGAAGATTGAAAACAACTAGAAAAAGTCCCGTCATCTATTAAATCTTGCATTTCAACTAATGTTAAGGCTGTGATTTTATATTCCATAGTTCTATTTATACTCTTTAAAGTTTACCATTAATCTGTCTAGATCTATTTATAACTTCCAATTTTCTGGATGCGTCTCTTTTAATTTTTTTATGTGTTTATCTGGAAATACATAACAAATATCCATATTCCATGCTATAATACTTTTACGTACATCATCTTCTATTATTGGTGCACGATGCAATAACCAAGAAGGAAATATAAGCATATCACCGGCTTTTGCGTCTGGTTTTATAATTTGTTGTGTTTCTGGATCTAAAAACTCAGTAATATACTTTGTATCAGGTATTTCTATAAAATATACACCAGACCATTGACAATATTGATGATTATCCCAACTAATAAAGTCTGATTTTTTCATTTGATGATACCACATATGCATAATATTAAATCTATATTCTAAACCGGTTATTTCTGGTTGAATATGAAATTTAGCATGTTCGCGAAATTTATTTTCTGCAGAATCTAAAAATATTTTCTTGTAAGCAACATGAGGTTCTTGTTCTTCATATACTTTCCAAGGAGTAGGTTCAAGTTCGGGTTTTGTATTATTAGATAATGTTAAATCTAGATAGTCATTTGTTAAATCTTGATATTGCCATTCGGGTGGTAAGAATGGAGAGGTATAATGATTATGACCATCAAATTTACTAATACCTAAATTATATTCTTGAGTACCTATTTTAGTTGGTAATGTATCAAAAAAATCTAATAAATTTTTGTTAACTTCTTCGTAATTATTGATTTCATATTTATATATTAGGTTCTTCATTAAATGTCCAATCTGTAGTTTCTTCTATTTCTTTTATAAATTCTATAGGTATATTCACATCTGCTATTATTGTACCAGAGCCAGTTAATTGATTATTATGATTTGTTATTCCATAAATACTACCAAAATATTTTCCATTATCTCCAATTTCTAAATTATTAGGATATGATACTCCATATTTGTCATGTAAATGTATAGGATATTCATTAGATGAATCATTTGTTGTTATTAATAACTTTTCTATATTTTTATCTTTCCATGCATTTTCTATTATATTAATATCTTCAAACATTCCTTTAAGATATTCGTCTCCTGTCATAAATATTGGAGTACTGTTAAATATATCTGGTCGAACATTTACTTCTAAAAAATACCATTCATTATCAGAAGTTAATGCTCCACAAAAACTTCCTTCCCAACACCCATAATTTTTCCAACCATCCATTTTAGCAATATAATTTAAATAATTATGAGCCTTTTGTCTTACCAATAAATCATTTTCTTTTGTAAGTGGTTTAATATATGAACCAAAATACCAAACGTTTGCATCAACAGTTTTATTAAGATTTTCTCCTATTATTTGTTGAGTGTGTGTTATAACATATTTTCCATTAGATATAACAAAAAATACATTAGTTTCTATCATATCATGTATATATTCTTCAATATAATAATGAAAATCTTGATGTCTAGGCCATTCCCTATTTCGAAATTGCTCTATCGCTCGTTGAGCGTCTTTTTCAGAATTAAATATACACGCTGGATTCCAAGTATATGATGGTTTTTCTATACATGGAAATGTTAAATCTTTACAGTAATTTTCATTCGAATATTTACCACTACGTATAAGTTTAGGTATTTTATATTTTAGCTCTTGGGCTAAATATTTTGAATAAAGTTTGTCTGTTTCTAATCTACTTGCCTTTACAGAAGGACCTATATATTGTACTTTATCGGCAAAATGATCATGAAGAAACCCAGCAGTTGGAATACATACTTGTAAAATATCTATATTATATTCATTAATAAGCTTTTCTGTAAGGGATATTAACTCATTTTGTCTTTCTTCTTTTTCTTCATCATTTATAAATGGGCCAGAAGCTGTGGCTACAATAAGATTATCATTATTTTCTAGATGATTTATTCCAAAAGACGGTTCATACTTTGTGGTATCATGCCAATTAGTATATACTATATGACCCGATTTTACTAATTCTATTAATGAGTGGAAATGTGCCTTAGGCAAATTATAGTTCAATATGTTCATAATAAATTCGAATTCTAAATATTAAACGTTATAGTTTGAGTTCCTGAAGTGGCTATATAATTACCAGAAGTAAGTGAATGTACAGTACTATATGTGCTAAACGATGATCTATTAATAGTATTTGATCCTATTGTTATTGATGTCCAGCCAGTCTGCAAACTTCCATTCCATGTTAATAATACTCCTACTCCCGAAAAGTTAGTATGTAGACCGTTAATTTGTGTACCACTTAAAGTATCAACAGTAGTATCTCCTAAACTTCCTACTGAAACTCCTGGAATATAACCATATCTTGTACCAGGTTTGGCAGTTTGTGATCCTATTGTCATAGTTGTTGACCACGCAGCAGACATTCCTTTGAATTCGGCTAAACCGTCTGGTGTAGATAAACCCGCAGCTGCAGCAGCAGCCCGCATAGATCCACCTCCGCCAAACTCTGTAGTTACAACGCTAAGTGAAGTGGGATTACTATTAGGAACTCCCATGTTTTATTCCTACTAACTAGCTGGTGCTATAACACCGATATCTACTTTATGTGCGATACCTAATGCTACTTCTTCAATTCTAGCTATTGTTGCATCGGCGTCATATGTAGTACCATCAGCTTTATAACAAACGTTAACGTTTCTAGTATGAGTAAGAGCCGGAGAGTCTGAAGTAAATGTTACTATAACATCTCTAACATCATTTTCTTCATCAATAGTTTCACCTTCATTATCCGGATCAGGCATTGATGTAGTTCTTTTACCAGTAAAGGTTTCGTCTATTTTATATGTAATTGCCATTTTATTTTCCTATATAATTAATTAACTAAAGCAAGCATTATAAATTGCTTTAACTTTTGTATCTTCGGCAGAGACATTGCTGTCTTTATCAAAAATCTTTTGTGTGTTATCATCGTAATCGATAATAAGCTTATCGTCATCATCAGCGGTAGGCGTTGAAGGCCCATCGTAAAATGTTGCTGTTCTCATTGTTGCCATTATTTTTCCTCTAATTTTTTCTCTAATTCTTTTACTTTATCACTTAGTTCTTTTATAGCTTCGATAAGTACACCTGTTAAATGACCATAAGAAACACCATATCGATCGTTTTCTTTATCGTGTGTTACAACTTCAGGTACTATATCTATAATTTCCTGAGCAATAACACCCATTCTTTCTGGGGTTATATTATTTCCATCCGAACCAGATTCTTTTGCATCTTTCCATTCGTATGTAACACCTCTTAGTTTCTCAACTTTAGCTAAACCATTCTCAATAGTATTTATATTCTTTTTCAGCCTTACATCAGAAGAACCTACAACATCACCGGTTGCATATATTGCACCAGTAACATAACATCCATATGAGCTTGATGTGGTTGATTCAGCAATTCCTAAACAATCATTGCCTCTATGGTAATAAGAATGCCATCCACTACTTGTATTATAATCTCCACCATTACCACCTGAATCATACATGCCGAGAACAACATCCCCACCGGTATCTAGAACAATACCAGAATAACCATTTCTTGCACCGTTTAATCTTCCACAACCATAAGTAAAGCTATTATTAGCATACCAGTGGAAACCATTAACACTGGATGAATACATACCGGCTCCACCAACCTGTGTCCAGTTATTAATTTGTAAATAAGAATTGGAGTCGGTTCTTAAAACTATATCGGCCCCGGAAGACGCCGAATTTAGACCATCTAACAGATCAGAGTCAGCAGCCTTACTACCTATAGGTAAATAAACACCGGTGTGATTATGAGCATTAGGTGCAGCACCAGCCAACATAAATGCTGATGCTTGATTTCCATCTAATAAATCAGCATCTAATCCAGAACCTGAGCCGTCATTTCCGTCTGTCCATATTTTCTGCCACGCATAACCTGAACTACTAGACCACCAACCCCTTAGATATGTGTGTGCGGGATTACCTGCACCCATTGCCATCTGCATACCGTGGTGATATGTGCTACTGGCTGTATAGTGCATGGCGTTAAAGCCATTCCAGTGGCTAGTATATGTAGAAGGTCTATTTGAGGGACTACTCCATGAATCCCAGAATCCTGATCCATAATTCAGGATAGTATTTAGATCAACGTTCCCCCATCCCATTGAGCCGACCCAATAGTTTTGATCTGATGTAATAACAGGCCTAGAGGTTGTATATTTACTACTATTTCCTAGATGGGCTTTTGCATGGTTTTGATCATAAAAATCAATGATATTATCGCTATCTGCTGTTGCAAACCATCTATTTGGATAAGTTCTTGCATGATTACTGCCACCTAACCGAGCATACCCACTACCTTGCACGCCATCCAACAAATCAGCGTCTAATCCAGAACCTGAACCGTCATTAGCAGTGTTCCATATCTTTGCCCAAGAACTTAAACTAGTGTTATTATTATTACGATTATAGATATCTCCTGCGCTATAAAACGAGCCAGCAATTTGATGCCCGTGATTGGTTCCATAATGAGCCATGTTGAGAAGCGAGTACCATGTTGATGTAGGAGTTCCGCTGTTATGCACATCGTAAAACCCTGACTTTTGGTTTGTTATAGATGCAAACCCCATACTAGTAGTACCGTATCCGCTAGTACCGAATACAAATTTGTCAGAATTATGTCCATCAAATAAATCAGAGTCGGCAGCTTTAGCTGATGTACCTAAATATGGATGAGAGTGTGCAGCTGAATAGTAAGAACCTTGTTGTCCATCAAGTAAATCAGCATCTAAACCAGAGCCTGAGCCGTCGTTGCTTGAACCCCACAAAGTACCTTGGTTCCCAGAAGTAATAGTATTAGCTGTCCATATCCCTGTGCCCAAAGCCCAGGTCAATGTACCATTTTCTCTTCCCTGAAGCTGATGACTTAAACCTGAGATAGATTGATTAGTACCAGTGCCAATGTTTGGGTGAGTGTAAGTTAGACCATATATATTACCGTATGACGTGCCATCAGTAGAAGTTTTATATGCTGTTCCCATTGACCAAACATGTTGATACCGAGTAGATGCATAAAGACCAAACAGGCCAAGCCCATAATTATTGGGAACTAACGCAAATTGTGTACCCATTGTGAGAGTACCAGTAAATGTATCTGCAGTATCCGATCTTAGAAATGAAGCGCTATTAACACCATCAAGTAAATCTGCGTCTAATCCAGAACCTGAACCATCGTTGCCTGCACTCCAAATCTTTCTCCAACCTTGTGCGGAATTGTTATAAATGCACTGAGTGTATAAATCTCCATAACCTGTGCCCGTCATTCTTGCCGCAATAGTGTTGGAGTAGTAATTATATGGGTTACCATGACCCATTCGAATACTGTTATGCCAGTCGCCAGAAGGAGCCAATCTTGTATCGGTCTGACCGCTTGCTTGTTGATATTCTAAAACACTACTAGGTGAACTAGTTGTTCCAAAGGCAGAACCTGAAACCATGTGTGACTGATTCGCAGTACCAGATGCGGTAATATAACCAGCACCATTTGTTAGCTGATTATTATTTGATATATAACTTGACCAGTTAGCTTCGTTAAGAACTCGTTTTAAACCTGCACCTTCGTCAACTTTAAAAGTACCATTTCTAACTTTTTGAATATCCCAACTGGCCCATGCACCATCTAAGAATCCATAGTTAGCACCACTACCGTCCCAATACAGCTGAAGACCATGTGTACCGTCTGATCCTTGTAGTACTAAACCACCGCTACTAGTAGCGCCTGCATTTTTAATTTCTAAACTATGGGTGGTAGTACTTATTGTCTGATCTTGGGTTCCATCAATTGTTATACTAGTTGGAGAAGCTATTAAGAATGCAGAGGCATGATTTCCATCAAGCAAATCTGCATCCAACCCACTACCAGAACCGTCATTGCCTGTATACCAAACGGGGTTTCCAACACCTACATGAGGTACGGCCGAGAAATTCCATGTTTTATCGACATACATATAACCATTATCATCTGGATGAATTTGAAAAGTATCAGATCCATCTGATGAAATCAGAGCCAAACCACCTGCCCAACCATTTGTATGAGCTTTTAATTTTAATTGAGCAGTTTGCTGATGGGTTACTCCATTAGCTAAACTAATACCAATATTTGTTTCGGTGGCCGCTATTGTAGCAGTTACATTTTCGAAACTTGTAACAATTGATACATCCCAACCATTATCCCATGAAGTATTAGTATAACCAGAATAACCTATTTCAGCTTCAGTAACACTTATTGTTGGATAAGACCAAGTAGTATTAGTTTCTCCAATATAAACGCAAGCTTTACTATTACTATCATATCCAAATCTTATTGCATAAGGTCCATGATTTGCTTTAGGAGATCCAGTAATATAACCAAAGGGATTGTGTGCCCAAGTATTTCCAGTAGGATAGTTATAACCACCAAAATGTACTTCAAAAGATTCATGCGAATCATATTGATAGACACTAACCTTAACAGATAACATACTATTCGTCATACCAACCGGTAATGTTATTTTAATTGCACCAGTTTCACTTGACCCGCTATTTTTTCTTGCGCCACCACCAGGGAATAAAACACGTAAAGTTTCACCTGTAGTAGTAGATGTTAATCCTACATCATTTCCTAAATGTAAAGAACTAGAAAGAGTACCTCCCGACAGTGGTAAGTAACTACTTAAGCTACTAGCTGCCGCGTAATAAGAACCATGTTGTCCATCTAATAAGTCAGCATCTAAACCAGAACTTGCACCATCGTTGCCAGCGTGCCAAATATAGTTTCCACCAATTGTTGCGCCAGTAGAATTAACATTAAAGTGCTCTGATCCGTTCTTTAAAATTCTAAGTGCGTAATTGAATGAGGAGGGCATCTGAATTTGCATACCGTATTCAGTTTTACCTGAAGCAGCACCAATTGTAATACCCCAGTCACTATTATTACCTGCAGTTACATATAAGGTTGAATCATGAGCTTGGTTTAGAGTTCCGCCGTTTATAGCTAGTCCTACGCCAGTATCATGTACATCTGATCTAAGTAATGAAGCACCATGTATTCCATCTAATAAGTCAGCATCTAAACCAGAACTTGCACCATCTACAGTTTTTATAGCAGTTAATATCTGAACTGCGGTTTGATCTGCTGTTGCACTTGTTTCAATGCCGTCTAATTTAGTTTTAAGTGCTGCTGTAAAGTTTTTAGTTGTTAATCCACCATCTCCAACAGAATATGTTGTATTTGTAGATGAAAATTCTGTACCGCTAAGAGACATATTTGTTCCGGCAGTATATGTAGTATTATTATCAGTAGTTACATATCCAGCACTCGCATGGTTACCCCAACCGTAAGCAGTATTCCAGTTAGCTGAGTTATCGGTAAAAGGTAGCGTATAGTTATTTGCACTAGCGGCTATGCCTGTTAGTTTAGTATTAAGAGCAGTTGTGAAATTCTTTTGTGTAAGACCACCATCTCCAACTGCAATAGCAGAAGTATAATGAGGAGCAGCTGTATTAGTGGCACCAGCGGCTATACCATCTAGTTTAGATTTAAGTGTAGTTGTGAAATTCTTTTGTGTAAGACCACCATCGCCTACAGAATATGTTGTATTTGTAGATGAAAATTCTGTACCGCTAAGAGACATATTAGTCCCTGCAGTATAAGTTGTGTTAGTGTCTGGTACCGTAACAGTATCTGTAGTGCTATCACCTCTTGCAAGTGTAATTGTATTACCACTAATTGTCATAACATTAGCCGCAGTACCTAATGCTTGATTAGAAGTTTTTGCTACTTTAGTTCCTAATGCCGTTGTAAGAGTTGAATTATAGTTTGCATCGTCGTTGATCGCAGCGGCTAATTCATTTAATGAGTCTAATGTTCCTGGAGCTCCGTCAATTAAATCGGTAAGTTCTGTTTGTACATAAGCAGTGGTTGCAATCTGTGTTGTATTTGTATTTGCCGCGGCCGTAGGGGCGGTAGGTGCACCGGTGAGGGCAGGCCCGGCCAGGGGCGCGTACCCGCCTGAGGCATGATTTCCCCATCCATATGCTGTATTCCAATTTCCACTACCTGCATTTGTTATTCTTGCATCTGCTCTTGCATTAGTATAATATAAGTTAGAACCTTCTGATAAATCACCGGTATCTGCTGCTGCTATTCTTGCATCCGCTCTTGCATTAGTATAATATAAATTAGAACCTTCAGATAAATCACCTGTATCTGATGCAGCAATACGAGCATTTGCCCTTGCATCTGCTCTTGCATTAGTATAATATAAGTTAGAACCTTCTGATACAGTGTCAGTATCACCTTGTGTAAATGTTAATACACCTGTGCTACTATTATATGCTAATTGCGTAGAGTTTTCACTTATTGCCGCTCTTGCTCTTGCAGTTGTATGGTATAAATTAGATCCTTCAGATAAATCTCCTGTATCTGCAGCAGTTATTCTTGCATCTGCTCTTGCATTTGTAAAATATAAGTTAGAACCTTCTGTAATATTAGAAGTATTTTGTGCAGGCATTGTAAATGACATAACACCTGTTGAGGAGTTATATGATAAAGAACCAGTCGCACTTATTGCAGATCTTGCTCTTGCAGTAGTATGAAATTTAGCATTAGTATGTTCTGTAATTTCAGAAGTATCAATTGCAACACTGCCTCCAAGAGATACTAAATCTCCAGCAACAGTTATACTAGAATTTTGTAATTTAGCATTTGTAATATTATCAGGCAAATCACTTACAGCAAGTTCTGTAAAACCTTTTGATTTAGATTTTTGAACTTTACCGTCTGATCCTAATATTTCTGCTAAATATCTTGCTTTTGATTTTGCCATGTTACTATTTATATCCTATTGTGTTATCAAATACCATATTAATATTTATTCTTCTAATGCCGGCCATACAACGTCATCTAAATTAGTGTATGTATCTGTAATATCACGAAGAGCTTGTCTATACGGTGCATAAACAGCTTTAATAGAATCTGAAACATCATATGAACCAGCCCAATCACATTTAGCCAACCTTAGATCGCGTTCTCCCCTGAGTTCGTTAAGTAATCCTTCCGCATGGCATTGTAGTGCTTCTGCATTTGTCATACCTAATACATTTTTAAGTTTATCTCCATATTCCATCTCACCAGTCTCAAGATTCATACTAGGCTCAGGATTCTCTGGATTAAAATAATAGTCTTCGTTTTTGTAAGTAAATTTGTACATAATATCTTCCTAGTAGGTTATGTGTTTATAGTACCAAGTTCCAAGGTTAGCATGAGCGGGAGAACTGCCCATGCCTTCAAACTGAAGATACATTGTATTACCGTAACTGTTTGCATGTCTAAATTCAAAATAATGAGCACCCTCAGTGGAATCATAGCCATGGCTATCAAATGTAAAATGACTAGCGACTTGGCCAAAATATTCAGTCTGAGTTAAAACATTTCCATAGTTGTTGGTGGTGTTTTGGTTGTGGCTAAAACTATAACGATTAAGTCCCGTTGCTGCTGCATTACTGTATGTGGATCCAATCGTAACTTCTCCGGCCAGCCATAAACTAGTTGTGTCTATATATATTCTAATTGCTAGATTACTTGTACCATTTGGAAAAGCCACTGCTAATCCAAAACGCAGCTTTCCGCCAAGTATAGACGTCGTTATGTTGTGCTCGGTTGAAGATGCAGAGCCAGGATGAGTAGTTCCTCCAGCGGAGTTATGGTTGAAACGCCCGTAGACGTGTAATGGAGAGTTGGGAATAAAAGTACCAATACCAACATAGCCATCTGCTTTAACAGCTAAGCCTGAAGTATTTCCCGCATCAGATCTAATTGATAAAGCATAGTCTGCTGATGCTGTGCTTCCTACTGTGACAATTACACCATCACCATTTGAAGTATTAGATTGTGTAAATTCACCAGCCCAAACATTATTATTACAAACTACATCTAATGGGGCGCTTGCACTCGAGTGAGTTCCTATAGCTAAACCGCCATCAGTCCAAGACCCCTTGACTACATTGTTAACTTTGATTTTAAAGCGTGAATCACTTAAAGTACCAATGAAAGCCTCTTGTGCTACGCCAGGGGAATTTTGGCTTCCAATAGCCATTATAAATGCACCATTACCAGATGTTGCTATTACACTTTGGCCGGTGGTGGTTGAGTTTTGTGCATGTAACAGGTAGCCAGGACTCGTAGTTCCGATACCAACTCGTCCATCATATCGAATAGTAAACAAATCACCTAAATAATTTGTACCGCTGGTCATTTCACCGACCCCAAACAATGAGCCGGTTGAACTAGCATCGGCTGGACCAAAGGCTCTTACGCCCCAATCATTTGAAATACTAAAGCCTGTTCGTGAATTACCGTTTTGCCTAAGTAATACTACCTGTTGGTTTTGACTAGTCACTCCACAATCCAAAGGTGCTTGCGGATCTGTCTCGCCATTAATACCAACGTTGCCACCTATATCAATTGTTAATCTACTTTTTATATTACTATCTGTAGGAACACCATCACCATCTGCAGCATCTGGTGTCATAAAGGTAAGAGGACCGTAACTTGACCAAAGCGACATCATTTCAGAGCCACGATGATCGTAAATTAGGCCACCTCGTGTTGCATTCTGATATCCAAATAACATACCAAATTGGGAATCAGCACCTGAAGTCCCATCTACCCAATTGCCGTCTAGATTTGAAAAATATATGCCTTGAACCCCAGTTGAATCATAGTCTGTATTTAGTGCAAAATAATTTTTTATTACTCCGGCAGCGGGTTGGAATGTTGAAGAACCTTTGTTAATATGCAAGTTTACTGCTGGAGCCGTAGTTCCTATACCAACTTCGCCAGTTGGTTTTATATGCATGCCGATATTCCATGTTATTGCATTACCAGCTGTTCCAGCAGGTGTTACATAATGAGTTATTTGACCGCCTGAATGTTGAGTTAGAGAAGCCGCTACTGAAGCTTCGTATTTCCATCCACTATTATGATAAGCATTTTGACCTACATAAAGATCACTACCGCTATGTGCTCCAACATAACCTCTAGCCCCAATTTGTAATGATTTATAACCAGAACCCCAAGCAATAGGTGTTTGTTTTGCAATACCAACATGACCAATGGCATCTATAGATAGAGAGTTACCACCAGCAGCAGTTCCAATAACAAATTTTCTATGAGTAGCGCCTGATCCATGAGTATATGCTATATATCCGTCCCAGTTTGTACCACTATCTCCAAAATAAATTGAACCAGTACTACTTGTACCAGATAAAATACTTATTCCAGTATTTGAATTATTTTCAACAACCAATTCATCAGCGCTTGCATCAGCTGTCGCGCCAGAATCGCTACTTTTTACATGAAGCTTACCTAATGGTGAAGTTTCTCCTATACCAACTTTGCCATCACTCTTAATAAATAAATCATTTTCGCGAGCAGCACCACTTATACCAAGACCCGTAGATTGAACTTGTATTCCACCTGCTTGAGTTGCTCCATAATAGAACTCTACGTTTGTTCCAGCACTTCCTGACCTTGTAAATCTTGCTTTATATGCATCTCCTCTTACTTCAAATTGTGCATCAGGAGTCGTAGTTCCTATACCAACCTTGCCATATCCTGTGTCACCAAGAATTATTAGATTTCCTCTATACGCTCTAAGCTCAACTGTCTTATTGACATTATCTGCAAGCCTTGACAATAGATTAATATTGGCAATAGCATTAGCAGTATCATGTGTTTGTAATGTTAAACCTACATTAGGAATAGAGCTGTTTCCTAGAACATGAATATTATTTTGTGGATTGTTATAGCCTATACCAACTTTACCGTCTGTTAAAATAGATAGCACATCAGTACTTGTACCATAAGAATAAAGTCTAAAATGCTCTGTGCTATCGTTTCTTTGTCCTAGAATCCACTTATCTGCTCCAGCACTTCGGAACTTAATCATGTTATTATGACTAGTTGTACCTCTAGTTAATTTAATAGTATCATTAGTAGATGCTTGAGTAATATTTAAAGTGCCACTCATTTCACCACCAGCTAGAGGTAGTTTAGTAGCCAATGCCGTAGTAAGAGTACTATTATAATTTGCATCATCGTTGATAGCGGCCGCTAATTCATTCAGGTCGTTGAGGGTGCTTGGTGCACCACCTATTAGCGTGGTTAATTCTTGTTGTACGAATGCTGTAGAAGCAAGTGCAGTAGTACTAGTACCACCACTTGCAGTAGCCGTAGCACCTACTATAGTACCAGTAATATTTACACCAGTATTTGTCGTGGCCAACTTAGCAGCATTATCGTAGTAAAGAGTGACTGCACCATCTTGAGTTGCACTCAACATTTGTTCAGCAGTACCATATTTCAGTACTTGAAACTCACTAGCTCTTATTTTTAAACCACCTGTACCAGAATCATCTATATAACTATTGTTACTATCATGATATAGGCGCATATCTGAGCCAGCTCCAAAATATAATGTTCCATTATCAGAGTTTAAACTAATATTTCCAGTGGCAGTAATATCTGCTACATCTATTCCACCAGTAACATTAATACCTTGAGCATCTGTAGATAACTTAGCAACATTATTATGGTATAAAACTACTGCACCATCATCATTCATTATAGCGTAAGTTTCACCAAAGTCTGAACTATTAAATGATATTGCTGCAGATCCACCTAAATAAAGATTACCTGTTCCATCATCTTTAATATAACTGTGTGAACCATCATGATAAATTTGAAGATCATTACTACTACCATGTTTAATCTTAGCATTATCCGCAAGAGATATATCTCCTGCCAGAGTATCGATTCCTGTTGATTTTATTTTAGTTGCCATATTACTATTTATATCCTATGATGAGCATTATACTGTAAACGGTCCAGATTTTAAAATCATTTCATCTGTTACATATTCGTGTGTTGGCCAAGTAATATTATTTACTATCATATAATTATTTAAAGTTGGTTTTGTATCTGTTATATCTCTTAATGCTTGTCTATAGACAAGTATTGAAGCTTTTAAATCTTCGGTCTTATGTGCAAAATCAGGAACTGCATATTTATCTGTCCATCCTAATAATTTGTCTCTTCTATTTCGTACTTGAGCATAGGCATAATTATCTGCAGCAGTTTTTTCTTCTGCTGTACAGTTGTCATATCCACCTTTCTCTAATATTATATTCATTATATCCATTACGCTAACCTCTCTACCCATAAATTTTGACTTGTTCGATGATTCATTGTATAACTAATTCTTACTGCGGCATCATCTGTTGAATATTGTGTTTTAAGTTGAAGTTTGGTGCCACCGCTGAAACTAACCCAATTAAAATAACCTGTTCCTTCTCCACTAATATCCGAATAACTTACATTTGCTCCGGTCAATGCAGCATGACCATAAGCAGTAACTTGTTGAAATACAGAATCAGATCCACTTGAATTGCCCGGGAACTGAACATTAATTGTTATAGACCCCCAAGACGCGTTAGAAAAATGTATATTAAGTATATCTGTCCAACCAGTTCCTTGCATATAAGAAATAAATTCACCAGCATCTACTCCTCCTCCAGGAGAAGTTAACTGTTCTCTAATATTTACCACTCCAAAAATAGAAACTGTTCCATCATCTGCATCTAATCCTTCACCTATAGAAACTGTTCCATCGGAAGTCATTGCGGGTTCAAATGCTCGGATAGTTCCACCATATATTCTTTGATTAGAACCAAATTTAATACCTTCTGTATTATCACTACCCTTAAATTCTAATACACCTGTATCATGGAGTCGTAATCTTTCATCCATAGCTGAAGAACCACTACCAGATTTACTTGTATAAAATCTTAAATGCCCTCCATCTCCGCCTGAATATGCTTTAATTGCTGATACTAAATTACCATTATTAGCAAGTAAAATTTGGGCTGTATCGTTTTCTGAGATTCTTTTACCTTCAATTCTTAGTACACCTGCATCATCTGTTTTATCATTATGAATATGTAATTGTGTATTGCCTTTGGCAGAATCATTCTCATGAACATGCAATGCAGAACTTGGACTCGCTGTTCCGATACCAACTTGGCCATCATGATTAACTCTCATCCATTCATCAAAAGTACCACTATTATTTCTGTGTGTAAAAATCATATGAGATTTTTCAGTACTATGATTAGTATATTTCGTAGCAATACGACCATATATAACATGATTTGATGATGTATCTTTACCTGAGAAATCTATTGATACACCATTATCATCAGTAGTATTATCGTTTTTAATAACGAGTATAGGTTCTATATTTGCAGTACTTCTTTGAACAACTAATGTAACTGAAGGGGCCGTTGTTCCAATACCAACATTGCCATTATTTCTTACAAAAAGGCCACTATTACCTGGTGTATAAACACCAAGAGCATATCTTGTATCTGTAGCACTACCTGCTGACATATCAACTCTTAAACCATAACCACCAGCGCCTCTTACGTTCTTAAACTCTCCAACCCAAGTATCAGCGTTTTCTTCTACGTGCAATTTAAGATTAGGATTCGCTCCAGTACCTATACCAACTCTGTTATTAGCACCATCAATTCTCATAATTTCTGTATTATAAGAGGAGAATGTAAAGTGGCCAGCAGTTCCGTTTAAAGACGTGACTTGCATGGCAATATCTCTTACGGAGTTTACATATATGTGTGCATTAGCATCTTCTGTCTTTATTTGTAAAATTCCATCTGATGTTATAATTGCGTTACCAGAACCATTGACTGCAGCATTTCTAAATCTAAGTGTTCGTGATGTGTTTGCAGTACCATCTAAACGAAGAGCTTCGCCATCTGCAAAAACATTGAACTTAGAGTTTATAGCCCCACCGCCTAAACCGTAATTTATAGCAACATTACCATTTTTTTTAATTACTAAGTTTGCAGCAGTTGCTGAACCGGTATTTGTATGAAACTCTAATCTTGAAGATGTAGTATCTCCATCTGTAATACATCTAATATATGCTAAATTATCTGTTGCATTATTAGAAAATCTTATTTGTCCGACTGTTTGGTCATTATTACTGTCTAATCGTTTAAAGGCTATACCTTGTCCACCACCAGAAGCCGGAGTTGTTATTGTTATTATTTCAGAGGTTAAATTAGATGGAGTATCTCCCATACCAAATTTTCCATCATGAGTGATTCTCATTCTAGGTGTTATAGAACCACCACTAGGTCTTGTAGAAATAATTATATTTTGAGATGCAACTGTATGCTTAATATCAAAGTTGGTGCCACCACTATAAAGATAATCACCTTGTGCTTGTGTTATATCACCTGAGAAGGCGATCGTTCCTGCACCTCCAGCAGCCGCATTAACACCAAGCCCACCTGCCATAGATATATTATTAGGTCTATTTCCGGAATTTAATCCTATGTTTCCACCAGCATCAGAAGTAAACTTAATATCGTTTGTAAATATAGCGTTTTGAGATATATCAAGAGTTAGCGCAGGAGTACCTGCTGTATTGAGCTTCATTCCATCAGTAATATGGCTATACTCAATATAACCACGATATTGAGTATTACCCGATGTCCCGTCAGCGAACATAAGATAGTTCACATGACCCGTTCCACCGACAATAGTGATACCACCTTCGGCACCACTATTTACAACTAAATTTTTTGCATAGTAATCTGAAGGATCCGTAATTCCTATACCAACATATCCTGCCTTAGTTACATTAACATAAGGTGCATCTACATTAGCACCACCAATAACAAAGTTATCAGTACCATCATCATGTCCAATAGTATATTGAGCAGAGCCGGCATTAAAGAATTTAACTTCTGTGTCTGAACCTGCAGGAGCATCTAATCTTATTCTTGCATCGCCTGAAGCCGACTGAATATCAAGCATTTCTGCTGGTCTTATTCCTATTCCTAAACCACTTGCATCTATTTTAATTAAATCCGTTCCACCAACTTTCATTATTAAATAATCATCTGCGGATTCTCTAATTGAAGTATCTGCATCTGCATCTAAGATTAACTGATTTCCATTTATATCTAAATTACCAGAAGTAGTTACTGTTCCAGTAAATGTAGGACTGGCTAAAGGTGCTTTTGCAGCAAGTAAGCTATTAACTGTACCAACATAGTTAGCATCATCATTAACTGATGCCGCAATTTCGTTAAGTGTATCTAAGGTTGCAGGAGCACCACCAACAAGCGCAGTGATTGCAGCATCTGTATAGGCTGTCGTTGCGATTAAAGTTGAATTAGTTCCTGCTGATTGTGTAGTTGCAGTAACAGTGCTTGCAAGTGTACCAGTAATTGCACCGGTGACAGTTATTCCTGTCGATGTTGTGGTTAGTTTTGCTGAACTATTATGATAAAGTATAACTTCGCCATTAGGTGCACAAAATACGGCATTTTCGTTAGGAACAGGTTGTAATACAATTCCACCTGATGCACTATTATTTTGTATAATAGTGCCACCATTAGCACCACTATTGTAAATATAAAATATATCATTAGATGAATTATAATACAATTGTGCATCAGTATCATCACCAAACTTTAAATTTTTATTATCGGCTACTTGAACGTGTGAAGCTAGTGATATATTCTCTGAACTATCAATCGTGATCGCAGTAGCGTTCCCACCATCTACAATACTTGGTGTGCTACTTAAATGTCTTACTACTTTTGTTAATGCCATTACTTTTTATATCCTATTATGTTGGAGCTACCAAATTTGCATCAATGTGTGTTTGATATTCTATTTTAATTTCATTAGTCCAAGATGCTTCACAAAATTCTTTAACTTCTGTTGTTTCTCCTGATACATCTGTGTCTTGCCACGTTTCATCTACTTTTGTAGATGGGTGAATATGTCTAAAAAGACCATCTTCATATACTTGAACTATACCTAAGTTTAAAAGTTCCATTATGTATAAATCCCCTCTACTGTTAAAATAGCACCGAAGTTATTACTACTGTTGTTTGAAATTGTGAACCCATATTGTTGTGCACCAGGAACATATGCCCACACTTCCCCATTGGCTATATACGAACCCATGTTTATACATGGATGATATGAAATCCCCTTAGCATCATAAGATGTGCTGTTACTTGACTTGTAACCATTTTGAATAGTTCCGGCACCAAAACTTCCGTAGTTAGTAGCTGAATAACTGTGGCCAGAGTAACCAGCCACACTATATTTAGCATTTGCTCCATTAGAGCCACCACTTCCGTAACCCGCTATTGAAACTTCATATCGTAGTGTGCCACCTGTGGCTGCACCTAAAAGAGTATTAATATTTAGCGTGTGTCTAGTAACAGAACTACCAGTACAAGTAACAGCCTTGCTTATTTTGAAATGATATACGCCGTCTGCATACCAAACTTCTCGTCCTTGCGAAAGTATCTTTGTGAAACCTTCTCCAACTTGTAAGACACTACCATCTGCTGCTCCTTCGAGAGCTCTATGAGTGTTCCAATATAGTCTTTGATTTGAGCCAGTAGAAAATCTTAATCCACTACCATTTCCTAAAATATTTAATCCATATGTTTGACCGCAATCTATCGTAGTTGAGCCATCGTTATTGACTGTTAATCCGTTGTTAATTGCAGCACCAGTAGAGTCAACAGTGCATATTCTCGCGTATCTGTCAGAGGTGGAGTTGTTACCTTTTAAGAATAAACCACCACCATAAGAACCTGACCATATTGGTTTGTTGTTAGATACCGTAACTTTTCCATCATAAGAAATACGCATTTTCTCAGTAATAACTCCAACTGTACTTGTCCAAAAACCAAGACCAGAAGATATATTAGTTCCAGAATTAACGTCTGCGGTTGATGCAATTCTACCTGTGTTTTGAATAGCACCATTGTTTCTTTCAGCTTGGAATCTAATTTCACCACCAAATCCTGTAGTAGTTGTTCCAGTTGACGTATTTCTAATCATAATGGTATTTACAACATCACCAGTAGTGCTATCGTTAGTTTGAATAGTTAGTGGAGCACCTACATCAGTTGTTCCAATACCAACGTTGCCATTATCAATTACTACATCTGCCGCTTGACCGCCTGAACCATTGGCAGTTTGTAAATATATTTTGGAGGTTGAGCCTGTATTCGCAGGATATGAATTAGCTCTTAAATAAAGGTTGCCATTGTTAGCATTTAATTCGCCATACGTATAGGCACTGCCTATAGCAATACCTTTATTATTGGGAAAGGTCATAATATAATTTGTATTTGCACTATCTACAAGAGTTTGATTTTGTACTCTTATTTCGCCAGCAGAATCAAGATTAATATCTCCTGCCACGTCGATAGTAAACCCACCATCTGAAACAGATAGTATTCCATGAGCAGCTCCTGAGGATCCAGTATCTTGGACAGACAGTTTCATGTTATCGCCAGCTTCAGTATTGAGAGTTAAACCCCAATCTCCTGCAGTACTGGCTCCTGCTGTTATACCACTAATAAAGGTTGCTTTTCCTCTTTCTGACATATCAATAGTAAGAGCTGTTATTGCACCAGCACCGTCTGAGTCCGTTCCTTTAAAGATTATATCTTTATCTGGAGTTCCTACTCCAAGAACAAAATCCATATTGTTAGCATTTGCATAACCAAAAGTATTACCTGCATCTTTAAATCTTATATCACCACCATCAGCATCAAGAGTAATATCTCCTGCTACATCTAGTGTTAGGTCTCCAGAACTTACGTCAATTTCGTTAGGGGTTATAAATAAATCGCCGCTTTCAAAACCAACCAATGATTTTACAATACCACTAAAGGTTGCCTTTCCTGCGTTTGACATATCCAAAGTAAGCGCTGTGATAGCTGCGCCATCATCAACACCTTTAAACATTATATCTTGGTTACTTACTCCATTGTGTAGAGTTGTATGACTACCGTCAGTATATATTCTAAAATCTTGGTCATCTCCAAAGCGTACAGCCATGTTGTCTTTGATGCGTATGTCAGTATTAACATGGAATGCTCCTGCATCTGACATATCAAAGTAACCAGCAGTTATTATAGTTCCGCCATCATTACCTCTAAATACCATATCTCCATTTGATATAGCAGATTTTATTTGTAAGTCATTGCCACTATGAATTAATGATCCAATATCTGTTCCCGCATCTTGGAATTTAATATCACCACCATCTGCAT
>Ga0102906_1000034_pt1 | contig 39122 bp, 36 predicted proteins | sample Colrivmet1556A02_FD_78498 | JGI IMG/M metagenome (GOLD analysis project Ga0102906, IMG submission 78498) | Estuarine microbial communities from the Columbia River estuary - metaG 1556A-02 | ecosystem: Environmental > Aquatic > Marine > Intertidal zone > Estuary | place: USA: Columbia River... | reverse complement strand
TCTACATAACTTAATGCGCCACGACTCGGGCAATAGTGTAGAATTTCACGTGAAAATTTATCGGGACCTAATTTTTTTACGTCCGCATTCAAATGGTCAGAAGAACCCCAATAAGTTCTCCAATCACTTTCTTTATAACCACGTCTTTTGTTCTTTCTTCCTTTAAGAGGTGGTTTAGTGGTTTTAAATCTTGCTAACTTCTTACCTATGTATTTTCTATCATTCGTAAGGTTCGTAATAAGATATACAAATCCCTCAACATTCTCAGGTAATTCATTTACAACTTCATTGTTATATGTCCATTCACTCATGGTGTTCTCATTTTAATAGGTCTAAAGACCTAATATCTTCGGAAATTTCTTTTCGTTCCACTCAAAGAACATTTCCTTGATATTTCTTTTTTCCATTTAATATTATTTATTTTAATTACTTGTTCGGTTTGGAAGACACAATTGCCCATCCACTGGGCAACTGCTAATGAAACTTGTTCTTGCTCATCAGATTCTATGTCTAAGTTAGCCACTAGCAATGGCGAGGTCGGTTGACGATTCCCTCATAACTTAGTATTGCGTCTTTCGACTCAACGGCACTTTGAATAATCCACATAGAATAAAATATCATCAAAGTTGGTAGTGTTTTTAACCTACCAGCGGTTTGTACATTTCTGTACGGTAAATACTAGTCATTCGATACCTTTAGAGTAACGAATGTTAAAATACGAAATAAAATGTGTGGTTAACGAGAAGCAGTGTCGGATTTCACCCAACTTGTCTGAACGTATGTATAATATACGCCCTCAATCCCGAGTCGGCATCCCGACTAACAGTTCCACTATGTATTGTTTTATTGTAATCATTATTAGCCTTTGGGGATTTATATTAGAATTAAAAATTGTTTTTGAATCGATTTGTATTAGTTATGTTGAACATACTAACATAGTGGAAAAGGGATGTCAACCCTTTTTGTAACTTTTTTTGTATTTTTTTATAAAATAGGTGTTCCAGCGTTTTTACTGAGTTCAAAGTTCTCAGAAACAATCTCATTTAGATATCTGATATGGTTTGCAGGCATGTTGTGCAGTTCAGATATACTGACGCCCCCTCTCATATACCAGGTTAGTTTATACAGTGATTTGTGTAGAGTGTCAAGTGATTTATTATAAGACTCTTGTTTCTCTAATATTTCGGCTTCGCCGGCAGTCTTCAGCCAGCGGAGGAAAAATTTACAGGATTCATATCAAACACAACTTCTTCTTTGTGTTCACATGCCTCACAAGTAAATTCAAATTTCGAAATTTCAGATAAGTTTGGCACAACACTATTAACAGTGTCGTTTACTTTTTTCACAATATTTGCTGGTACATTGTCCATGAATTCTGTGATAGAGTCTGAATCAATCACAACTGTATCGGGTGTTTCTATTCTGTCAATCGCACTAATTAGTAAATCTACGTTCTGTTTTGATACTTTTCTGAAACTGATGGCAAATTGTCTTGCCATCTCCAGTTCTTCACGGTCATCCTCTGGATTTTCCTGGGCGGCTGTAATAGATGACAATATTCTAGCCTGCTCAACTTCCATCAGTGCTACTCTAGTTAGACTGTCTAATTTCGGTGGAGTTACAAAAATTTTAAGGTCTTCATATTCAATTGGCGGAATATCACTGATATCTGGAAACTTTTCCAGAATGTGATTTATGTCTATGTTATAATCGGCTTGCTCTTTACAGTTCGAACAACTGTGGGTGTGTTGGATTTCTTTGCCATATGTTGCGTATTTGATTGCTAAGAAAATTAGTTCCGCATCAACATTACATAAGTTTCTTGGATTTGGTATGGCAGGCACACAACTTTTAATAAGATTGATTAAAGCCTCTCCGTTTAATAATTCGTCAGGATTTTGCATTGATATTTCATCAATAGCAGTCATCGGAAGTATAGGCAACTCGTCCAATACAGTTTTGTCTATTTCTGGATTAAATCTGCCACCAGTCGGAATTTGTACATATATTCCCGGTTTACGAAAATATTTGGATAATGGGTTCTCATTGGTGTTCATTTGTTTGTCCTTTGATAAATACAGTATAATAAGGTTAGTAATTAAGTATATACATAATTATTTATCTTCAACAATAACTACGAAGTTTTTATAACTATTTTAGAGGGATTTCATGGCAGACGAACAAGATGTTTTTATTTCGGGAATAAGCGGCAGTATCCAGCAATGGAGTACAGAGGCGACAGCAATGAAAATGGAAGCAATATTAAGTAAGATTTCCGCTTCAAACTCGGCAATGACGCAACTTCTCACTGCGATAAAGAATGGCGAGGGCATGACACAGAAGCAGTTGTCTCAGGCAGTAAATGCTACAAAAACTCAGACAAAAGCAACAAATAGCGCCTCTAAAAAAGAATCACAAGATACCACAAGAACTCATGGTATATTGAAAGGGCTTTCTCAAACTTTCAAAGATGGATGGAATGGTTCGACTAGTGGTATTATTGACCAAATGAGAAAGAGTCAGATTGAAGCATCTAGGCTAGAAAGAGACACACAGGTATTACTAAAGGCGGGCATGTCGAGGGAAGATGCGGCAGCAACAGTAAAAACTGAAGCAAGACAAAAAAGCCAGGCAGACTTTTTCAAAAAAGCGGCGATGGGTATTATCGGTTTAATAGCCTCAGCCGAAGAGGCAACTCTGGCTGGATATGAAGAAAGATTTGACATGGCATCAGAAATTAGGCAGAGTGGTTTAATGTCAGGACTAGAAAACGCAAACACGGGTTTCATATCTATTGCACAAACAATCAGTGAAACTGGATTTACTTTTGGACAAGCGGCAGAATTCACTAGCAAATTTTCAGAAGCAGTCGGAGTTAAAGGTGTAAAGGGTACACTAGATTTTGTTAACCAAATGGCAAGAGGACCAGGTGGCATAATTGAAAAATTCAATTTGGAATTTGGTCAGGTTGCCCACATCGCTGGAGAATATATCGACTCACTAAGAATAGGTGGACAACTACGAAATAGAGATGAAGCACAAATGAGAATAGGCATGGATGGTTTCATGTCTACTGTCACAGCCACCTCAAATGTGTTAAAAGTTTCAATGACTGAAGCGGCAACGATATTAAAGAACAGTTTGTCTGATGAACAAAGTGGTATGTTAGCAACTCTTCCAAAAGAAATGAGAATGGCCGTCGAAGATACTGCAAGGATGGCAGGCGGAATGGACAATCCAATAATGAAACTGATAGCCGTAAGATTGTCAGCAGGTGAAGGCAATTTCATGCAAACTCAAGAATTTCAGGAGGCGGCTGGCACAATGGGTGGACAGAAACTGATAGAATTTGCTAATGAGGCATCAAAGGTATTAGAAATAGAGGGCCGAGATGCATTTCGAACGTATATAGCAACTGAAGGAGTACAATTCAGTAAAGATTTAATAGCACTCTTTAGTGACCCAGCGAATAAGGCAGTTGGAATAGCGAGTGGTGATATAGGAATGATTGGTCGAACGGCAGAAGGTTTGCAAAACCTCGAGGCAATAGATGCTGGTGAAAGAAAAGGTACACTGGAAGATGACATAATGATAGAGAACAGAGACCAAAAACTTCAAGCAGAAATCAGCAAAGAGTTATCAATTAATACCCTAATGCCTGGATTTATCGAAAATGTAAAAGATTTAACAAATACAAATAGACGATTTGCGGAACAAGCGGCTAAAACAATCACTGCAAATGCAAATGTTATTGATGGAATGAACAATGCGGCAACACAGACTAAACAGACAGTTGTTGGCCTTGGAACAATTGCCATGAAGATTTTGAATATTCCTTCCATGCTTGGTGATGGTATTGCCAGTATTTTCGGAACTAGCGTATTCAGTAATGATAACAAAAGTGTAATGGACTTCACATCTTTGGATGATGGTGGTGGTCTTCGTACAATAAGTAACAACCAAAATAAACAATTTGCGTCTTATTCACAAGATATGATAAAAGAAATTAAAAACAACACAGAAGCCGATATTGAGGAGAGAAGAGCGGCAGCGGCCCAACTTAAAGCAACCTTGGTGTCACTTCAAATGGCTAATGTAAAAGACCCGAATGCTGAAGATGATATCAGAACAACACAAACAAGATTGATGGCTTCTCTGAATGCACTTATTAGTGAATTGAAAGGTAATTAATAGATAAGATGGTTGACAATGAACACGGAATATGTTAATATAAATAAAAGAACTAGGAATAGATTATGACTTGGAAAAAGTACTTTAAAACTTACGACGGAATGCCTCGCCGAACAGAGACAGGACCAGCATCGAATAATGCTTCTAGTTCAAAATATAGCAGTTGGCTACCAGAAGTCTATATGGGACAACCCAATAGAGCCCAAAGATATGGGCAATATGACCAAATGGACATGGATTCAGAGGTTAATGCGGCATTAGATACGATTGCTGAGTTTTCTACCTTGTTTAGTGAAACTACTAAACTGCCATTTAACATTCAATACAATGACGACCCATCGTTTACTGAAAACGAAGTTCTTCAAAAATCACTACGTCAGTGGTGTTCAATGAATAAAATGAACAAACGTATTTTTAGAATTTTTAGAAATACAGTTAAGTATGGTGACCAATTATTCGTAAGAGACCCAGAAACATACAAACTATATTGGGTAAATCCATCAAAAGTTGAAAAAGTTGTCGTAAATGAAGGCAAAGGTAAAAAGATTGAAGCATATTATATTAAAGATTTAGACATCAATATGCAAAGTCTTAACATTACAGCAGACACAGTTAAACTATCACAGACGGGCCATCAAAAGATGGGTATTCCTACTTCGACTGCTGGTATGCAACAAAGTTATTCTTCTGGTTCTCCAGAAGGCTCACGTTTCGCACATGATGTTACTACAACAGCAATTGATGCCAAACATGTTATTCACGTATCTCTAAGTGAAGGTATCGACCAATACTGGCCTTTCGGCACAAGTATGCTTGAGCCTGTATTTAAAGTATATAAACAAAAAGAATTACTAGAAGACTCTATTATTATCTATCGTGTTCAAAGAGCGCCAGAACGTAGAGTATTTTATATTGACGTTGGTGATATGCCAACTCATAAAGCACGTCAACACTTAGAACGTATTAAGAATGAAATTCATCAACGTAGAATCCCATCTAAAACTGGTGGTGGTGCTAACGTTGTTGATAGTGCGTACAATCCACTATCAATTATGGAAGATTACTTCTTTGCTCAAACGGCTGAAGGTCGTGGTTCTAAAGTTGAAACACTTCCAGGTGGTGAAAACTTAGGTCAAATTGATGACTTGAAGTTCTTTAATGATAAACTATTAAGAGGTTTGCGTGTCCCACCAAGTTACTTGGGTGGTATGGATGCAAATGGTTCTGCATTTAACGATGGTAGAACTGGCACAGCAATGATACAAGAGTTTAGATTTACAAAATACTGTGAAAGACTACAACAACTTATTGTTGAAGAATTAGATAAAGAGTTTAAGATGTTCTTAAAACATCGTGGTGTTTTAATTGAAAGCAGTTCTTTCGACTTATCATTTAATGTTGTTCAGAACTTCGGTAAGTATCGTCAAGCAGAAGTAGACCAAGTAGCAATGAATGTGTTTACGAGTGTCGAAGGCGCAGATTACATCAGTAAGCGTTTTGCAATGAAACGTTTCTTAGGATTATCTGAAGAAGAAATCTTAGAAAACTCAATGTTATGGAAAGAAGAACGTGATGTTGAAGACCCACTTCAAGGAAGTGAAGATGGTCTTAAAGGTGTTGGAGCATCTCCAGGACCTTCAGGCGGTGACTTTGATGATAGCGATTTTGATGCAGGTGACTTAGATGACGAAATTACTGACGATTCAGTAATTTCTGGTGATGAGAATGCCGAACCAGAAACTGACGAGAATGTATAAATACTAGTATGAAATATATTGAAATAAATGAAAACTATTCGCCAGAAGAAGACGAGTTTACTGCTATTGATTTAGAAGACACTCGTAAAATTCGCTTGACCCTTGAGCATCTTTCTAAACTTAGAAAGATAAGAGAGTACAGGAAGTTTCAGAAAGCGTCTGAGAACGAACAAGTTCAGAAGCAATACGGCGGTTCTTCAGATGAAGCACCTGCTGGCGGCGGCGCACTCGACTTATAACGTTGTAAATTTCATTATTAAGTATAGTTTTAAATAATATTAAAACTTACTAAATATCTTAAGTTCGGTGAGAAAACCGAAAAAAATGCTCGTTTCCGAGTATTTTCCCAATATCCCGACATAATCCCTATAAATACTTGTGTATGAAACTCACTTTGTGGCAAATTGGCGCATTGCTTGTTTCTATAACCCTGCCGCAATTGTAGTGGCTATTAAAAGATTATTAAGGAGACTTATAATGTCAAGAAGTACACTAGAACAAGTGCTAGAATTGTTAATCAACGAAGAGACAGCAAAAGCAGAATCGCTTTTACATGACTTTGTTGTTGAACAAGCACGACAAATCCACGAGGATTCTCTTAACGAAAGCGACACAGTTGTAGAAGAAGAACTTGAGGAAATTGAAGAATCAGAAGAAATCGAATCTTTAAACGATGATATCGAAGAAGATTCTGATGAAATTGAAAATGAAGAAATGTTTGACGATGAAGATATGTCTGACGATGATGCTGAAGAAGACCTAGAAATGGGTGATGAAGAAGCACCTGCTGAAGAGATTGAAGACAGAGTTGAAGATTTAGAATCAGCGTTATCTGACCTAGAAGCAGAATTTGAAAAAATTATGGCTGGCGAAGACGATGCAGAAGATGATGGCGAAGAAATGGACATGGACATGGGTGATATCGATTTAGATATTGAAGAGCCTGAAATGGAAGAATCAGTAGAAGAAGTTATTGAAACTGAAGAAACTGAAGAAGAAGCCGTTGAAGAAGCCGCATCTGAAGATTTAGACGAAAACGAAGAAGAAGAGAAGTTGGAAGAATATACAATTCCAGCATCTGCTAAAGAAGGCGACAATGGCGAAGGTTCTTCACCAGTTGCTAAAGATGGCGGCGCAGACGAAAGTGACGCGGCGGCAGTTGGACAAAACGATGGTAACACATCAGGCGGTTCAGCATCAGCAGAAGATATGAAAACAGGCAATGTAAACACAGTTGGTAACAAGAAAGCACCAGCACCGAAGAAAGCCTAAGTAATATAACTCTTTTAGGAGAAACCAATGACCGTTCTTATTGAAAAATATACACATAATCAAGCAAACGTTAAATCAAAAATCGTTGAGAATGAGGCGGGTGAAAAGAATATGTTCATGGAAGGCATTTTTGTCCAAGGTGACGTTAAGAATGCTAACCAAAGAATGTATCCGGTAAACGAGATAGCCAAAGCAGTGGAATCAGTTCAAAAAAGAATTAAAGAAGGATTTCCAGTGTTAGGTGAATGCGACCACCCACCAGAATTAACAGTGAATGTTGATAGAGTTTCGCATATAATTGAAAATATGTGGATGGATGGTGCAAACGGCTTTGGTAAACTTAAAATTGTTCCTACACCAATGGGTAACATTATTAGAACATTAATCGAGTCAGGTGCCACTTTAGGTGTCTCATCTCGTGGTTCTGGTGAAGTTGACCACGCTGGTAAAGTGAGCAATTATGAAATTATCACTGTCGATATTGTGGCACAGCCAAGTGCCCCGGACGCATATCCAAAAGCAATATACGAAGGATTAATGAACATGAACGGCGGATACGAAACATGGAAACTAGCCCAAAGTGTTCAAAACGACAAGTCTGCACAAAAGTACTTGTCAAAAGAAATAGTTAAGTTCATTAGAGAACTTAAACTTTAATAGAAGAAGGAGAACCAACAATGGCAACAAATGAAATCCTTGCTGGCCTTCTTGAGTCTGATATTATAGGTGAAGAAGTTTCAACTCAAATATCAGAGGCTTGGGAAGCACAAATAAATGAAGCAAGAGAGGAGATAACAGCCGAGTTGCGTGAAGAGTTCGCACAGAAGTTTGAACATGACAAATCAGTGATTGTAGAAGCCATGGATAACATGCTTTCATCAGCAATCAAAACTGAAATGGATGAGTTCAAAACTGACCGTGAAGCCCTAATCGCAGAACGTGTTGCATATAAGAAAGCAATTTCTGAACATGCATCGCTCCTTGAAAAATTCATTACTTCTCAATTAGCAAATGAAGTTAAAGAACTTAGAGCCGACCGCACGAAAGTTAACGAACATTTAGATAGAACTAAAGAATTCGTTGTTAAACAACTTTCACGTGAATTGGCAGAGTTCCACGATGATAAGCGTGATTTAGTAGAAACTAAAGTACGCATGGTAGCAGAAGGTAAAGAAATTCTTACTAAAACTAAGGATTCATTTATCAAACGTTCAGCAGAACTAGTCGAAAAGACTATTGAAACTGCTTTACGTTCTGAATTGGCTGTTCTTAAAGAGGACATCCAAGCGGCTAAAGAAAACGAGTTTGGCCGTAAAATTTTTGAAACATTCGCAGGCGAATTCATGACCTCACAACTAAGTGAAGGTACTGAAGTTGCTAAGATTACTAAAAAATTAGAAGAATCTGCAACTGAGATTGCTAAATTAGAAGCAACAATTACTGAAAAAGAAGAAGCCATTTCAAGCGTTTCAACTGCAAAGAAAGTGCTAGAAGACAGAATGGACCGAAACAAGGTCATGGAAAGTCTTTTATCGCCTCTAGGCAAAGATAAGCGTACAGTTATGGTTGATTTACTTGAAACAGTAAAAACAACTAATTTAAAATCTGCATTTAAGAAATATTTACCTGCAGTTTTGAATGAGAACGTCTCAACAGAGGCAAAACAATCGTTAAATGAAGGCAAAGTAACAGAACACACTGGTGATAGAGTTGAAGAAGTAGTAACTTCAGAAGCAACATCACAAGGTAGCGATGCCAATATAATCCAGTTAAAGAAATTGGCTGGACTTAAATAATAACCAGAAACAGGAGAGAAAGATGGAAAATCTTTTCGAAGGAAATAATTGGGACACTACACGTGAAACACTTTTAGATGGTCTAGAAGGTAACAAGCGTGATGTAATGTCTTCAGTTTTAGAAAACACAAAACAAGCACTTACAGAAAGTGCGGCAGCGGGTGCAACACAGGCTGGTAATATTGCTACTTTAAACAAAGTTATTTTACCAATCATTAGACGTGTTATGCCAACTGTTATTGCAAACGAAATCATCGGCGTACAGCCAATGACTGGTCCAGTTGGACAAATTCACTCACTAAGAGTACGTTATGCAGAATCAGCCGGTGGCGCAACAGCAGGTGCTGAAGCACTTTCACCATTTGATATTGCTAACAACTACTCAGGCGACGGTTCAGCGGCTCCGGCAGCAACTTCAAGCCTTGAAGGTGAAGCAGGTAACAAAATGTCAATTCAAGTTCTTAAGCAAACAGTTGAAGCGAAAACTCGTAAACTATCTGCACGTTGGACTTTTGAAGCGGCACAAGATGCCAATTCAATGCACGGCTTAGACGTTGAAGCAGAAATCATGGCAGCACTTGCTATGGAAATCACTGCTGAAATCGACCAAGAAATTTTAGGTTCACTAAAATCATTGGCTACATCAGCGGCTACAGACTTCGACCAAACTGCTATTGCAGGTCGTCATACTACAACTTTTGTTGGTGACGAACATGCGGCACTTGCAACATTAATGAACAGAGAAGCAAACCTAATTGCACAACGTACTCGTAGAGGCGCGGCAAACTGGGCAGTAGTTTCTCCAACAGCATTAACATTGCTACAGTCTGCAACTACATCAGCATTTGCTAGAACTACTGAAGGTACTTTTGAAGCACCAACAAACACTAAGTTTGTAGGTACTTTGAACGGCTCAATGCGTATCTATGTAAACACATACGCTACAGACGACACAGTTCTTTTAGGTTATAAAGGTCAAGGCGAAATTGACGCGGCTGCGTTCTATTGCCCATACGTTCCATTAATGTCATCAGGCGTTGTGGTTGACCCAAGTTCATTCGAACCAGTAGTATCATTCATGACTCGTTACGGGTATGTTGAATTGAACAACACTGCATCATCACTTGGTAATGCGGCTGACTACGTTTCAAAAATTGCAATGAGCAACGTTTCATTCACATAATATTTTATATATTATATATTGAATATAAAAAGCCACCTTCGGGTGGCTTTTTTATTGTCCGATTCCAAAGTAAATGATAAATACTGTTAACATATAACTTAATAGTATTTCGGAATAGCACATGGCAGAACAAATTAAATTCGGTGACAATCTCTATCTTAGAGGTGAAAAACTAGTATTAGATAACGGCACAAATTCGGGCGTTATTACTGCTGAAAATGGTACAGTTCAAATTGAAGGCACAGCAGTAATTACTGGAGACTTGACAGTTCAAGGAACAACAACTACTGTTAATTCTGCTACACTAACTATTGATGATAAGAACATTGAACTTGGTTCAATAGGTTCTCCTACAGATGCTACAGCAGATGGTGGTGGTATTACTCTTAAAGGCACCACTGATAAAACTATTCTATATACTGAACTAACAGACAGTTGGGACTTCAATCAAAAAGTTAAATCTACAATTGGTTTTGAAGGTGCGTTAACAGGCAACACTACTGGAATGCATTTTGGTGGATTAGATACACTAGGTGCAGATATTATTGCTACTGGTCTATCTGATTTTACAGATGTTCGAATCTGGAACGGCACAATTAATGATACTGTTATCGGCAACTTGACTCCAACATCAGGCACATTCTCAACTATAACTGGTGATGGAACAGCGATTACTAATGTTCTTACAAATTATACAACTACTAATTTAACAGAAGGTTCAAATTTATATTTTACAAATGAACGAGTAGATGACCGAATTAATGATTTGTTTACATCAGCATACGGAATAACTGGAACTTATAATGATGCAGGAAATGAATTCACTCTAGCATTTGACCCAATCAATGCGGGTTCAGCCATCGCAGTATTAGATACAACAGATACAACTCAAGCAAAATTTAGAACAATACGTGAAGGTCAGACTGGAACTGGAGGTCATGGAGACTTAACAGTTGTTTTGTCTGGAGATGAGATTGTAATTGATACAAGTTCTCCTATAAATGAATTGACATATCATACATTCACAGGAAATGGTTCAACAAGCACATATACATTGCCATATACAATAGGGCAAAATTATCAGATACTAGTTTATATTGATGGCGTTGTTAAACATCCAACAACAGATTATTCAATGTCTTCGACAACATTATCATTAACATCACCGTTGGGTAATGGTGCTGTAATGAATGTCTTAAAACTAGGCACAACATTTACAGCAACATCGTTAACAGATGCGAATACATTAGGTGGAAATCTTCCAGCACACTTTTTAGATTGGGCACAGTTTACAGGAACACCAACTACAATTGCAGGTTATGGTATCACAGATGCAATGACTTCAACAGCAATTACAACAGCAATCTCAGATGCGATTGCAACAAAAGATAATACTGATGAAATTACAGAAGGCACAACAAATTTATATTATACAGACGCTCGGTCAAGAGCGGCAATATCTGTAACAGGTGACTTGACTTATAATTCATCTACTGGTGTTATATCAACTCAAGGACTTGCCTCTTCTACTACCGATGACTTAACAGAAGGCTCAACAAATTTATATTATACAAATGCTAGAGCAGATGCTAGGGCACAATTAAAGATTGATGCCTTAGTTGGTGGAGCATCTTCTGCCTTCGACACATTATTAGAGATTGAAAATGTAATGGCTACTGATACTGAATTATCTTCAGCAATATCAGGACTAAACCATGACAGTCTTTCTGGCTTTGTAGCAAACGAACACATTGATTGGACACAAGCAAGTGCAGGAACAATTCATGCGAGTAATTATTCGGCAGATGTCACAGGAACTATAATTCCAGCATCAGACAATACATATGATTTAGGAAGTACTGCTATAAAGTATGCTAACATATATGGTCATTCAGTCCACGCAACATACGCCGACTTAGCAGAACGCTACGCCTCAGATGCCCCTTATGAATCTGGAACAGTTGTGGTGTTTGGTGGTGAAGCAGAAATAACAACTACGACCGATGCAGAAGATGTTTCTGTTGCGGGAGTTATATCTACAAATCCAGCAGTAAAACTAAATGCAGATGCAGGTAATTCACAGACACATCCTTATGTAGCATTAAGAGGAAGAGTTCCGTGTCAGATGGTTGGTCCAGTATCTAAGGGTGACTTAATCGTAACAGCAGATAACGAGCCTGGATATGCTCAAAGTGTTGGCAAAAATGACACAGGTCGTTCAGTGTTTGCTAAATCAATAGAAACAGACTTAACAGAAGGTAAAAAAATAATCGAGGTAGTTATTTTATAATTAACTCAGTTCTTAATATTATTAACTGTAAGTATTGCTTTTTCAACTAATCCGATAAATACTATTGTAAAAGGAAGATAAAGGGTCCTTTTGCATATATGTAGTGAGCATTTAGTTTTAGCGAACTCGCTTACTACTAGGCTAACCTTTGTCTTAGTCGAGGGGATGATATAAAATTTGTTTTGTATTCATTCATTGCACTTGTGCAAATAAATCTTAATTTGAACGGAAACGTTCTTTATTTTATAAAATAAAAAGACGGGAGAAAATTAAATGGCAGCATATGCAATTCAATTCCGACGTGGTACGACAACAGAACATTCATCTTTTACCGGTTTATTAGGTGAGGTTACAGTTGACACAACTAAGAAAACAATAGTTGTTCACGACGGTTCAACAGCGGGCGGTTCGGCCCTAGCACTAGAAGGTGCGGCAACGGACACAACTACTGGTACTTACTCAAGTAACGTAACAGTTGGTGGCACATTAGGTGTTACCGGTTTGACAACTATGTCAGGCGCGGCAGCGGTTACTGGAAATCTAACGATGACTGGCGACATTTTACCTAGTGCGAACATAACTTATGACTTAGGTTCTACATCAATGATGTGGAAAGATGTCTACATTGGCCCAGGTTCATTATACATTAACGGTAAGAAAGTTATTGAAGATGACTCTGGTTCGATTAACATCACAACAGACGCAAACGAAGACCTTAAGTTTACTACAAGCGGTACAGGTACATTAAAACTAATTTCAGGTAATGGTATTTCTATTACTGGTGAAATTAACGCAACATCAGGTGACATTCAAATCGGTGACCACATCGATATGAATTCATCATTAATTAAAGAACTAGCGGCTCCAACAACCGGCACAGACGCGGCAAACAAGACGTATGTAGATAACTCTGCGGCTACTGCTGTAACAGGTGGCTCAAACGCAGGTTCATTTACAAGTGTAACAACAACTGGTAATGCTACTATTGGTGGCAACTTAACAGTTTCTGGTACAACAACTACAGTTAACACAACAGACGTAACATTTGAAGACAACATGTTTGTTCTTAACTCAAACACTACTGGTACTCCTAGTGAGAACTCTGGTTTTGAAGTAGAACGTGGTGATTCATTAAACGTTCAGTTCTTATGGAACGAAGATGACGACAGATGGACAACAGGTTCAAACACATTCCACGCTGGCGCTATCGTAGGTCCATTGACTGGTAATGTAACTGGTAACGTAACTGGTAACCTTGACGGTTCCATCGGTGTTGTTACACCATCAACTGGTGTGTTTACAACTATAAGTGCTTCTGGTACAATCACTGGTGACACTGCTGGTACACATACTGGCGCAGTAACTGGTAACGTAACTGGTGATGTAACTGGTGATTTAACTGGTGATGTAACTGGTACAGTTTCAAGTATTTCTAATCATCTTAAAGATGAAGATAACATGTCTTCAGACAGTGCAACACACGTTCCTTCACAGCAATCAGTTAAGGCTTATGTTGCTTCACAAATCGCAACTAAAGACAATACTGATGAAATGACTGAAGGTTCAAGTAACCTATACTTCACAGACGCAAGAGCCCGTTCGGCAATTAGTGTTTCTGGAGATATTTCTTATAATTCAACAACTGGTGTTATTTCAACAACAGGTCTAGCAAGTTCAGACACAGATGATTTATCTGAAGGTTCAAGCAATCTTTATCATACAACTGCAAGAGCAAGAGCGGCAATTTCTGCTTCTGGTTCTTTAAGTTATGATAACTCAACTGGTGTTATGTCATTCACTATGAATGATGAAACAGTTCAGGATATTGTTGGCGCAATGCTTACTTCAAACACTGAAACAGGTATTACAGCAACATATGATGACGCTGACGGTACTATTGATTTAGTAGTTAACGCTACTCACTTCCATAGTTCAGTACAAACAGTAACTTCATCAGAAGAATCATCTAACGCTTCTGCGACAGTAGATTACACATTTAGTGAACTAACAAACGCACAACATTATGCTGTGTTTTTGAACAGAGTATTGTTACGTCCTGCTGAATATTCAGTATCAGGCACAACAGTCACAGTGACTGCTGGTGTTCTTGCTGAAGATGATGAATTGGAAGTAACAGGCTTTACAAACACTTAATCAAATAATTGATTGAGTAAACAAAAATAGAGATTAGACAATACGTGGGAGGCACCACCTCCCACGCACTAACACACAGAGAGGTGTTAGATTGATACAGAATTAAAAAGGGTGTCTCGGGCTAATCAACTCATAAAGGAGAATAAAAATGGCACGTAAATGGAGAAGTGGAGGTTCAACTGGTAGTTTTTCCTTCAATAAATTAAAAAAATATAAGTATAATTCATCTGGTACACTAGTTGAGTTTACAGGTACAGCAGGTGATGATGATATCACAGTATCAGGTTCAAAATCGTCTCTAAGACGTATGGCTGATATTGAACGTAACGTATCAATTCTTGCGGCTAAACTATTAACAAACGATGGTGGCTCAGGCGATAGTGATGACTCAGCATTCGGTCGTATTGAAACTAAGAAAATTCGTTTCAAAAATGATATTCGTATGGATGACCCAGTGGATATCCGTGATGATGTTGATATGAACACTAACAAAATCACTGATTTGGGTACTCCAACTGCTTCAGCAGATGCGGCAAACAAATCATACGTTGATACTAAAGTAGCGGCATTGGCAGATTCAGCGCCAGCGGCACTAGATACGTTAAACGAACTAGCGGCAGCATTAGGTGATGACGCATCATTTAGCACTACAGTTACTAACTCTATTGCTACTAAACTACCTCTAGCAGGTGGTACAATGACAGGTGACATCGCAATGGGTAGTAATGATATTACTGGTGGCGGTGACGCAACATTTACTAACTTCAACGGTACGGCGACATATGCAAAATATGCCGACCTTGCTGAAAGATATGCGGCTGACGCAACATATGAAGAAGGTACAGTTGTATCATTTGGTGGTGAAGCAGAAGTTACTTCAGCAAAAGGCTATGGTTCAACTAAGATTGCAGGTGTAGTTTCTACTAAGCCAGCATTCGCAATGAACGAAGCGGCTGGTAATTCAGAAACTCATCCTTTCATCGCTCTACAAGGTCGTGTACCATGTAAAGTTGTTGGAACAGTTTCTAAAGGCGACATCCTAGTAGCATCTGAAGTTTCAGGTACTGCTACAGTATGGCTTGAATCAACAGTAGACCCACGTATGACAGCATATGTTGGTATTGCTATTGAAGACAAGAATACAGATGGCGAAGGCTACGTTGAAGTTAAAGTAGGTAAGTAATTATTTAAACTTTAAACAGACAACTAAAAAGGGAGCAGAAATGCTCCCTTTTTTTATACAAAGTTTTTTTTGATTATTTGAATATTTTTTTGATAGTTGAGCAGAATGTCTTCTTGCCATCTTTAGACTTTACGGGCAATGAGTTCTCTTCTATCCATTCAGGAAACTTTTCGAACAGTGTTTTCCATTGAATCATCTCATTGTGTAAATCTACTATTCTCTTTAGATGTTCACTAGTATTTGGATAATTGTGGTCATTTTTTAACTTATTAACTCGTTGTTTACACTCTGATAAATCACTAAGGTCTCTATCTATTGCTTTAATTATCTTTTCGAAAGATTCTATATTTCTAAATTTGTCGATTAGAAATTGATGATGTTTGTTCTTTGGTTTGCCATCATACAGAAACATAATCTCTTGTAAATCATAATATAATGCTTTCACAGGATTAATACTTTCTCGGTATCTTTTTGTTATTTCTTCGATAGCAAATTCTGAACTTTCAGTAGATAAGTTTTCAAGCACACTTATAGCCAGTATGTTAATACGTTGGCTACTTGCTGATAATGCCTTCTTAGACTCTTCTTTGACTTTAGCAATTACAAAATCAATTAGACGTGCTTCGGCCATATCTAAATCTCTCTTTAGATATTCTATGTGTCCAGGACTAGAGTGTATGATGATTCTTCTTAGGCTGTCCGTCGTTCTTTCGCCTTTAAGAACTGCCTTACAATCTCTTATAAATCTCTGTTTCTCTAAGTTTATGATATGTTGGTTCACTATATCTCCTCCAAACTTCTCTACACTAGTATTTAGGATGATATAGTCGGCGCCAAAGTGACGATATAATACATTTTGTGTCTTAGAGTGACAAGATGATATCGTTGACTATTTTAAGTTTTTTCTTTCTAAAGAGGGTTCGTCTTGTTCCTGGATGTAAAGGTTTCGGAACACAGTTTGTATCTACCCAAGCATAACCGCCGGATTCTTCGTTCATTTTTGGAATGAATTCGCTTTCAATGAGTATGACAAAAGAGTAATAACTAAAAGCACCGTTTCTTGCGTGATATTGGTCTAGTGGATATATTTTTATAATATCTTCTTCTATGTTTAATGAGATTTCTTCTCGTAACTCTCTCAGTAATGCTTGTGCTACGTTTTCAAATGGTTCGACTTTACCACCAAAGAAACCCCAATTTCTAGGAAAAGAGGCATCAACTGCTCTTTGTTGCAGAAGTATACGATGTGTGTCTTTTGCGACTATACAACCACCAGCCGCTCTAATTCGTGATTCTTTCATTACGGTGTTACTATTAGTTCTAATCTCCAGTATCCAGCATCATATACTCCTTGATAGGTATCTGTCCATGACTTGTCTTTACTATCAAATTTAAATTGTTGTGATGTTGTTGTGTTTGTTACATATTCACGGGTAACATTTGCACTTGCGTCAAAACTTTTTACCCACATTGTTCCATTATACTCTAAAATATCATTGGCGTCAACCTCTATTCCCCAAACACTACTCGATAATGCTGAATCTAATGTTAGATAACGTTGACCAGTTGCTACTGCTGGCACACCATTAAATCCTGGTTTTGCTGTTGAGGCATTAATAATTCTATCTACTGCTGTTACTGTGTTTGTAGGTAACGTAGCAGTGTCTATAGTAAATCCTAATGCGTTGTCTACGCCGGTAGACGTTAGTGTGCCAATCACATCAGCATTTAAGTCATCTACTTCGCCATGATACTTAAGTCTAAGCCTTGATACTCCACTGTCCAATTGGCCGTAATCTTTGAGAACAGTCTCCCATGAAATGTTATCGTCATAATTTCCATTTGCATAAGGGCTACACCAAACATCATTGCCATTCTGAAAAACTCTCAATGAATAGTTATTAGGTGTCACAATAACACTTGATTGTGCATTTAAATCCGCAAAGAACTCAAATGCATCTGGGTCATAATCTAGTGTGTCTAAATCTGAATAGGTATAAATGTTATTAATAATATTTCTAATTACATTCTGTCTTGTTACTTGTGCCGGTGGATTAATCCAAATTGGAATTTGAAATATCATTGTTGCGATATCAATCTGGTCTTCGACACCTGCTGGTATTCCTCTACTTGTCCATTGTAAATCAGTCATCTCTACATTCGTAATTGTTGTCCAGTCTATAGGATTGTCGTTGTGCTGTATTTCTAATGCTGGATTAAATAATACTAATATTTGCTCAAGTAGTTGAAGTTTTTGGTCAGTGTTTGAAGTCCAAATATCAACTTGCATATTCAGTAAGTAAGGAACAGGCATCAATCTTTTTACACTATATTTTTGTCCTGGCTCGTTAGTATATTTGTTAGTAGTACTATCAAATGCTCTTTCATTGACACTTACAGCATCATTGAAAAATGGCTCTTGTAATCTTTGTCTATCTGGTTGTAAACTTTGTACCCAACATGCAATAAATGGCGCAGAGTTTACTACGTTCTCAGAGTTTCCTTTGAGAATAGTTGCCGCCATACGAGATACATCTCCGTACCTTGAAGGAACTCTAATATAATAATCAGTAACTCCATCGTTTTTCTTTGAGCCTGTTTTAACTGTGAAGCCACTGAACATTCTTACAAACTGTAAAATGTATCTTCTAATCTGATTGTCATAGAAATGATTTTGTGCCATATTAGTCTACCTTTGGTTTAACTGCTTTTGACAGATTTACTTTACCGACGATTGTTGTCCCATCGTCAAGTGTTACTGTTCCTGAGTTATTAATAAATTGGTTATGTAACGCATGTCCGACTTCCCATGCTCCATCGTCATCGTTGATTCTGTACCATTTGCTATCTCTGTATTGAAATAACCTTGATGGTGTATAATCTGTTCTTAAGAAGTACGAGTCAGTTGCTGGAGAATCTGGAAATTCTTTTCCATATGCTACTGTGGCATAGTCTACGTCATCTGGATGATTGCTTGGAGTTGCATACATTAAGTTGTTCGTTCGGTAGTCCCAATATTTTCCAGGAACATTATCTTTTGCTTCTTGTACAACGGCATCAGTGATTTGTAGTTCTTTGTTGTATGTAGACAGAATATTCTTTAAGTCAGATGCTTCTTCACCAGTGCCAAGAATATCTTTGTATTCTTGTGTATCTTGTAGTTGCTTACAACGAACACGCCAAATATGTGGCCACCATCCTGGGTCAAAACCACTTGCGTCTTTTGTTGCTTCTTGTACTACCCAATATTGATTGACTGCATCTTGGTCTTCGCCATCATTGCCTTCTAATATCATGTCATCACGCATATGAGGCAATTCGATTACATCGCCAGTCATAATTTTGCGACCTAGTTGATTGACCATCTCGTTCAAATGGAGAGTGAACACTTGTTGGTCATTACCTAAGAACATACCGAACTGCGATAATTCAAAGTCTTGGTCAGATACTGTATATACACCTCTAAGGTCATACACGTCCACGTCATACTTTCTATCTCTGTTCTCTAAAAATAGTAAATCTTGTATTGCCGGTTTGGCAGGGTCATACTCAGCATCAGTCTTATCTTGTGAACCGATATACTTATGAATTAGCAGTGATGTGCCACCGTGGTCAAAGTGTCCCTTGACTGTTTTATCAATAAATTTATAATCGTTACCCTTTTTTGGATTCCATAGGCTAAGTCTTGCCATAACTATTTTTCTCCATAATTTGACTTCTTACTGTATTTATCATATAATATAGTAATATAATTTTTAAATTATAAATAAACATTTAGGAAGGTATGAAATAATGCAAAACTCAGATTACACATCAATAAAAGAACTTCTTTCTCCATTTGCAGTAAGACAGTTTAAAATGTGGGCAATGAACCCAGACAATATACATCGTGGAAACGCTGTAAATGGGGAATACTACGGGAAACATCGTAAAGGTAGAGAATATAACGTCTGGTGGAGTAAAGAGCCACCACGAGAGATGTGGCAGCCTATAATAGACAATTTAGGTAGATATATCGATGCCATCTTTCAAGGCAAAGAATGGGATATTCATATTGTCGATACAATTACGACAAGACCAGGAAGTGCTAAGTTAAGGGCTCATGTTGATACGCCCTATAGATTTGAAAAATATGCTCGTATATCAAATGAAGAAGTGTATGGAGTACAATGTATCGTTCCATTAGATAAGTTTACAATTCAGAATGGAGCAACATGTGTTCTGCCTGGTTCATATAGAGATAAGTTTTATTATAAAGATATAGAAGAGAACCAAGAAGAATATAATAATCTATTAACGACACAAGGTTTTCAATTTGTTTCAAATCCTGGTGATGCGTTAATGTATAATTCGAGAACATTACATAGTACGATGCCGAATAACAGTAATGAATTTAGAAGTGCGTTATTAATAAATGCTCTTTCAGTAGAGATAATCGATTACATTAGAGAAGTAGATATGAATACCAAAACAGCAAGATTTGATAATAAAACCCATAAAACTTGACAAAAATGTATATGTGCTGTATAGTATTCTTAAATGTTGATATATAAAAGTAAATGATGAGGGCAATGTGACTATAAAAACAATGAGAAAAAAGAAAAAAGCAAAATCATCTGGATACTCTGACGAATCATTCATCGGTTTGGAGCCTGATTGGAAAGGTTCAGAAAAATGGACCGCTGAAGAATATTACAGAGAACGTGCCAGAACACCATATTATTATAGTTACTATTTTAAATCTAAAGATTATATTCCTTGGGTTGTTGATTGGATGAAAGCCAATGACTACACTAAAGAAGATATCAAGTCATATAAGGCTGCCGAAGACTGGAGAACTAAAAGTACTCTTGCAGGATATGTAAGAGCATTGTCCAGGGGTATGCCAGAAAACCATGAAGGTATTCCAGCCTACTTTGAAACAATGGAGGGCATAGCATCAACATCTATGCAAGATGCTTCTGATTCTGTTAGAAAAGAACTAGAGGTTATTATATCAGTGGGTAGCAAAATTAAGGCGGAGAAAAAAGAAGAGCAAAAAATTGTTTCTACTAAGTATAAGCCCACAATTCAACAACTTTTATTTAATAAGTCTTTAGAAATGTCTGATGAAATTGATGAATTTATTGAAGAGTTTGATGGTTCAGCGTCAATGTTGACAAAATTTGACCCACAGAGAATGCTATTGATTGTTGGTGCTAAACCAAATCACGCCAAGGTAATCGCATCATTATATCAACCGACATTTGATGATTTCTCTGAACTTATAAATCCTCCTAGTACTAAAGGTATGACAGAGTTTGAGAAAGATATGCACGAACAACTTAAAGAAGGTTATTCACATCTATCTAAAAGTGTCATAAAGAACCAATTTAAGATGTACAAGACTATTATGGATGCTTGTGACAATATCGTATTAAAAGGCAAAGTGACAAGAAAGCCTCGTAAGAAGAAGATAATAAGTGCCGAAAAGCAAGTTAAGAACTTCAAGTATCTTGACCATCATCCAGAGACAAAATCAATTAGTGTCAATCCAGCAGACTTGATAGGGGCAAATGCCGCTATCGTATACAACTCTAAGACACGAAAACTAGGAATTTACCACGCTCAGAATATTGACCCTATGAGACTAAAAAGAGACGGGTCTGGTCTAAGTGTAAAAGGAACAACTATTCAAGGTTTTGACCCAACCACAAGCGTCCAGAAGACATTGCGTAAGCCAATTGAACAGTTACCAACGTTTAAGAAAGTAGCAAAACGTTCATTACAGAAACAATTTGATGCTATTAATAGTGTTGAGATTAAAATGAACGGAAGATTTAATGACCATAGTCTGATTATAAAAGTTTTTTGATAAATACTGTTATAAGTAGTTTATTATAAACGTATTTGAGGGTCAAGCATGGCAAAACAACGCAATAAGATAAAAAATGATGTAATTAAGCAGATTAGACTGTTACTTGGTGATGGTATGGTTGACATCGAACTAGACCCAGAACACTATGACCTTGCAATTGATATTTCAGTAGATAAAATACGACAACGTTCAGAAAATGCTGTAGAAGAAGATTTTTACACTATTGAACTAAAGAAAGATGTTGATGAATACAGACTTCCTAAAGAAATAACAGAAGTTAAAAAGATACATCATCGTTCATTCGGTCATGGCATATCTGCTGGTGTTGATATGGACCCATTTGAATTAGCATATGCGAATTCATATTTCTTTATGAACAATCACGTTGGTGGAATATCAACATACGAATTATTTGCTCAGTACCGTGAAACTCTAAACAGAGTTGCGGCACAGGATATCCAATTTATTTGGAATCCACTAACCCACAAAATTAAACTTTTAAGAAAAATGAGAGCAGACGAAATGGTATTGCTCCATGTTTACTTAGAACGTTCAGAAGACCAATTACTAACTGACCCATATTTAAAATCATGGATGAGAGATTACTCACTAGCATATTGTAAGAAAATGATTGGCGAGGCTCGTTCAAAATTCTCTGCTCTTCCAGGCGCACAGGGTGGTGTTACTTTGAATGGCGATGCCTTGAAAGCAGATGCCGCAGTAGATATAGAGAAATTAGAAACTGAATTGAAACTATATATCGATGGTTCTGCACCGTTAGGTGTTATGATTGGCTAAGTGGTTATTATAAAAAGCCCTTGCGTTAGTGTCTGTAAATACAATAAACTAAATTTCTGTGTTGGCTGTAAACGCCATATGAACGAAATATTCGATTGGCTTGATTATACTGATGATATGAAAGAAGCCATAATGAAAGATTTAAAAACCCGAGATATAAACTCAGAAAACGGTTGACATTCAGTCTATTTGATTGTATAATAATATTATCGAAACTGAAAAAGAAATCAAATGATAATAGGTATCACAGGACTAATAGGCTCTGGCAAAGGCACAGTAGCAGATATTCTAGTCGAAGAACACAATTTTATTAAGTTAAGTTTCGCAGACAAACTCAAAGATGGAGTTGCAACTGTATTCGGTTGGGACCGTGCTATGTTAGAAGGCGATACTGTAGAGAGCAGAGAGTGGCGTGAAACTGTTGACCAATTTTGGACTAACGAAACTGGCAGAGAAATCACACCTAGATTAGTTCTACAAGAATTCGGTACTGACTGTATGCGTAATGGTTTCTATGATGGTATTTGGGTTAGCCTAGTCAAACAAGAAATCATCAATAATCCTGATAATAAGTATATCGTTCCTGATGTGCGATTTGCAAATGAAATAAAAATTATACAATCTTTAAATGGAAAAGTTTGGAATGTTAGGCGTGGCGAACTACCATCTTGGTGGGGATATGCGATACAAGATAACGAACATTCCGACTCAACATTAATGAATGACTACCATCCCGAAGTTCATCAAAGCGAATGGCGATGGATAGGCAAAGATAATCAGTTTAACTTGATACTTCAAAATGACGATACTATAGAGTCCTTATATAGTAAAGTTTCAACAGGGTTGTCTACGTAGTTAACCCCAAAAACAGTGTTTTTTCATGGTTTTGACTAAATACATGTAGCGAAATACATTATTATAGACAATCAAACAGGAGAAAATACTATGGCTACATTAGTATCACCAGGAGTTGCTGTAACCGTAAGTGACGAATCACAATACGCGGCGGCTACACAAGGCACTCTACCATTATTAGTTATTGCGACAGCAAGTAACAAAGCAGATGCCTCAGGAAGTGCAACAGCGGCTGGTACAAAGCCAGCAAACGCAGGAGTTGCCTACCTAGTATCATCACAGAGAGAGTTGGTCGAAACATTCGGCGAACCAAAATTTTATTCAGTTGGCGGTTCAGCAGTTCAAGGCGCTGAAACAAGTGAATATGGTCTACTAGCGGCATATCAATATCTAGGAGTTTCAAATAACGCATATGTTATTCGTGCAGATGTTGACTTATCAGAACTAGAAGCATCAACTACATCACCAGCAGGCGTTATTACTAACGGTACATACTGGCATGACACTTCAAAAACAAAATTCGGACTATTCAAACATAACGGAACAGACTGGGCAACACAAACACTTCATGTTTTAACTGACACACCAGGAACAGGAAACGTAGAGACAATCTCAGGCAGTCATGCGGCTCCTTCGAATTCGTTTGGTCAAGCAGGCGATTTCGCAGTTGTAACATCTACTGCAAGAGTTTCATATTATGAAAAAGTTGGTTCATCATGGGTTTTAGCAGGTAACGGCGGAAGTGATTTTCAATTCTCTACATTTGCCCCAACTAAACAATCAGATACAACTACAAACTCAGGCGCAGGCGACATTTATGTTCGTTTAGCGACAGCAGGTTCTGGCTTAGATGTAGATATGAAAGTTTATAATTCTACATCAGGCTTATTTACAACAGTTCAGGCTCCAACATATGCTTCAGATGATTTAGCATCAGCAGATTTGGCATCTCTAGGAGATGTTTATGCGAAGTATTCTGTAACAGATGGCTTTGGTTATTTCAATCTAAGACGCCATACAGGTGCAACAACGTCAGTTCTTACTACTGGTGTTCTTCCAAGCACATCGTCAATCACTGGCGCTATCATAGTAGAAGGTGTGACAAAAACATTTAGTGCTAAAGACATAGATGAAGTTGTTACAGAAATGCAGGCAGATGCGACATTAAATACAGCAAATGTTAAAGTTGAAAAGTTCGGTTCAAACAAAATTCGTTTTACTAAGACAGATGGCAAAGAGTTAAACATCTCTGCTTCAACATCAGACTTTGCTAAATTTGGTTTAGCAGATGATACAGTATCAGCATCAGTTTGGGAAGAATTGTCTTACCAAGCAAGTTCAACACAGATTACAGGTACAATAGCAGAGGGTACATATTGGTATAGTGCTGACCTTAACGTAGAAATTCTAAAAAATACAAATGTTAGTGGAAACATGACATGGGTAAAGAATGCGTGGTCAGAAGATACAAATGGCGCCGCGCCAAGCGAACTACAATTAGTTTCAGGTGCTCCAGCATATCGTAAAGACGGAACATCGGCTCTAGTAGCAGGTGATATTTGGGTAGACGGTGACTCAGTTCCTTATCCTACAGTATATCGCCACTCAGGCTCAGCGTGGGTCAAATTAGACAACGCAGACCAATCATCTACTAATGGACTAGTGTTCAGTCACTATTCACACGATGCGCCTTATGATGCAAACGATGTAGCAACAAGCAGAACAGCACATGCCTCTACAGCGAATCCAGATTTATATCCAGAAGACATTCTGATGATTAACATGGACTACTCTACTTACAACGTTAAGAAATATACTGGCGGTAAGTGGGAATGGGCTTCAGGTGTTAACGCAGATGGTTCAGGTAAATTCGGACCAGATGCTCAAAGAGCCATAGTTGTAAAAGCAATGCAAGAATCTATATCTTCAAATACTGGAATTCGTTCAGAATCAGTATACTTCAATCTAATCGCGGCTCCAGGATACTTCGAGTTGATGGACGAAATGATTACATTGAACAAAGATAAAAAAGAAATCGCATTCGTAATTGGTGACTGTCCAATGACATTGAAATCAGATTCAACATCAATGAAAGCATGGTCAGATGCAAATGTTCCAGCAGAAACATACGCGGCAATTTATTATCCACACGGCTTGTCAAGTGACTTGTCAGGTAATGATGTAGTTATACCTTCATCAGCAATTGCTCTAAGAACAATCGCATTCTCAGACCAGGTATCATATCCATGGTTTGCTCCAGCGGGTCTTACTCGTGGTGTAGTTTCTAACGCAACACAAGTTGGTTATGTAAACGCAGAAGATGAGTTTGTTAAAGTTCAATTGAGTGAAGGCCAACGTGATGTTCTTTACACAGCACGAATGAACCCAATCGCAGATTTCCCAGCACAAGGAATGGCAGTGTTCGGTCAGAAGACAACACAAGCAACTTCAAGTGCGTTGGATAGAATCAATGTTGCTCGTTTAACAAATCATATGCGTCACAACTTAGACCAGTTATCTCGTTCATTCTTATTCGAACAAAACGATAAGATTACAAGAGACAACATGAGAGATGCAGTTGAAAGATTCTGTGGTAACCTTGTTACACAAAGAGGTTTATATGACTTCTTAGTAGTGTGTGACGAGTCAAACAACACACCAGCAAGAATTGACAGAAACGAATTATGGGTAGATGTTGCAATTCAACCAGCGAAATCTGTTGAATTTATTTACATCCCACTACGCATTCGTAACACTGGCGAATCATTAGCATAATATAGACTAGAAGGTTTAGTTTAAAACCCCTCCTCAGTGAGGGGTTTTTTATGGGCAACTATATGCTAACTGATAAATACAGTTATGCGTATTAATGAAGTCATATTACACGAAGAAAAACTAGACGTAAAGTCAGTTATAAATTCGTCTATCAAAAAGTTAGATAAAGTCTTTAAGAGCAACAAATACGAACTAAGAATAGTTGGTGGTGCTGTTCGAGACCTTGCTTTGGGTAAAACACCTAAAGATATTGACTTGGCAACTGACGCCACACCAGACGAAATGATGACAATACTTGATAAAGCAGATATTAGACATATACCTTCTGGTTTAGAACACGGTACTATCACAGCAATCCTAGATAATGAACCATTTGAAATCACAACATTAAGAGCAGACAAAGAAACAGATGGCAGACATGCTGAAGTTGAGTTTGTTAAGAGTTGGGAAGAAGATGCTAAACGCAGAGACTTAACATATAATGCTATGAGCATGGATATGGAAGGCAATGTATTTGATTACTTTGATGGCATGGACGATTTACAAGATAAAGTCAGTAAGTTTGTTGGCGACCCAGAAGAAAGAATTACAGAAGATTACTTACGTATACTACGTTACTTCCGTTTTCAAGGTAGACTATCAACACCAAGTTGGAACGAAGATACATTAAAAGCAATCAGTTCAAACGCAAAAGGTTTACAGAATATAAGTTCTGAACGTATATGGCAAGAAATGAGTAAAGTTCTTGCAGGTAATAATGTTGCTAACGTTTTAACTCATATGACTAAATCAGGTGTCAGTAAAGTTATAGGATTATCAACAAACGACTTGAACAAAGTAAAAGATAAAGGCAATCCTATTATAGCATTAGCACAAATGGGTAACACAACAGATATAGTAAAACGTTGGAGATTAAGTAACAACGAATCGGCTCTGTTAGACTTTTTAGTTAAGAATAAAAATAATTCTCTTGACCAAAAGAAAGTAGAAGATATGATTGCCGATGGAGTCAGTAAAGATTTAATTTCAGCACTGGTAACTTTACAAGGCAAAGATTTAAATGTTGATGCTAAAGTACCAGATTTTCCTGTAACAGGAGCAGATTTAATTGCAAAAGGTATGAATCCAGGACCAGAAATGGGTGCAAAACTTGGACAACTCAAGCAACAATGGAAGCAAAGTAACTTTACTGCTACAAAAGATGACTTGTTAAAAGAGAATTCAGACTTAGGCACACAAAGAGGTAGATTAGAATACTATCTAAAGAAACCAGTTGAAGATGGAATGTTAGTTCATTTATCGGGTTTAGGAAAGTTTCATAAAGGTAATGACGAATTAGCAGACATAGTACCAGAAAGAAATGGTATGTATGCTTTACATCCTGATAAATGGGAAAGTACATTTTACAGTTTAACAAATAAAGATTTCAAAAAAATAGTTCACTACAAGCCAACATTAATAAAAGCACCATCAGATATGATTGTTGCTGATATGGCTATAGCAAACAAATTTTATAGAACCGACAATCCAGAAGAGCAAGACCAACTTGCTAAAGAATACAAAGACAGCATAGGTAAAGATGTTTCTAGTATGAAAATGCCAGAAGTTATTATATCTACATCAGTAAATGAAGATGAAGAATTCGTTACACTTAGAAAGGGTGATAAAATGGTAAAAGTTCCTAAAAATAGAGTAGAATTTTATCTTGGTCACCATTATAAAATTGTAGAAGGAATAACTGAAGCAGTTCATCAGTTTATGACAGGACATGATGTTACTTTTGGTGGTAAAAAATATGATAAAATAGAAATTGAAGTAACTGGAGTTGATAATGCTAATAAAAAATATAACATTATGATACTTGCTCCAAAAGAATTATTTGGTAAAACAGTTGCAGTTAGTTCTAAATATATGAATAGAGGACCGTGGACTAAGACAAAAACAGAAGATGCATTTAAGTAAAAAAACTATGGAACTATTACTTGTTAATTACAAGAACATACACAGTGCTATGTTAAAAGACTGTGCTGATAAACAAAAGTTCACTAAGTTGATTGCTGATTTAGAAAAAGATTTAGAGGAGTTAGAAGATGCAAGTTTATAAAGAAACAATCTGGCATTTCACTTGTCAATCATGTAATGGATTTTGGTCAGTAGCGGCATCAGACAAATGGGTTCCAACAGAATTGTTCTGTACACATTGTGGCTCAAAACGAACACATAATCCAGAGAAAATTGAATGGGTTGATGATAATGATTATCAACCAGAAGATAAAAGTCATATTAGATTTGGAACATCATCTTATACGAGAGCAAGTGAAGCCACTTATACTAGTTTTCAAAAAGATGTATGCTCATGTGGACATAAAAAGATAGATTGTGACTGCAAAGCAGGATGTAAATGTGGGTGTAATAAGAGATTTTTAGGTTCATATTAACTAACGACTTAATTTTTAGAAAAATAGATAAATACTAGTGTTAAAACCATAATCAAACACTAATTATAGGAGATAGAGAAAATGGCAAGAACATTAAACAATTTTGGTGTACCAACAGACTCTGGTGATGCAGTCGGAACTGGTATATTACAACCAAAACTTAACTATAGATTCCGTGTAGTAGTTGCTGGTTTTGGTGGTATTGGTACAAGTTCACAAGAATTTACAAGACAGGTTATGAATGTATCCCGTCCAAAGGTATCACATGAGTCAATTCCATTAGATTCATACAACTCACGTATGTATGTTATGGGTAAGCACACTTGGGAACCAATCACAATTACATTGCGTGACGATATCGCAAACAATCTAACTAAACTAGTCGGCAAGCAAGTACAGTCACAGTTAGACCACAGAAATCAAAAAGGTCCTTCAGCAGGTACTAACTATAAGTTTTCAACATTGATTGAAATCTTAGATGGTAACTCTGGTGACGCAACTGAGACATGGCAATTAGAAGGCTGTTTCATTACGAATGCAGACTACTCACAAACTGATTACGCAGTTTCAGACCCAGTCACAATTACAGTAACTCTTCAATATGACAATGCTATATTGAATGATGACTTAATGCCTTCAATGGATTTTGATTCTAATTCTTCAGCGGCTGGTTAATAACTTAATCAGAAGGAGCAAACGCTATGTCGTTTGAAAGAAAAAGTAAGGGAAATACGGCCAGACGAGTTCTGGCCGATAGTTCTAACGCAAAACATAGGTTTGGATTTGGAGGAGACCCAAGTTCTTTAATAGGCGATAACGCTCCCAAACTTTCAGATTTATGGTTCATAGAAGTCAAGACGGTTTCTGATAATAGCCAAAACAATCTTCAGGATATTTCAGTACTAGCAAAGTCAGTATCACCTATCTCAATACAAACATCTAGTTTTCCTGTTGACCAATATGGTAAAAGGATATACGTACCTACTCGTGTAGATTTTCCAGAAGTATCACTTACAATGTATGATGATATTAGTGGTAAGATGTTTGATTTTGTTGCAGATATATATGGAAAGTTCTTCGATAACAATGTTATGGGAGATGTAACGGGTGCAAATGCTGAATATGTTTTAACAGGAGTTGGCAATCATGGTAGAAGACTACCAGGTCAAGAACACGAGTATTATCATCAACATTTTGAAAAGTTAACAATATATCACTTTTTTGGCAATCTTGATAAAGTTGAAGGCAATCCTCATCTCAGAGATAATAACACAGGCACAGGAACTCTTCAAAAAATTGAATTAATCAATCCATTAGTTACAGGTATTACATTTTCTGGCAGTGATTATAGCACTACTGAGTTAAGAACCGTAGATTTACAACTTCAACCTGAAAATGTGATTATAGGAAAACCGACAGATGTTGCATTTCCAGACTGGATGACATTGGGTATGGATTATATGATGGACGCCTTATCACCTATTCATCTTAGACACAAACATGATACTTATCCTACAGAATTTAAAGATAAGATGTTTGATATTGCTCCTAAGACAGACGAAGAACTAAAGAAACAAGAGTTAAAGAAAGAAGAGCAAGAAGACAGAGATACAGAACGCAAACTCAATGAGTTGATGCAATTGTATAATGCTCAAATTCAAAACCCTAATGAACAAGGCAATGAAGCATTAGCGGCAGCCTTAAAAAGTAGAATTGGTGTTCTAAATGCCGCAAGAGCGAAAAGATTTTATACTGGTGACCAGAAAAAGTATGTAGACAAATTTAATACAAGAGATGAGTCTACGTATTCAGCAACATATTTAAATCCAGATGTCCCTACATTTGGGGGAGTAGGCGATAGCAACCCACCCAAAAACCAATATCCAAATCAAATACTAGATATGACTAATAATTTGTCAGACGCAATGGTACAAGAGTTAGTAAGTTCAACATTTGGTAATCGTAGTTTTAATACAAACAATGTTTTTGACCTTAAAAGTCAATTGGCAGGTATTGCACAAAATATAAATTCATCGATGACAAGTCATCTGACAGTAGATGGAGCAACAGCGTTAAATTCCGCAGTACAAGCCAACAGTGGTGCTTTCGCAACAGTAACACAAGCATTTAAAGAAAGAACAAATGAAAATTCTACTACATATTATACTGGTGAACAAGATGGCGTGAGCAAAATTATAAAGACACGGGTAATTAAAAAATGAAACTAGATATATTAACAGCAAAATTATTAAAAAAGGGCTTCTCACAAGAAAAAGCAGAAGCATATGCTGTAGAAATCACAAATATAGCAAAGATATATGGTGTGAACTCATATGATTTCATAGACGAACTTTCAGAAGAATCTGACTTCAACGAATTAGGTGCATTCATCTTTAATAATGCTTTGCGATTTGGTTACAAGACGGGCAAACTTGCTCCTCGTTCACCAAACACTTATGTCGCAAGGGCAATTATTAAATAATGGCAAAATTTCACAAAGGACACTACACAGTAATAAACGAAGAAAAATACTCAGGAAACGGAACACCCGTTTTCAGAAGTAGTTGGGAACAAACGTTTATGCAATTCTGTGATAACAATCCAAATGTTATGGCATGGGCAAGTGAACCGGTCAGAATAACATACAAACATCCTTTAACTGGCAAACTAACATCATATGTTCCTGACTTTATAGTTGTATACAGAGACACAAATGGTAAAAAGAACGCAGAGTTAATTGAAATCAAACCAGCAAATCAATCAAATCCAAAATTTGCTCGTGGCAGGGCACAACAGGCACAAGTAGCAATAAATTATGCTAAGTGGGATGCCGCCACACATTGGGCAAAAAAACGAGGCATGAAGTTTAGAGTTCTTAATGAGGGTGATATCTACTCTAATACTAAGAAACCTAAAGCAGTCAAAAAACCTAAGAAACCAATCAGACCAAGATAACACACCTTAGGACCGATATAAGTTACTTATATCTAAGGTGAGGATGCCGTTATCCATTAGTTGTATCGCTACTATGACTACAAAAAACGGCAACTTTATTTTTGATAAATACGTATATAACTAATTAAGAGTATATATTATGACAAAAAAACTAGAAGAAACTTTCAATATAACTCCAGCAGAAGAAGAACCTGTTGAAGAAGTAGTAGAAGAAGAGACTCCTACAATTGAAGAATCAAAAGAACTTACTGAACTTTTATACACTGAGTTAAAAACTACTGAGAAGATTGATAGTGCGTTACCATTAGTATCAGACCTTAATCAGCACGATAAAGAGATGGATGATATTCATCAAATGGCATTAGATGCTTTTAATGATTTAGTTCAATTAGGCATGAATGTAGAAGTTCACGCTGGTGCTAAGTTGCTAGAAACAGCAAATCAGATGCTAAAAACGGCTATGGAAGCAAAAGATAGCAAAGTCGATAGAAAATTGAAGATGATTAACCTTCAATTACAAAAAGCCAAGTTGGACCACAATGTTAAGAAGTCATTGCCAGAGGGTGCAGAACTAGAAAGTGACGGAGCAATCACAATTGACCGAAATGAACTACTAAAACGCATTGACAATGCCCAAAAAGACATAGAAAATGATAAATAAGAATAGAACAATTATACTTTAAAACATATTTGGAAAGCGTTATGAAAACATTTAAACAATATTTAACAGAGTCCACTAAAGAACACAAGTTCACACTAAGGTTCTGTTGTGACTTAGATGAAGCAGGTGCAAATCGTATTGAGACATTCTTGTCAAAATATGACCTTAAGTCGATGTCAAAAACATCTACTACACCAATCACTAAGAATCCAATGTTTTTCAAAGACGTAGAGAATTCAAAAGTCTCAAAAGTCGATATAGCAACAGGCTATCCATTATCAGCAGATATTCTAAGACAACAACTAAGTGATTTACTTGGTATACATCTTACACACGTTGTTGTTCATCCAGAAGGATGGGAACCAGAAGAAGAAGTTGTTGATGAAGATAAAGAGGCATTATTGGCATCAGATTATGATGAAACATCAGACGATGGCAAGACATATGGTAAAACTTTTGTAGATAAGTTTTTAAATGATTTAGAGAAAAAAGAACATGATGTTGTAGAGAACGAATTGAGCGTAACGCCAAAATCAGACTCTGCACCAGAACAGATGGACAAAGAAGAAAAATCTACTCCATCTGTAATTTCAGGAGACGAAAATGACTAAGAAATATACATTAACAACATCAGAGGAAACTGTTACAGAAAATCCAGAAGATATCATCAGATTGATGAAACTAGCAGGCCTTACAAATGCACAACCAGTTGCTGAAGAAGAAGTAACTGAAGAGTGGGCAAACACACCAGACGGTCATTCGGGAGAACTAGAGTTAGACCCAACTGATTTTGAAAAAAAGACTGGTGATAATATTACAAAACAGAACAAAAGTTTAGACAAAGCACCTTCAAAAGGTGACAACCCATTAGAGTATTCATTAGACGAAAATGAAATCTATGAAGCGATGATGAAAGAGTTTAAAGAAACTGAAGAAGTTTCTGAAGCACAAAGTCCAGCACAGAAGGCAGCATTTGCGAAAATGTTAGCCGCTAAAGATGGCAAAAAAGATGAAGCAGTTGAAGAAAAAGAAGAAACTACTGAAGAAAAAGTAGAAGAAACTACTGTTGAAGAAAATCTTGAAAAAGCACAAGAAGAAATTGATGAATTAAAAGAAGAAACTATATCTGAAGATTGTGGCTGTGGTCATGGTTCAGACTGTGATTGTGGTCCAGATTGCGATTGTGGTTGTAATTCAGTCAATGAAGAAGAAGTTGATGAAGACCAAGAAAGACTTAAAAAATTATCAGGTATTAAAGAGAGACCTATGAACTTTTCTGGAAGCCAAGGCGGAAGAAGATATCATGGTCATCCAAGCAAAGGTGTGAATCCTAGGAGTGTCGCTAAGGCTACAAACTCTGCGCCAAATTATGGCCGCAAATGGAATAACCTACAAATCAGGTTTTGAAGAACACACTTTCAATATAAACAATAAAAGTCTCCTTAGTGAGACTTTTTTGTTGGGCGCCCAATAAAAAACCCGGCGATTAAACCGGGTTTTCTAATTTATTAGATTATGATTTAGTAACCATAAGATTCATCATTATAACCTACATCTGAAGATGCAGTTGTAGTGATAGCGCCAAAGTCTTGCGTGTCAACTTTAGGACCAGTAAGTAGACCCAAGTTAGTATAACCACGAGTAAAACCCGTAGAACCACCCGTTGATGAGTGGTGTCCAGCACCTCTAGTTGGTAAATCATCACCGCTGTCAGTAATCGCACCAAAGTCAGCCATCTCTCTTAAATCGATTGTACGTCTAACCTTAATCTTTGCCATTCCAGCGATTGCTCTTAAACCTCTATATCTTGCCATTTTTATTTCTCCCATATGAATGATGTTGAAGTGGGAATCTCCAATCATCAATAGTATTTATCATATACGCTATTTTTATTAAGTTCTAACGAATGATAAATACTATTATAATTAAGTGAGTATATAATGGCAGATTTAACTAAAAAACCATATCAAAAAACACAATTTAGTAATGCACAATTATTAGAATTCAGCAAGTGTCTGACAGACCCGTTCTATTTTCTGAATCAGTATTTCTGGATTCAGCATCCAACAAAAGGGCAAATACTATATAAGGCATATCCGTATCAACTAGATTTAGCAGAATCTTATCATAATTATAGATTTTCTATATCTATGTTGGGCAGACAGATGGGTAAATCAACAACAGCGGCTGGTTACCTATTATGGTATGCAATGTTCAATCCAGACCAAACAGTTCTGATTGCGGCACACAAATACTCTGGCGCCCAAGAGATTATGCATAGAATTAGATATGCGTATGAGATGTGTCCAGATTTTATTCGTGCTGGTGTAACAAATTACAACAAAGGTAGTATCGAATTCGACAATGGTTCACGTATCATTGCTCAAGCAACAACTGAAAATACTGGTCGTGGTCTTTCAATCTCATTACTATACGCAGATGAGTTTGCGTTTGTGCGACCAACAATTGCGAAAGAGTTTTGGACTTCTATATCTCCAACATTAGCAACAGGTGGTAAAGCAATTATCACTTCAACACCAAACTTAGATGATGACCAATTCGCAATCATTTGGGCAGGTGCTAATAAACAATTAGATGATTATGGAAATGAAACAGATGTAGGTATAAATGGCTTTAAACCATACAAAGCATTATGGCATCAACATCCAGATAGAGATAAACAATGGTCAGTTGAAGAAGAAGCACGTGTTGGTAAAGAACGTTTCTTAAGAGAACACGAATGTCAGTTTATTGCTTATGATGAAACTCTAGTAAACAGTTTGAAGTTGTCAGGTATTAAAGGTATTGAACCAAAATTGCGTACAGGACAAATTCGTTGGTTTGAAGATATTAATAAAGATTCTACTTATGTTGTTGGACTTGACCCATCTATGGGAACAGGTGGAGATAATGCCGCTATTCAAGTATGGGCATTACCAGAACTAACACAAGTTGCAGAATGGCAGAATAATAGAACAGATGTGAGAGGACAAGTCCAGACGATGCATACAGTTCTTACTATCATTAAAGATGAGATGACAGAACTGGGCAATACTCAACCTGATTTATATTGGTCAGTAGAGAACAACTCATTAGGAGAAGCCGCTCTTATAGTCATTGAAGAAATGGAAGAAGATAGATTTCCTGGGACATTCTTACACGAGCCAAAGAAAAAAGGCAGACAGAGAGTCTCCAGAAAAGGATTTACTACAACATATAAGACAAAAATCACGGCTTGTATGAAAATGAAATCTTGGATTGAAAGTGATAAGATGATTCCTATGAGTAAAAACTTAATAAGAGAATTGAAAACATTCATAGCAAAAGGTAAAAGTTATGAAGCAAAATCAGGCGAAACAGACGATTTAGTGTCAGCAACCCTATTATGTGTAAGACAAATACAGTTTATATCAAGGTTCGAAGAAGGATACGAAGAAATGCTCGGTGAGAGACTAGACGGAGCAGATGCAGACTACTCAGACCCTCTTCCTATCATTTTTTGATAAATACATAAAAGAATGTAGGAACTAACTATGGCAGTAAATTTAAACGACATATCAACAAAAGTAATGAAATTGATGCAGGGCAACGGACTCAAAATGAGGATGTTTGATGCTAATAGTGGCACTAGTGTTGCTACTCCAGAATCTGCACGTTTCTTTTACGTCAAAGAACCAAATATGATGATTCATATTGATGAGACTACTAAAGAATTAAAGTTTCATATAGGCCAAGATGTCACTATAGATAACGAACAAATAAGCAATATGATGAAACAATTGAAGTCTTTAGCACGAACTAATATGCTAGACTTTGATATTCGTTCATTTGGAAAACATATAGAACCTAAAAATTATGCATATAAGGTTAAACAAAATAAGGAGAATACCATGAATGACCAAGTCAATGAAGGCATGGGCCCGTTGTCTGGGTCGTCACGTACTAGCCGTCAAACATTAGAAAATGTAAAACTAATATTAAAACATAGAGCGCCAGTAAACGAAGAATCTCGTGGCTCTCGTTCTCGTAATATCTCAGCAATCTTTGTTGAGACAGGTGAAGGCGAACGTTTTAAATATCCATTTATTCACTTAAATGGCGCAAGAGCAATGGCAAGACACGTTGCATCCGGTGGTGAAACACACGATATGGTAGGTGAAGCAATCATTGAGATGTCTGATAACTTATCAAGGCTAAAAGAATTTATGAATGTTGTGAACAAGCAACAACTAGTAAACGAAACGAATCGTGCTGATGTTTGGAATGTTAAACGCAGTGTAATGTCTATCAAAGAAAAGATACAAAGAATTCAAGGTGCAAAAGGTTATGCTAGTTTTGTAGAAGATATGGCTCTTAACGACCGCACGCCACAACAAGAAATATCAGAAGAAATGGTAGATGCTTATGTAAAGAAATTCACAAAGTCTACATTTGAAGAAAACTTAAAAGATATTTTTCCATTACTACATAGAGTTAATGAAGAAGAAATGGAAAATCGTAGAGACAATCAAACTGCAAGAGTTAAAGAAATAATGACAGCAGTAGTCAAAAAGACTGGTGAGAGAATGAACAAAATTACTTTTGGTGCTCCAAGTTCATCATCTTATGATTATGCACAAATTAAAAAACAGTTTGCCGAGCCACGTACTCCAGAAGAAGCGGCTCAACTTAAGATTAATAAGATAGCAATGACATTTGACGACCTTGCTGATAGAGTTCAAGTAGATACATTATTAGATAAGAAAAGCAAAAAGAAAGGTCACGACTTAGCGGCTGAAGTATCTTTTTTCTTAACTGATATTGCTAACGAAATTCGTTCAAACCCAAGAGGCATGGACAAAGAAGACATGCAAGTAGCAGGAACACTACTTAAGATGTCAAAGGCTTCAGTAGAAACTGTAGAGCCAAAAACAGCAGATACTAGAATATCTGAAATGCTAGAAGAAGCATTCTCAAAATTTGATAGTGATAAAATCCTCGAAAAAAATAAAATAAATGAAGATGAATCACTTTATGATGCCTGGGACGATATGTGTCTTAATGTAGATGCAGACAAAGGTATTTCTGTAGTTTTTGATATGAAAAATATGCCTGAAAAACGTTTTCACGTAACTACTTCAGACTCGGGTGAAGCAGGAAATCCAGGACATGACCACGTATTTGTTTCAATAGATAGTGGTATGTCTGACCATGATGGCGATGACCATCTTGAATTGGAAGATGTTAAGAATAATATGACAGGTGCGGCTCTTACAGCACAAGTTGATGGTAAAGTAAAAATTCTAAAAACTATTGGCTCATTTAAGAATTGGGATGATGTTCTTCCACCAGAACCTAGAGACCCAGATTTATGGAAATATCCAGATGAGAATTTAGTAGACTCAGTGTCTATAGATGAAGATAATTCAGAGTTGAAAATTGCAAAGAAGAAACCAACACTTGATGATTTAATCCAAATGTCAAATGAAGCAGATTACGAGATGGGCGATATAGTAGTTTTTGGTATGAAAAATCATCCAGCATATCGTTTTGATTTACAAGGCGACCTTAAAGATTATATGGAAAGAGTACGAGTAGCCTCTACTCACGGTGGAACTGACCACTCTGGTTTTCTTAATATGAAGGTTTCTGAGATTGCAGATAATATTGATGGTGCGGCAATTATTGCAATTGAAGATGATAACAAGTCTCCTTTCCAGGATGGTAATAATATTAAATCAATGGTAGGTTGGAGTTCAGCAGACGAAGTTTATCCACCAAATACAGATGATGAGCAATCTGGCGAAGATGAAGATGGAGCATTCGCATCAGGACCAGATAATGACCAAGTTAGAATGAGACATTTAGCAGGTCTTGACGATTTTTAGGAGAAAACAATGAATAGAGAAAGACTTAGCAAATTAGCAGGTATTACAGAAATAGAAATCAATCCAGGAGACAGTATTGTAAACTCCTTAGATGATATTGAAAAATACTATAATAAAATACTTAGTTCCCTAGACCCATATGACTACAATCACAAAATAGACGATTGGGTTATGGAAATCAAGGATGCTGTTGAGAAAATTAGAACTAGGCTCAACGACTTAAACGACTAATTACGATTTTTAAAAATAAATAATTTTCTGGTTGACATTCATAGTCAACTTATGTTATAATAAAGGGAGTGTTAAAACTCTCTTTTTTTATGTCAAAAAAACATTCAAAAAGACGTATTTAATGCTTGACTTTAGGAATAAAGATAAGTATAATAGTATCATTAGTAGAAATATGTATGGTACATAAAAACTAATAAAAAACTAATAGTAAGAAACAACTAATAAAGGCTAATATAGGAGAAATATAATGGCAACACTAGCAGAAATCCGTGCGAAATTACTCGCACAAGACAACAAAGCATCAGACAATGCATCCTCAAACAGAGGTTCAGATGCTGTATACCCTTTCTGGAATATGGACAACGACAATACATCCGTATTGAGATTCCTTCCAGACTCAGACCCCACTAACACATTCTTTTGGAAAGAACGACAAGTTATCAAACTTCCGTTCCCTGGTGTTAAAGGCGGTGACGAAACTAAACGAGTAATCGTTCAAGTACCTTGCGTTGAAATGTGGGGCGAATCGTGCCCAATTCACGCAGAGATACGTCCTTGGTTTAAAGACCCAGCAATGGAAGACCTAGGTCGTACATATTGGAAAAAGCGTTCATACGTTTTCCAAGGTTTGGTTGTAACTGACCCTATCGGTGGTGAACAACCAGAAAATCCAGTTCGTAGATTTATCATTGGACCACAAATCTTCAAGTTATTGAAGGCGGCTCTAATGGACCCAGATATGGATAATATGCCAACTGATTATGAAGCGGGTACTGATTTCCGTCTTACTAAGACGCAAAAAGGTCAATACGCAGATTATTCAACTTCAAGTTGGTCTCGCAAAGAACGTTCACTGAAT
>Ga0102906_1000032_pt1 | contig 39402 bp, 30 predicted proteins | sample Colrivmet1556A02_FD_78498 | JGI IMG/M metagenome (GOLD analysis project Ga0102906, IMG submission 78498) | Estuarine microbial communities from the Columbia River estuary - metaG 1556A-02 | ecosystem: Environmental > Aquatic > Marine > Intertidal zone > Estuary | place: USA: Columbia River... | reverse complement strand
GCAGCTTTATTGTCATTTCAACTCAAAGATTAAAAAGAATGTCTTGCAGAATTCTTAATACCCTTGAAATATTGCTACTTATTTAATGATTGGCGATTATTTTTTTTAGAGGTTAAGTTAGTTTGAATATTGATAAAGTAAAATGTAGAATTGATAGAATGAGATGCTATTTTTACTTTTTAGAATAAGACTTGTTTATGGCATTAGATAAAATTGGAATTGCAAAACGAATTGCTCAAGAGTTAAGAGACGGCTGGTATGTGAACTTAGGTATTGGCATTCCGACACTTGTGGCAAATTATATTCCGGATGGTATCAATGTAGAGTTTCAATCTGAAAACGGAATTTTAGGTATGGGGCCTTTCCCTTTTAAAGGCGAAGAAGATGCAGATTTAATAAATGCAGGAAAGCAAACAATCACTGCCTTGCCTGGTGCCTCTTATTTTGATAGTGCGATGAGCTTTGCTATGATTAGAGGTCAGCATGTTCAAATGACTGTTTTAGGAGCTATGGAAGTTGCTGAAAACGGTGACATTGCCAATTGGAAAATTCCAGGTAAAATGGTGAAGGGCATGGGCGGAGCAATGGACTTAGTCGCAAGTGCTGAGAACATTATCGTTGCCATGACACACGCTAATAAACGCGGGGAATCAAAATTACTTAAGAAATGCTCTTTGCCAATAACCGGGGTGGGTTGCGTTAAAAAAATTGTGACGGATTTGGCTGTTCTAGAACTTGGCCCGACTGGTGGTTTTATTTTGTTAGAAAGAGCTCCAGGCGTATCTATTGATGAAATAATGGATAAGACTGAAGGGCTTTTGATCATAAATGGAGATGTCCCTGAAATGAACATCTAAAATTGAGTTGAGTCTTATTTATCTGCACCATAGTTGCAATCCATTAAGATAATCTATGCTTCTATGGTGACATAATACATCTCGATTTCACCCTTTCCTTTAACTTTTATTTTACCACGGGATTCAAATTTAAAGTCTTCAATCTCTTTTACAAGGTCATAGGTTGAGCTTGAAATATTTACTTTCCCAGAGTCACCATAAGATTCTAATCTTGAGGCAGTATTTACAGTGTCTCCCCATATATCATATTGAAATTTTTTAACACCAACTATTCCGGCAACAACGCTGCCTGAATTAATCCCAGAGCGCATTTTAAGTGCCAAAAGGCCATTTTCTGTCCTTTCTTTATAGCGGTTTTCTAAAAATTCTTGCATTTCTATTGCAGCTCTAACCGTATGTTCTGCGGCTTTTTTATCTGGCAATGGAACGCCACCAGCAGCCATAAATGAGTCGCCTATGGTTTTAATCTTTTCGATATCAAATTTTGTCGATATTTCATCGAATGCTTTGAAACAAATTCCAATTTCATCTACCATATCTTTTGGTGACATGCTTTGTGTAAACTCAGTGAATTTGATAAAGTCAGTAAAGAGAACTGAAACCGTTTCATGATACGTAGCTTCAGTTTTACCATTTTGTTTTAATTCTTCAGCAACTTGAGCTGGAAGAATATTTAAAAGTAAATCTTCAGATCTTTTTTTAGCTTTTTCTACTAGATGTTTTGATCGTTTTATGTAGCGAAGTCTTCTGTAAATTGCAATGGCAAATATTAAGACTGCCGTCAATATCAAGCTAATCACATCTCGAACTCTACCTGATTGCTCAAGTTCTAATTTGTTTTCAAGTTTAGAGTTTTCGAGCTGATGAATTTTTTCTTTTTGTTTGCTGCTTTCATACTCTTTTTCTAACTCCTTCACTATTTGGAGTTTTTCGAGACTATATAAGCTGTCTTTTAAATTAACATACTCATTCAAAAATGTTCGAGATTCTTGGTGCCTACCAATGAGTTCTAAGTTGTCTGAGTGATTTTTAAGGAAGAGAAGTAGTGAATTTAAGGATTGATTTTCTTTAGCTAAATCAATGGCGCTTTTGTAATATTCTAGGGCTTTATTATGTTGTCCCCTTTCTTCATAGATTACTCCTAAATTATTGTAATAATCCATTATTAATGAGATCGGAGTTTCATCAGTAATCGATTTTTTAAAGAGATTGAAATAGTAAAGAGCGCTATCGTAATCCTCTTTCATAGAATAAAAAGCACCTAGATTTTGTAAGCTAGACCACTTATGATACATGTCATCAGTTTGAGCAGCTATTTCTTCGATGCTCTTCATTTTGTTAATGGCAGCATCATATTTCTTTTGTTCGCTGTAAATAACCGCCTGATTTGTAAGTACATTAAGTTCAAGGCTGGATTCACCGCTTTGTCTCGCCTTTACCAAAGCTATTTGGCTAACAGAATCTGCTAAATCATAATCTTTAAGATTTAAATAAAGGATACTCCAAGAATTATACAGATAGTAACTGTTAAAGCTAGAACAGCTGTCGTAAGCATATTTAGAAGCCTCTATAAAAGCTGATATAGACGAATCATTTTTTTCTTCTTCAAAAAACAAGCGGCCTTTTAGGGCATTGTAATAACTTACTTGACAGTATTGACTGTCAGTTTTAAAGTGGGAGATAGCCATATTTAGAGCCATTCGAGTTGAATCGAGATCGGCCCAACTCAAGCCCCTAATTTCTTGTTCTACCTTATTAAAAAAGACCTCAGTAGAATTATTGAGGTCTTCGTTATTTGCTTTATTCTGAGCTAATAGAGAACTCGAAATGAGCACCGTTGAGGCCAAAATATAAACACAACGCAATAAGTTGATTTGCATTTAAAATTAGTTTTATTATCCTGCGGGTGACCCTTTTGGTTGTCCATCCACACTGGTTTCTTTATTTTCACTTACTGTTGCAGCAGTAGTTTCTTTACTCCGTCCGGCTGTGCTTCCTTTAGGTGTACCATCTACTTTAGTAGTGCTGTCTTCATTTAAAGTTCCCATGATTTTGTGTTTTTTTAAGTTATTTGAATTGAAAGATAGTAAATATCTAATAGTGAAAAATGTATATTCGTTTCATCGAGATAAAACATGAAAATGCATAAATAATGATTTTCGTTTTTTAATTACTTTACTCGTTGTATTCGTTTATATTTTTGTGCTTTATGAATTCAAATCAACTCTTCTGATATAATTTTTATGAGGCTACTTTTAGCGTTTTGTTTTTGCTTATTTGTTCTGGGATCAAGCTATTCTCAAGAATTGGTGCCTTTTTTAAAAGGAGATAAATACGGGTACTCGGATTTGGACCAAAGACTTGTAGTAGAAGCATTATATGACGATGCATTTTTCATGAATAATGGAATTGGAATTGTTAAAAAGGGTCAAAGCTGGGGAGCCGTAGATAGCATTGGAAATGTTATTGCTGATTTTAAATATCAATTTATTGAAATAGAACGCGCAAATGATAAAACCTATTTAGTGGTTAAGGCTAATAAGTTTTATGGCTTAATTGATGAAAACGGAGTTGAGATAATCCCTTGCGAGTATAAGGATGTGGCTTTTTGGGAAGAAGACTTCGTTGGTGTCAACCCAAGTAGGTGTGTAGTTTTCGATAAGAAATATAAAAAAGTAGCGACAGTTGAAGACTTATCTATAACCTTCAATAAGGAACAGAGGATACTTTATTCATACAATGAGAAAGAAGTTACTTTTTACAGTAATCGTGGTAAGAAATTCTTAAAAATTAAAAACTATACAGAGATAAAGCCTATTGGCTCTGACTTTGTGATTGTTGAAAAAGAGGATGCCGTTACTGTTGTCACAAGCCAAGGAGATATTGTTGAAAAATCAGAGAAAATTGACGAGGTTATTTCAGACAAAGGTTGGCTGTTTCTAAAAGTTAAAGGCAAATGGAGTCTATTGAACAATCAAGGACAGCATATCCTTGAATCGACATACGATGAAATAAAAATTGTTAACGACCAGTTGATTGGCGGAAAAATTGGAAGAAATTATGCCTTATTTGATTACTCGGGTAACAAGTTGACAGGTTTCGAGTTTACAAGGATTGATAAATACAGAAGTACGGCTAAATATATCAAAGCTTATAGAGGCAGTGATCAAGATGTTTTGTTTGCTGATGGGACTCCAACAGGAATCAAGAATGTATTCCAGGTTACTGAAAAGACGTTGAATGAAGACCAAGTGATTTTTAAGGAGTTGGATTGGGGAGTTATTAACTTTGAAGGTGATACAATCATTAGCCCTGTATATGATCGAGTGATATCGACAATATCAGGTAATTATAGAGTTAAAGATAGAAATATGTATGGACTTCTATCTCATAAAGGAGATGTATTATTAGAGACTAAATATGATGAGCTGCTTGAGAAAGATGAATACTATTTAGGAATCATTGATGAAGAAGGATTCATATTTGATTTAAGCGGAAAACTGATTTCCTCTCTTCAATATGGTTGGGGACCCCAAATTAAAGTTCCATTCAATTTATTTGCTGTTACGGATAGTGAAAAACTAGGAGTAGTTAATTCGGAGGGCAAGGTTCTTGTTCCGATTGAATATGATAAAATAGATTCACTTAGTGGATTGATAATTGTTTCTCAGGACAGTAATAAGTATGCTTATAGATTGAGCGGAGAAAAGGTCTTAAAAGAGCCGTATTTCAATTTTGAAAGAACGGATTTATGGCTTAAGGTTACGAGAAGAGGTCCGCACTTTGATTATTTTGGTCTATATAATTTAGAAGAAAACCTGTGGTTTTTAGAGCCTGATTGGAAAGATATTAAACTCTTTAACCAAGATCGATATTTTACTTTAAAAAGTAAAATTGATTATTACGGAATAGCGGATACAAGCTATAAATTGCTGGTAAAACCGATGTATGATGAACTCAGGCCTTATAATAACAACTCTGAACTCTATTTAAAAGTAACGAACCAGGGATATTATTTAATGAGGATAGATGGTTCTTTAGTGTATGAGGACCCTTTTGAATTGGTAGTAACTTGGTCGGGAAGTGCTTTGGGAGAGTTTATTTTTGAAGTTATTAGGGATGACAAATTCGGGTTGATGGATTATCAAGGGGAAATGATATTGGATGTTGAATTCGAAGAGATAGCCAGTACCCCTAGAGATGATGAAACGTATTTAAGAATTGGAAAAGATGGTAAATGGGGAATGATAAACGATGAGGCAGAAATCATAATTCAACCCATTTATAAAGATATTTCTCAACTGGAAACAGGTTGGTTTTGGGTAATAGAAAACAAAGATTCAAAGAAGTATTTAATTGATCCAAATGGGAAAGCTTATTCAAATCATTTAAAAGAGGCAACTAATTAATTGAATACAACATCGCAAATTTAAACGCCCAATTCATTCTCTCATTTTCAAATTGGTAGGGGCCGTACCGGTAAAAAGCGCCCAATCCTAGGCCAATATAACCAACATTAAAAGTGTTTATTCTTAAAAGGTTGTGAACGACAAGTCCGCTTTCGTAATAACCTTTATCTAAAGGTTTAGCATTTATTAGATTGCCAGAATGAACTTCTGGATTCTTTAAAGTTCCAACAGTCATGGCATGTTTCAAAATAAATTGGGGTTTAAAAATTCCAGTTTTAAAAATGAGACTCTTAAAGTTATGACTCAAAAACATCGTGCCATACGTAGAAGAAGTGAATTCATTAAAGCGCATGGTTTGAAATGTATTGGTTAAAACAATAGAGAACCCAGGCTTATAGCTAGGGCGGCCATTAAAATTTATCGGATAGGGAACAACAGCATCGATGTATCCTCCTTCTAATCTTATAGTTGTATTGCCTAAGCCAGAAAAATAGTGTTCATACGTTGTGCCAACTTCAAATTTATTGTAGTCGTATTCACCCCAACCAACATTAGAAAACCCATGTGACCAAGACACAAAAAGAAGAGGATAGTCAGAGCCTGATGAAATACGCTGCCCAAAGTTATTTTTGAATTTTTCCTTGGGCGCCCAACGTACTTTTACGTAAGACTCTGCAAATCCAAAAGGGCCAGTTTTTGGATTTACGCCTTCGCCTTTTGGGCTGTATTCATAAATATATGTTGGATTTAGTTGGTAGTTTTTAAAGCCTACTTTAGTTTCGAAATAATCAAATAGTCGCCAGTTTAAATAGACACTAACTTCTTCATTCTCGTCCATAATGGTGTTGAAGAATTGGTCTCTAAAATCTGAAAGAAAATTCCAATATTTAACATTGATGAGTCCTGGAGCACGCAAGTCATGCTTGTAATTTACCTCAATGTAATTGTCAATGTTTTGTTTGAAATAGAAAAAGCCCCGCCCTCCGTATTTCCATTCTTTGTCTTTTGTCCCATAGCCAAAGTACCCGCCTATTTTAAAGTCTTTCGATATGAAACTATTGGTATATAAACCTACACCTAAGCGCCAGCCTTCATGTTGGTTGTACGATACAAGGTTAGCGAAAGCAACATCAAATTTTTTAAAGGTGATATAACCATTGTAAATGTTTGAAGACGAACGAAGAATACCATCAAAATTGTAACGCTGGCCAATGCTGTCTAGATGCACATAGGTTTTCGCTTCTTTAGCATCAAGGTTTTCAGCCCGATGTGTATTCCAAAATTCACCACTTTTTCTACCTGCACCTTCTACAAAATCTACTTTAAGATGATTAAACATACTGTCGTTAAGAGGCTCGTTTATTGTGATGCTATCGAGATAGGTCTTACCGGAAAATAAGGCTCCCGATTCTCGCAATGGAAACTTTTCCATCACATAATTAAAATTTAACCTGTCGGGAAACCAATACGTATTATCGATTAGAATGTAATGCTGCTCTAAGCTGAGGTTAATCTTTCCTTCATCAAATGGAAATGCCGTTATATACTCAATCGCCCACTTGTTTGAATTGATATGGATCACACCTCTAAAGCCTTCAAAATTGGCTCCAATATCTGGAAGATAATCCATGATAAATGTAGTGTCTGAATTACTGAAAATAGTATCCCTTAAAATGAAGATATACTTATTATCGCCTTGGGTAGAAATAGGGTTTAGATAGTATTTGTCCGCAAGTCTTATTGTGTTATCGTAAAACCCAAAATTTTGAAATCCGTCTGGGACAGATCCCATTGAAGGGTCGCTAAACCCACTAATCTTTGAACCAATTACTTTTTCAATTGACTTGTTGGGTGCTTTAAAATACTTCTTTGTCACACTCTCCAATATTAAAAAATGGCGACTTTCTGCATTTTGTCTGTCTTTATATGCCCTTGCAGAATCCTTCTTAGAGAGCGTATCTCCAACATCAATACCTTTAAAAGTAAAGACATCTTTGTTATAAGACTTGTAGGTGTAGCTTTCGTAGTTTTTCGGATTGTTAGATTTTCGATTGGCAATAGCGTTTCGTACAATTCGTAGCGCAGGGTTTTCTTGTGCCACAAGATCAATAACATCAAGGGCACTCATGCTTTCTTCAATTTTAATAATCCAGGGCAATCCATCTTTAGGAATGTCCCTTTTTTGGATGACAAGCATGTTGTAACCAATAAATGAAATTTGTATCTCGCTGCCTATTTCTGAATAATTTGGAATTTCGAAAACGCCTTCAAAGTTTGTGGTAGTACCCATTCTATTTCCCAAATTATAGACAATGTTCACTAGGGGTAAAGGTTCATCCGTCCTGCTGTCTATTATTTTACCTTTAATGGATTGAGCATGTGTAGACGCAGAAAATGCCAGAAAGAGCAAGCAGTAAAAAATGATATTTAGTCTGGATTTATACAAGCGATAAAAGTAACAAGGACATCTAAATAAAAGAGTCCAAAATAAGCCTAAATCGATTGAATAAAAATTATTGGAATGGCATTGGATATTGTATTTTCTCCTCTTTAATTCTACACATGAATCAAACGCAACCTCAGTTTTTTGTTTACAGTGCTTCAGCGGGTTCTGGAAAAACTTTCACCATCACCAAAGAGTATTTAAAACTTTGTTTAGGCTCAAAAGATCCACGAAAGTTTAAAGAGATTTTAGCGATTACGTTTACCAATAAAGCTGCCGCTGAAATGAAAAACAGGATTTTGGATACGCTAGAATGCATCTCTCTTCAAAATCATGATAACACAAGTTTAGAGACTGAAAAACTGTTGTTGAAAGAATTGTCTTTAGAAAAAGAGATTCTTGTTTTTAGAGCCGCGGCAACGTTATCATCTATTCTACATAACTATTCCGATTTTTCTGTTTCAACTATAGACCATTTTACACATCGTTTGGTGCGGACCTTTGCAACAGACCTAAAACTGTCACCAGCGTTTGATGTTGAAATAGACGAAAGGCGAATTCAAAGCGAGGCCACAGACCTATTGATTAGTAAAGCTGGAACAGAAAAAGATCTAACGAAAGTCTTGAATGCGTTTTTATTCGAACGCTTAGAATCTGAAAAGTCCTGGAACCTAGAAGCCTCCATTTTAGATGTCTCTGCGCATATTAACAAGGAGCGTTCTCGTGATTTTGTAACGCAATTAAAGTCGCTTAATCTGCAGCAGTTCGTTGCTGCCAAAAAGAAAATAGACACTCGCTTTGAAGAAATAAAAACGCGTTTGGTTGATCTGGCTTCAGCAGGAAAGAAACTCATCCAAGACAATAGCATTGATGATGGGCATTTAGCTGGCAGAAGTAAAATAAGTACCTATTTTAAATATGTGTCAGATTGGAAAGAGGATAAACTCTTTCCGACACCAACTTTACAAGGCCAAGTAGAGGAAGAAAAGTGGGTTTCACCTAAAGCTAAAAAAGAAGGCGCAGAAACCACCATACTTACTATCGCGCCTCAGCTTGGTGAGATTTTCAGAAATATATTAAGTGAACTCGAAGAGAGTGGTTCGTTCATTTATTTAGCGAAAGAGGTTTCAAGAGAGTTTTATTCTATGGCCGTAATCGAGCAGGTAGCCATGTGCATAGATGAAATTAAGGAAGAAGAAAACATCATTCCGTTAAGTGAATTCAACCATTTAATCTCTAAGGAAATACGTGATCAGCCAAGTCCTTATATCTATGAGCGCTTAGGTGAGCGCTATAAATCTTTCTTTATTGATGAGTTTCAGGATACAAGTATTATGCAATGGCAAAACCTGTTGCCTCTCATTAACAATGCCTTAAGTGAAGGCGGCTATTGTATGCTTGTGGGCGATGCCAAACAATCTATTTACAGATGGCGTGGGGGTGAAGCAGAGCAATTTATTGGCTTGTACGAGAACATTGATTTGCTCAGTACTAACTATAAAGGGGAATTGCAAGTTCCAGCAGCTAAAGTTCAGCCGATGAGCTTAAAAGAAAACTGGCGAAGTAGAAAGTCTATTGTAAATTTCAATAATGACTTATATCGTGCGGCATCAAAGTCGCTTGATAATCCTGCCTATAAAGAAATCTATGAAAATGCCTCGCAAAACCCGATGGGCAAAGATGGCGGATTTGTGCAGCTTGAAATATTCGAAAAACTCAGCAAGGAAGATTCTGCGCCATATTATTTGGACAGAACGATTGAAGAAATTCAAAAAGCTTTAAGTGCTGGGTTTAATTACCGAGATATATGCGTTCTCGTAAAAAAGAATGAATACGCAAGTTGGTTGTTAACCAAGTTTTCAGAATGTCAAATTCCGGCTTATGCCTCTGGCGCGTTAATGGTCAATAAGTCGAAAGAAGTGGCATGGGTAGTCTCAGTTTTAAACTGGCACTTAAACGTAAAAGACAATTTGAAACGGTTAGAGTTTTTAAAACAGACCTTAATAAATAAGCTTTTACCAATATCCGAAAATGATCATCACGAGTTTTTAAAAACGGCTTTGGTATATGATATTCAGGCGTTTTCAGAATTTTTAGATGAGAAATTTCCGTACATCAATAAAATATTAAGAAGTGATTATTTCTTGTTCGATGTTTGTGAACACCTGTTTTATGAATCTGGTATTTGGGCAGAGACCAATACGTTTATTTCTTCGTTTTTAGATGAAGTCCATAATTTCTCTACGAACAAAGAGCCATTGCTGTCTTCGTTTTTAGAATATTGGGAAAACTTCTCAGATAACATAACAGTCGACCCACCTGAGAATATGAATCAGGTAGCGGTGATGTCTATTCATAAGTCGAAGGGACTAGAGTTTCCAGTTGTGATTGTGCCATTCGCAGATTGGTCGTTAGGCAAGAGCACTTATGACAGAGCTTGGATTGAAACAGACGATCTAGAAATTCCGGTAGCCTTAATTACAGGGTCGAAGTCAGCCGCAGAAAAAATAGGTGGCGCTTACGCGGAAAAGGCAAGCGAAATGAATCAACAAAGTCAGTTTGATTCTTTGAATGCGCTGTATGTAGCCACCACGCGCCCAAAGGAAGTGTTGATTTTAATGACGCGACTTCCTCGAGAAAAAGAAGGCAATGCCTTTCACGTTTTTAACGACTACCTAGAAGAAAAAGGCTTTAGTGGAACTCCTGGTATTTATCCATTTGGAAAGTATCCGGAAAAAACACAGGGAGAAAGCTATACTAAAACTCAGCTAGCAGCTCCAATTGTAAAACCTTGGGGAGAGCGTGTTGCGGTTTCTTCATCTTCACCCATAGGCTGGCCGTTTAAAGACAAAGACCCAACAGCATGGGGAAACAAAGTACATTATCTATTAGCCGAAATAGATTCTGCAGAAGATGTTTCTGAAGTCGTGAATCGAGCTTCTAGAAATGGAACCATTGACAAAGATGAAAGTGTCTATTTGACTGAAAAACTAAAGGCTACTTTAGAATCTCCAGAAATTTCTAGCTACTTTTTAAAGGATGTCATTGTTTACAGCGAGCGCGATATCATCAATCCGAATGGAAAAATAAAGCGCCCAGACAGAATTGTGCAAAAAGGCGATGAATGGGTAATACTGGATTACAAAACAGGAGCATCTTTACCGAAACACAAAGCACAACTGGACGAGTATGCCGATTTGCTCGGAAAGAAAAATGTAAAGAAACACTTGGTTTACATTAATGAAGAGATAGAAGTGGTGAGTTGGTAGCGATTTTTATATGGCGCAGTGCGGCAGTAGAAAGCAATTCACTTTCAGGTTTGCTCTGAACTAAATTTTCATATTTTGTTTTTAACTAATTCATCTTAAAAGCCAAATTAAAAATTTGGTGGTGTTTGTAAATAGCACTTAACTTTCGTGAATCACCGAACGCCCTATTTGCGCTATCAATTGTTAGCTAGAGTTTTTCGATTTTCAAGTATTCAATTCATTTTCATTAACAATTGACCAAATCAATCGGTAATAATTTCATGATAGATCTTTCTGTCATTGATAGGTTGTGTTTCACGATAATTATTTTTAGGCATTAGTCGTTGTAATAATTCGATTTGTTCTACTGAAGCTGAACTAGCGTCTTTCATTACAATCCAAATCACATCTTCGGTGCAAGGAGGCGTTGTAAGAGATCCATGATAAGTATATAAATCTACAGAGTCTGTTTCGAAAATTTCAGATGTAGTAGAACCGAAATCAAAGCTTTTGTTTATATCCTTGGTTTCACCTTTATTAATGGGTAGATAATTTCCCAAAAATGTAAATGTCGGGTCTGCTTCTCCTTGTTGTACAAGTACCGCAAAAACTATATAAGAGCTGGTCTCTTCAGAATGATGAACCATGTGTATTTCTAATGGGTAGCGCACGCCATTTATCGTATGTTCAGATGGAGAATGAAAATGAAATTGTTTCATTTTGTATTGCTTGTTTTTGTATCCAATTACATTGAGATCTCCATTAAAATTATATTGGATAGTATGCCCATTATTTGTGATGGACTCAATGGTAGTCATATCTTCATACTGAATATCTGAAATACCTTCTGTCATTTCTCCAGGTATTGTTTGAATATTGATAATATTTATTGGAGACTGATGTTGACCACTGCAATCAGAATTTGATTCTAAATCGGCCCAATGTTCTGGACCACTCTCACCAGTATAGTCCCATTTAGTATGTGAAGGTGTCTCTTCGTTTTGATCCGTTGATTTATCCTTCTTTGAATTGTCACAAGCTGTGATGGAAAGAAGAACAGTTAATGCGAAAAGGAATATTCTAAATTTCATTATTAATTTTTGTTTTATGACTTATAAATAACAATTGAATAAATTCAATTGAGTTTATAACTTCTTTAGTTTTATTAATGTATGTGCCAGTAAAACTGAGGTTAGGTCAATTTGCTCTAATCGTTTCGTTTCGAGAGAGATTAAATGTTTACATACGAGTACTAACGCATATTTCTGTTCAACACATCAATACGAAAAAGGTTTTCTAGCCGTCTTTGGCTAAAATAAAAAATGGTCACTTCTTTAGAGTTTAAGCTTTACAATCGTGTTTAAAAATTAGTCGTAATCTATATAAAAACAAACGACTAATATTTAAAAAGCAATGCACCAATGGAAAAACCAGCAGCAGTTCCTATTAAAAGACAGGTTTCACCTCGTTTTAATTTGTCTTGTTGAATAGCATAATGAAGAGACATGGGAATTGAAGCGGCAATGCAATTCCCGTTTTCGGCAAGCGTAGTTATTACCTTTGCAGTGACAGATGGCTGCATCCTTTTAAACATTTCTATACCCGCGCGCGAAGCCTGATGTGGTATAATAACATCAACATCTTCTATTGTAAATTCAACTTCACTAAAAAAGGAATTTACAAAAGGGTTGAGTTTTTTTTTCGCTAACCGAAGAAGTTTCTTACCATCCATTTTAAATGAATGAAGCTCTTTATTAAATGGGGTGTCGTCATAGTAGTTAACACTTCCTCCTCCTTCGATAATTGAGTGAAACGCGCCCTCTGAAAAGTTTTTGTGTTTTGCTTGAATCACTGATGAATCGCTTGAAGGGTCATAAGAGAGCACAACAGCCGCTGCTCCGTCTCCAAATAAGGTTAACGTCTCCCAATTTGAAGGGTCTAGTCCTTTAGAGGCAACTTCTGATGAAATTAATAAAATTTTCTTGTACGATTCGCCATCGAGCATTCGTGAAGCCATGTCTAGCCCTGCAACAAAACTTAAGCACGTACTATCAATGTCAATTGCAGGGAAATCATAGTCATCACCATTGTGCAGGTGATGCTTAATCATACTCGATTGATTAGGCAGCGGGTAATCATACGTTCCGCTCGCAGAGATGAGCATGTCAATATCAGCCAACTTAGTGGAAGAGGCTATTAATGCATCTTCTGCCGCTCTTGCTCCCATAAAACCATTGCTTTCATTGGTAACATGATGCCTGTTCTGCACGCCTGAATATCTTTTGCTCCATCCTTTTGGTAGTCTATGTCGTGATTCTAAATCTTCTGATGTAATAGCCTTTGGGAAGTAAACTCCGGTACCTTCTATTTTAACTTTCTTTTTGCTCATTCTGTACTCTTCTAAGTTTATTTCCTTGTGTGTGGTTTTTTGAGAATGCTTGTTGAATTATAACCTCATGAACATCTCGTGATTTCAAGAACGTTAAAAGCCTCTTTTCGGCTAAGCCATAGTACTCAGAATCCCCAATGTATAGCTCTAAACGCGAATCTGTTTTTTGCACAATCGTAAAATCGCTGATAGATGGATGCGCAAGTATTATTTCTCGCCTAATGAAATCTGGGTAAATCTTTATTTTTTTATTTTGATCTGTTTTAAAACAAAGTACATCATCAGACCTACCCTCAATCTTCTCTATTACAGTGTGTTTACTACCACATGAACAAGCTATTTTTTCATGGACAATGTCATTTAGTTCATACCGAATAACTGGCTGTGTTGTCCTTAATAAGTCCGTGATAACTGGGTGAAAACGTTTCTTTTCAGAATTGATGTATTTTTTTTCTATGAAGAGAAAATCATCATTAAAATGTAAGTTGCCGTAGGAGCAAGTTACGGCTAGTAAACCTTCTGTGCATTGGTAAACTTGATGAATAGTTTGTTGAAAAACATTTTTTAAATATTTAGAGTCTTCTGTCGATAATACTTCTGCCACAGATATTACTTTAGACGGAGAAATAGATAAGATTCCTTTTTCTACATAAGAAGCAAGCTCAATTAAAACACTTGGTTGAGCTACTAGAATGGTTGGCTGCAAAGAATTCAACTTTACAATGTAACTATCCAATTGACCGAGTATGTCGAAAAATTCGAAGCGCAATATTTTTGAAGTAATAGCGCTGTAGAGATTGCTATTTGCTCTTAAAAAAAAAGCAACACTTCTCTTTTTTAAGGAAAACCCTATAACACGATCAAGAATACAAGCAACCCAAATGGCTCGTTCTTTTTGACTTGCCATGAATATACCTCGGTTGCCACTTGTGCCAGATGATAAACCAATGGTAATGTCTTTAATTGTTGGAGAGAAGTCGCGAAGAAGCTCTGCTTTTTCAGCGACTTTCATGGCTTCGGCCGAAGTGATACCTACCGTATTTATTCGATCAAAATTGGACATAAATTTTGACTTATTTAAAAGGGGGTATTGTTGCAAGGGGATTTTACTCAGCACATTTTCTTTGTAGAATGGAGATTCTAATAATTCACTTTGAAGCTTATTCCAACGCTTTGTTTGCAATTTGTCAAGTCTATTTTTATACCACCATTTATTCATTCTTAACTGAATAAAGGCTACTAGGATTTGAACTTTAAAGTACATCTAAGTCAATTCTAGACCTAATTAACGGATCTGTGGTTTCTGCGCAGTGTGTAGGTATAATTAGTGTGCTTGGTTGATTTTTATGATAGTGGATCACCTTCTTGAGGCTTGTTCTAAAGTCGGACCATGAATCAAAAAATAACCGAACAATAGAAGAAGGTAGACTCCCTTTGATATAGGATTCTTTTAGCCAACAAGTATCGGCAACTAAGAAATACGTTTGTTTATTTGTTGAGAGCAGCAAACCCATTTGTCCAGCCGCATGGCCTGGCAGAGAAACAGCAAAGAGATGTCCATCACCAAACAAATCATAAGCCATACCTAAATCAGGTAATTGAACTTTCAATTTTTCGTCAATCAAGGACAATCGTTTCATGAAATCGTCAGGAATAAGATCTTTTAAAATGCCCTTAGTGAATCCCAATATTCTAGAAACTCTGTTCAGCTGATTCACGGCAATTGAAGAAGCATGAAATATTGCATTTGGAAAATCTTTTAGCCCGCCAACATGATCGGCATGAAAATGTGAAATGAAAATATGATTGATAGAATCTGGTAAAATACCACTTGCCTCTAACTGTGCCTTTACTTCTTGTTCGGGTGAAACATGGACTTGGGTAATTTGAGCATATATCTTGTTTGGGTAATGACTTGTGGCGCTGTAAAATCGAGCGGTATAGCCCGTATCAAATAAAACATAACCTTCCGTAGGATGCTCAATTAATCCCCATAATGCATTAAAAACAATATTCTGTTTTCTTCCGTTCGCTATGGCATGATTCTCCTTTGAATAGCAGAATCCCGCATAGCCAAGGTATAGTTTACTATTCTCCATGCGCAGTGTACCATTTTACAAATTCATCTATTGCTTCTTCAGTGGTCACTTTTGGTTGGTAGCCCAATAGATTTTTGGCTTTTGATATATCCATAGTCAATGATATGGCAAGCGTGCCAACTCCGTATTGCGTCAATGCAGGCTCAGCCTTGTTCGTCAACCTAGATTTAAGTTCAAGAAATTGAGCAACTAATTTTATGATTTTAAAGGGAATTTTTTTAGTTGGGGGCTTCCTATTTAAACGGGTTAAAACATCTGAAATGGCATCCCATAAAACTACCGGAGCTCCATTTGATATGTTATAAATTTCATTCATGGCGCCCCCTTTGGCTTTTATTGAAAGAACAATAGCATTAGCTACATTTTCAACTGATGTTAAGTCAGCATGATTTTTTCCATCTCCAATTATTTTAAGGCGACCTTCATCAAATGCTCTAATTAAACGTGGCATGATTACGGTATCTCCGCGTCCAATGATTGCTCGAGGTCTTAATATAACATACGTCAAGCCAGAGCTAATCAATAAAACTTCAGCTTTTCTTTTGGTTTTGGCATATTGGTTAATCAGGTTTTGGGGCAACGCATCTTCTTCTTTAACTTCAAATCTGTTTTTGTATTTAAAATATAAGCTAGGGCTAGAGATAAAAACAAACTTCTTAATGCCATACTCTATTGAGGCTTCAATTAAATTAATTTGAGTGTGCACATTTGCGTTTTCAAAAAGCGATTCATCTCCCCAAGGTGATGATAGCGCTGCAGCATTAACAACGGTGTCGGTATTTTTTAAAAGGCTTCTAACGAATGTTTTGTTCTCAAGATCTCCAGTAATGTAGGTTACTTTTTTATGCTCAATAATATGTGTAGGCTTTAAAGTTCTCCCTGTAGCAATAATTTGTTTTATGTCAGGATCTTTGACCAAAACCTCTAACGTTCGCCAACCTAAAAAGCCAGTTGCGCCTGTTAACAATACATTCATACTAAATATAGAGTTCTACGTTTTTGTTATTCACCTGTAATTCTTTTCCCGCAATAATCAAATCAATGTAAGGTCTCATAATATCGAGGTAAGTACTTTGTAGCTTTGGGTCTTCAAAAAAGGGGCCATTGTCATAAATGGCTTTTATTGCTTTTTTATCCTGCCGAAGTGCAAGAAGAAAAAATGGACCCAACACAGAGACTTTAAGTCTAGCAGGAAGCCATCTGTTACTTGCCGTGATTTGCGAAAAGAAATAGTTCTCGCCAGTTTTGGCAGGAACTACTATAAATCTATTGGTCATTTCTATTCCTTTTTTGGAATGAAATTCAAGATCGATAATGTTGCCTTTAGAGAGTCTACCATAGCTGTGTGTGATGAACCGTCCAAAGAGGCTACCTATAATGCCTGATTGGTGAGACTCTTCGGTATACTTGACTTCTACACCATTATGAATGCCTCTAATTTCTGCGGTGGTTTTTCGTGGTTTACCAGAACTTCTTATGAGTCCGTCATGCAAGAAAGAAGTATGCATAGGGTCCAAGAAATTCTCGAGAATATCAGCAGTGTTTCCAATAATGGTCGTTCCGTACGAAAATATTTTGCCGTTTGGCAATGGTTTTGACTGTTGATGAAAGGGCAAATCTCCTTCGAGGCAAACCCAAAGTAGTCCATCGTGTTCGAAAGTGCCAAAAGTGGAAAGCATGCAGGTTTTGCCCTTGTATTGTTTTTTTAGTCCCGGTAATTTTGTGACAAAACCTTCACTGTTAAATTGCCATCCATGATAGCTACATCGCAATTGACCATTCACGATTTTCCCTTGAGATAAGGGGTAGTTTCTGTGAGGACAGCTATCTTTTTGTGCAATCCAGCCTGGTTTACCTTTGTAAACAACAATTGCTTCTCCCAATACAAAAAAGCGTTTAGGTTTATCTCCTAATTTATTGATAAGGGAAATTGGGTACCACTCCTTACGCATTGCCTTCTATCATGTTTGTTGGTGTTTTATAATTTATATTTCTTAATTAACGGAACCCCAATTTTATTTGAAATAAACTTAAGGACACTCCATCTTAGCCTCTTTTTTTTTGAAAGGTGGTTTATGTATAGCGCTGAATATTCAATAGAAGGTACGCCACCTCTCATCCGTTTAAACTCTGGCGCACCCGAACTTAAATTGAGTAGTAAACCCAATTTGAATTTGCTTAAAATAGCCAATTGTGCAGCATGAATATAAAGCCCTTCTTTTCTAGGAGCACTTGTATCATATCCTACAAGTGGTGATGTTACGGTATTGTCTAAAGTAAACTGACCAGAAAATGCTTTTAAAAACCCATGGTCATCCGTATAGCCTTGAAAATTAATGATCCCAGACGCATAACTTTCTTGAAAATATTTTAATGTGAATTGAGGGTTCAATTCTGAATATTTCTCTAAGTAAAGTTTGCGATATAATTTCAGCGCTTCTGGGAGGTGAGCTTCCATGTCGTTGTGCTCTATAAACTTTAGCCCTACTTTTTTAATTAATTTATTGTCATGTTTATTATTTCTATGCTTTAACCAGTCTCCTTTGGTGAGGTCGAAAATATACACTTGTCTGCTGCCGATGGTGTCAAATCGGTTGGTTTCAAATATTTTTAGTAAATCACCATGCTGATATTCATTTAGAGACCTGAAAACTATAGCGTGATTAGGATATTCAGATTTAAGAAAAGCCGTTATCTCAGGAATTTCTTTGCCATTCCATTCTGGAAATGGGTTTGTAGATAATAGAAAATTATTAACATGCACATTCTTGTTAAGCTGACCACGCTTTAACCAGCCAGAAATACTTTTTATCACAAAGAGAAGAAAAACGCGCAGTACAACATTTTTAATAGTCCATTTAACTTCTTCTTTAGTATACTCAGCATAAGCTGAATAGGGTGAACAAACAAATGAATTGTCCCACTCAGTATCATTAATCGTCACAGGAAAGAATAATCCATCATTTATACGTAAGACACGGTATTGTGTGTTCACATTCTCGATAAGCAACTGCGATTGGGATTGAAACATTTTGCTAAATCCCTCTATTTTGCCTGTTAGTTCCTCCTGTTTAGCCCATCTAATCTTCATCGCCATTCCACTCTATATCGTAAGTAGTTGCTTCTAATAAGCTTATTCCTTTAGACAATTTTATAAAAACTAATTCAAAAACACTTAGCATTTGAGCTATGGCAGGCAAAGGGTCATTTAGCCTAAATATTACACCATTTGCTCTCCTCACACTTTTTAAGAAAAATTTAAAAGGATGTGATAAGAGCATTAAACTAGTTAACATGAAATCATCCTTTTCCGCAGTTGCAATTCCGTTGTCGTGAAAAAAGCATTCGGCTAAACTCTTGCTGAGTAAATGCGCACCGCTCGTTCCTCTTGGATTACATTCAATAAACCACAGCTTATCATTAGTAACAATAACATCAAAGCTTAGTTGGCCAGTATAGTTGAGTTTCTTGCCAAAATTTTCAACTTGTTTTTTCGCCTCTTGATTTTCAACGGACTTAAAAAATATACCTGATCCTTTTCCCGCTCGATAAACCGGCTGGTAAGAGGAATAACCTTTTAATTTTCCGGCATCCCAAATGGAATAAACGCATATTTCTTTTCCTTCAATTTTCTTTTGTGCAATCCAATTATGAGTTTCATTAAATGAAGCAATAGTTACCGGTTTATTGATGAATAGATTGGTCCCAAACCTAGAATATTTAAGTTTAAACACATACTGATCACTTTTTGTCCAATTTGAAAACTTATCTAAAGAAATGGTTTCTGGAATACTCAATTGAGTATTGAATTCCTTTGAAAAGGTTTCTTTATTGTGCAGTAAATCTATGAGCTTTATTTCAGGCGTCCAGACTTTACAGCTCCATTTATTCTTGTAGCGCGATATGTAGAATGCTTCTTCGCATGTTGGGATAAGATGACTGATAGAATATTCTGAGACTAAACGGGTAATTGCGCCTACATAGTTTAAAGTGTTTTGTCTGGCGCTTGGTAGGCGTTCATATTTTTTAATACTATTCGACCACCGTCCCAAGGGGATTCTCATGGAGTCAGCAAGAATTACCGTATACCCATGTTTATTAAAACTACGTGCAAGTTCAAGAGCAATTGGAGCTCTAGCACCCAATAAGAGTATATTCTTATTGTTAGGGTCTTCGTTCTTATTAGTGGTGGGTCTTTTCATTTATTGACTTCGGAAGCCTAAACAGGCTCAATGGAGATTATTTCTTTTTTGTTCCAACGATAAAATTTGCGCTGCGCTTTCGTGGCTTAGCACGAAAAATTCAATGAAGCGCATTTTTATTTTAGGTCAATTGAAAAACAGGATTGCTGACAAAGGTGTACGAATATAGACATTTGCCAAATCTTTAAACTTTACAACCGTCTCTAAAAATTAGTCGCTATAAATGGACTTACCGCTTATCTTTGGCACATTAAAATTCACATTATGTACGGAGCATTAAAAGAGGTGCTAAGCACTGAATTGGCAGCAATAGAGCAAGCTGGTCTTTACAAAAAAGAAAGAATCATTACCACTCCTCAAGATGCGGTAATCAAAATAAGCACAGGTGAAGAAGTGATAAACTTCTGTGCCAACAATTACTTGGGTTTGTCATCGCATCCAAAGGTAATCGAGGCAGCACACAAGGCTCTGGACACACATGGTTTTGGAATGAGCTCTGTTCGCTTTATCTGCGGCACACAAGACATCCACAAAGAACTAGAAGCTAAGATTGCTGAGTTTTTACATTGCGAAGACACCATACTTTACGCTGCTGCTTTCGATGCAAACGGAGGTGTGTTTGAACCGCTTTTAGGAAAAGAAGATGCGATCATTTCCGATTCTCTAAACCACGCTTCTATTATTGATGGGGTGCGTTTGTGTAAAGCCATGCGCTACCGTTATGCCAACAACGACATGGCAGAATTAGAAGCAAGATTGCAAGAAGCAAACGAAGCAGGCGCAAAAAACAAGATCATCGTAACTGATGGTGTGTTCTCGATGGACGGTTACGTTGCGCAGCTCGATAAAATCTGTGATCTCGCAGATCAATACGATGCCTTGGTTATGGTGGATGAATGTCACGCCACAGGCTTTATCGGTAAAACCGGAAAAGGAACTGTAGAGTTGAAAAATGTATTGGGTCGTGTAGATATTATTACCGGCACATTAGGCAAAGCTTTGGGTGGTGCTATGGGCGGATTTACGACAGGTCGTAAAGAAATTATCGACATGCTGCGTCAGCGTTCTAGACCGTATTTGTTTTCTAACTCTTTGGCACCATCTATCGTGGGAGCCTCTTTAGCAGTTTTCGACTTACTTAACGAAAGCACAGATTTAAGAGATAAACTCGAGTGGAATGTGAACTACTTTAAAGAAGGTCTGCGCAAAGCAGGGTTAGAATTTAAAGATGGAGAATCGGCCATTGTTCCTGTGATGTTGTACGATGCTAAACTGTCTCAAGAAATGGCAGATAAGCTATTGGCCGAAGGTATTTACGTTATCGGTTTTTACTATCCGGTTGTACCGAAAGACCAAGCACGAATACGTGTGCAGTTATCTGCAGCGCATAGCCAAGAACATTTAGATACAGCTATTACCGCTTTCGAAAAAGTAGCAAAAGAAATGGGAGTGATTTAAAACAAACTCTTTTATAAAAGCAATAGCCCGAGCATGTCTCGGGTTTTTTTATGCTTAAAATTGTATTCTCAAGAATTAAAAATTAGCTTTAACGGACTAACTAAAACCAAAATATTATGAGCGAAGATGCCAATACTGATGATAACAAGTTAGCTAATGATTTTTTAGCAAAAGTGGCGAACGGAGCTACTGAAATGATAAACCTAGACATTAAAACATACGTTGGCGAAATGACCTATGAAAACAATACAGCCGTTTTTACCGATGGGGCTAAGGTTGACGGAGTCCACTCCAGAATAAATTTATTGCAAGGCGATATTAGGACCGAGATGTCTATAGATTTTCACGCCAATTACCAAGATCTTTTAAAGTTTCACCAAGGCCGAGAAAAAAATGGTCAAGAAATAATAAAGAACAACATCGAGTTGGTGAAGTCTTTGGTTGAAACAGTTAAAAGTTTTATGGATAAAAAATCATAATGGCGCTTTTTAATTCTAAAGACAAAAAAAATCTATTCTTGATCTTTTAGAGGATTTAACCCATCTAGAGATCAATACCATTGTAAAAGATGGAATGTTGGCTACGCCAGGTAAAAAGAAGGCATGCGATATGATACGCGACATTTTTGATGTCTACCTTTTGAAGTTCAGCCAAGTAATCAACAATCATGAGAATATTTCAACTCAAGGCCCCTTAGGTAAATTGATCTATAAAGTTGGAGAATCTGATTTCATTGAATTTGATGACGAAAAATTAAAAGAGGTTAAATGGGGTAAGTCCCAGGTGCCTATGTCATTTGGTGAATTAAACACACGCTTAAAGTCACTAAATCGATTAATTAGATTAGACAGAAGTCTTCGGCTTTCAGTTCGTGATTATACCATTTTAAGAAGGGTAGCAGGGTTTTGCGATTATGTTTTTAATCTAGATGAAAATGTCAAAGACTTAAAAAAAATAAGCTCAAGTTATACAGGTGATTTTGAGACAAGAGAAAAGAAAAAATTACTAGACGCTCCAATAAAAGCGTTTAGTTTTTCTATTGATTTAGAGACAGCTGATGAAGTGAAAATAAAACGCATGCGCGATCTTGGTACAGAAACAATCGTCATGCAAACGCGTATAGGCCTTGATGGTGATGTAATAACGAGAATAGAGAGAGATTTTGCAGAGTCAGGTGGCGATCCAATTCATGGAAAAGCAGCCGAAGCAACCAAGAATGCAATTATTGGGCTTCATGAAAAGCACATCGATATATCAGTTAAGTATTGGAATTCACTTGTTAATATGGTAAAAGATTTTGTCTCAGGTCTCATCGATAATAAAAAATAGTTCAAGAGGTATTAGCCTAATAAAACGACTTGTTGGCAATGGCAGCTTCGAGTGGAAAGTTTATATGCCAAAAAAGGACTATAACTATTACTTGTCCAACCTTAACAAAGAAGAAGCTGTTAAGGGAAAAGATGTGGAGCCCGTAATTCTTATTTCACGACTTTATCTTGATGCTGATTTAGTTACTGAAATGGCTCGAGATAAAAATTCAAACCAAATATTTATTCAAACCTACCCGGAAGAATTAAAAGCGCATTGGCTGCAAATTAATACCGATATGCAAGCTTTTAACAAGCTCATGGCCCAGATCAAGGTGTTGCTTTTGGGGTTTACTTCAATCGTCTATTTGGCCGATGTTGACATTTGGGTCGCAGCAACCTTTTTAGTCGGAAACATTGGATCTTTTGTATTCCCAAAGGCGTTTGGCAAATCCTTTTTGTTTATAGGAAAATACGCAGTGAAAATTTGGAGCTTTATTTTTGGATAACCTCAACATCATATTTGTCCATTAAATACAATAAGGCAGCCATGCCTGCAGCACCCAACTCTAACTCACGTGCATTGATAATATCAAACTGATCTGTAGCTGCATGGTGGTAATCAAAATAACGTTGGTTATCTGGTCTGTATCCAATTAAGATTGTGCCTTCGCTTTTCAATTGACCGATATCTGCACCCGAACCTCCCTTAGCATAGTCATGCAATCCGTATGGTGAAAGCAAAGGTTTGAATTCTCTGACAGCCTCAACGGTTTCCATATTGGTATCGAAAGAAAAACCTCTTGGGGTTCCAGATCCTCCATCAGATTCTAAGGCAATAACATGATTGATCTTGTTTTCTTTTGTGTATTCCGCGTATACTTTTGCTCCATCTAAGCCGAATTCTTCATTCATGAAAAGGACAACCCTGTGTGTTCGTTTTGGAGCGTATCCTGTTTTTTTAAATAAAGACATCACCTGCATACTCTGCACTGAACCAGCCCCATCATCTTGGGCGCCCGTTCCTAAATCCCAACTGTCTAAATGACCACCAACTAAAACAATTTCATCTGGTTTTTCAGAGCCTTTAATTTCTCCAATTACATTGTACCCTTTTGTGCGCTCCATACTTTTACAGGTCAGAACTAATTTAACTGTGAGGCCTGTATTGGTTTGTAATTTTTCATGCAACAACTCCGTTGCTTCAATGCTTAAAGCTGCCGCTGGAATTTTCACTATCGCGTCACCATAATTCATGCTACCTGTGTGTGGATAGTTATCTCTTTTCAAGGTGAGTGATCTTGTTAAAACTGCTACAGCTCCAAATTTTGATGCTTCTGCTGCACCAGCCCATCGCTGCTTGCCGGCCATACCGTAGGAAAAGCCAGTGCTAAAATTAGTTGGGTCCATGGGGATATTGAAAAAGACAATTTTGCCTTTTATGTTTTTCTCTCCTAATTCTTCTAATTCATCAAAGCTTTTTACTTCTACCACACTGGCATTGATGCCTTCGCCTGGAGTACCCAAACTTCCGCCCAAAGCGGTAATGGCTAAATCATGTTCCTGAATGAGCTCAGTTAATGTTGCCGTTTCTTCGCCACGCACCCAATGGGGCACGTCCACTTCTTGCAACCAAACATTCTCTAACCCTATTTTTTCAAGTTCAGATTTCGCCCATTTTGCAGCTTTGTCCGCATTGTCACTTCCCGCTGGCCGTGGACCAATCTCATTACATAAATGATCTAGCCATTTATACGCTTGCTGCTCGCTTAAAGCGATATTGTAAAACTCTTTAATGTTTTTAGCTTCGCCTTCTTCAATATTCTGACTGAAAACGAAGACGAATGTCAATATTCCCAAAAGGGTAAAAAGTGATTTCATAATCTTTAAATATTTTTATCTAAACAGGTGCTGCACCTTGCATTAAGTATCCGCAGATGAGGGCCCCATATGTCCCTAAAGCATAGCCTAACACAGCTAACAAGACACCAACGGGAGCTAAACTCGGGTGGAAGGCTGCAGCAACAACAGGTGCAGAGGCAGCGCCACCAATGTTCGCTTTACTGCCAACCGCTAAGAAGAAAAATGGCGCTCTAATCAGTTTCGCTACAATAACTAAAAGTCCAACATGGACAATCATCCAAACGAATCCGACCAAGAAAATTCCAGGGTTTTCGAAAACTGCCAAAATGTTCATTTTCATTCCGATAGTAGCCACTAGAATATAGATGAAAACACTACCAACTTTACTCGCACCAGCACCTTCGTAATTTCGTGCTTTGGTAAAACTCATGATGATTCCAAAGGCTGTTGCTAATACGATGAGCCAGAAAAAACCAGAGCCTAAACTGAAGGTTTCTGCTAGGTAAGGTGCGTTTTCTTTAATCCAAGGTGCGATTAAATCGGCACCGAAATGTGCTAATCCAGTAAATCCAAGCCCAATGCCTAAAATGATCATTAAATCTGTAAAGCTTGGAATACGTGCAATTTTTTCACTGAACTCACTCATGTGATTTTTCAAGGCTTCAACAGCACTCGAATCGGCTTTGAAAAACTTGTCGATTTTTGCAGCTTTGCCGACACCAAGTAAAAGGAAGAACATCCAGACTTCTGCAACAATAATATCTACAGTAATCATAATAGAGTACATACTGCCGCTGATTAGGTTGTCCTCTCCTTTGAAAATTTCATACATCGCAGCTTGGTTTGCACCACCACCAATCCAACTTCCGGCAACGGTAGTCATACCACGCCACACTTCGTTTGGAGGCAAGCCGCCTACGATATCAGGAGAGATGTAAGAGAATAATAAGATGGCTAATGGGCCTCCAATGATCACACCAATTGTTCCTGTAATGAACATGATTAGGGCTTTTGGGCCGAGCTTAAAAACTTCTTTAAGATTTATGCTTAAGGTCAGTAAAACAAGACTTGCGGGAAGTAAATAACGCGAAGCAACAAAGTACAGTTGTGATTTTCCTATAAAAGGTTCTACAATGTCTTTAGCGCCCTCCGTATTTAAAACAAAATTTTTGAGGTTCTTAAAATTGGTGAGTCCTGAAATATCGAAGCCAGCAGCGCCTAAAGCTCCAATGGCTCCGCTCATGTCTATCCATTTTGGAGAAATAATACCCACTGTGCTAAATAATGAAGGAAGAAAATAGCACAACAATAAAGCTGGAATGATTTTATAAAACTTACTAAAACTTGGTGTTTCAGCAGTTTTAAAAATGAGGAGTAAAAGGGCAATAAGAATACCAAAAACTACAGCGTCATTGGTGATTAAGGGGATATCCGATACTACATCTTCCATAAAAGTGGGTTTTTCGCTAAAACAACAAATTTAACCGAATGCAATTAGCATCAAAGAATGGAAAAAAGTAAATGCGAAAAAGTGATTAAGACTATCCTAAATAAAATTCTTTAATCAAAATGTAAACGCCCATAACGATCACAAAAATTCCAAAGCCAGGTTTTAGTTTTTTGCCAGGTATGACATCTGAAAGTTTGCTGCCAGCAAAAATTCCAAGAATAGTGATGGATGTGAAAATGGCTAGAAATGTCCAATCGATTGAAAGATTAGGGTTAGATAGATCTCCAGTAAAACCGATAAGAGACTTTATAGAGATAATAACAAGCGAAGTGCCTACTGCCATTTTCATGGGGAGTTTAGAAAGAACGACCAATGCAGGAATAATTAAGAACCCACCTCCAGCACCAACAAGGCCAGTTAATCCGCCCACTAAAAGACCTTCCAAAAGGATAAGGGGGTAATTAAATTTCTGAGGTCTAAATTCTTTCAAATCTTTTATAGGACCTTTAGGCTTCAGCATAGAATAACTCGCAGCAAGCATCAATAACGCGAAGATTCCCATAATCATCATATCACGCGAAAGTGTAAAGGAAGAACTTGAGTAAATGATTTCTGGAATTTGTGGGACTAAAAGTTTACGGGTAATGTAAACTCCGATAATAGCGGGTAGCCCAAAAATGGCCGCAGTTTTATAACTGACAAGCTCTTTTTTCATATAAGCAACAGAGCCAACTAAACTTGCTGCACCTACTATAAAAAGCGAATATGCCGTTGAGGTTATCGAGTCTAATCCAAAAAGATAAGACATAACCGGAACGGTAAGAATACTACCTCCACCACCTATTAAACCAAGGCTTATGCCAATTAGGATAGCCGAAATGTAGCCTATTATTAACGTTATTTCCATGTCGCAAAAGTAGACGTAATGTTAGGGAGATATGTGATATGAGTCGCCTACAAAAATGCATTAGCGGCAAGTACATAAAGATGGCGTATAGCACAAACGATTTTGTACTTTTGCGACCAATACAAATTTAACTATCTAGACATGATAGAGTTTTCAGAAGCAGGCGTGATTGGGCCTCCACAGGTAATACTAATAGTAATTGTTGTTCTTCTACTTTTTGGAGGTAAGAAGATACCTGAACTAATGAAAGGCCTTGGGAAAGGAATTAAAGAATTTAAAGAGGGTGTGAAAGAAGATGACACTGACTCTAAGGATGACACAAAAACGGATTCTTAAACCCCACTTTTCATAATGACATACTGCTCGTTTGACGAAATTAATGACGCGCTGAAAAACGGGAGTATCTCTTGTTTTCAGTTAGTAGATAATTACCTTGGAAATATTGAAGCCTCAAAAGACTTCAATATTTTTTTGGAAGTATATGATGAAGAAGCTCGCCAGCGTGCAACAGAAATAGACGCCAAAATTAAAGCCGGTAATGCTGGTCGTTTGGCCGGTATGGTTATCGCTTTAAAAGACAACATTTGTTATGCAGGTCATACGGTGTCTTCCTCATCTAAAATATTAGAAGGTTTCGAATCGCTTTTTAGTGCAACTGTTACAGAGCGACTATTAGCGGAAGATGCCATTGTAATTGGTAGGACAAATTGCGATGAATTTGCAATGGGTTCATCAAACGAAAACTCGGCTTATGGGCCCGTTAAAAACCCATTAGATCCAACAAAGGTTCCTGGAGGCTCTTCAGGAGGTTCGGCATCGGCTGTTGCCGCAAATTGCTGTTTGGTTTCTTTGGGCAGCGATACCGGAGGCTCCATTCGTCAACCGGCTTCTTTTACAGGATTAGTGGGTTACAAACCAACGTATGGTTTGGTTTCTCGTCATGGCTTGTTGGCTTATTCTTCTTCTTTCGATCAGATAGGACCATTTGCACACAACATAGCTGATGCTGCATTGGTTACTGATGTTATGAAAGGTGGTGATGAATTTGATGGCACTTGCGTGCGAGACAATCACGGTGAAGTTTTTCCTGTAAAGGCGAACGACAAAAAGAAAATAGCGGTTATTAGAGATTGTGTTGAAGCCGAAGGTTTAGACCCTGAAATTAAGCTGCACATGTTGTCTTCCATTGAAAAATTGGAAGCCGAAGGCTACGAAATAGAGTGGATCGATTTTCCATATTTAGATTTCTTAGTCCCTATTTATTATGTGATTACTACTGCTGAAGCGTCTTCGAATTTAGCACGTTACGATGGTGTTCACTTTGGATATAGAAGTCCAAATGCGCACGATTTAGAAAGCACTTATAAAATGTCAAGGTCAGAAGGTTTTGGTTTAGAGGTGCAACGCAGAATAATGCTTGGGACATTTGTACTAAGCAGCGGTTATTACGATGCCTATTTCGGAAAAGCGCAAAAAGCCAGACGATTTATTACAGAAAAGACTAACGAAATATTGGAAAATTGTGACGCCATATTGTTACCAACTTCTCCACATACTGCTTTCGAGCTTGGACAAGAATATGCTGATCCTACCGTTATGTATTTAGAAGATATTTTTACGGTGCAGGCTAATATTGGCGGTCACCCAGCAATATCTCTTCCTACAGGCAAGCACAGCAATGGTTTGCCTTTCGGGATTCAATTGATAGGGAAGAAGTTTAAAGACAACGAAGTCTTGAACATGAGTAATGATGTAATGAAGGTTTTGGCTTAAATGATGAAAGGTTTTTTCACACTCTTATTTAGTGTAACACTTGTTTTAGCTTATTCATTTTCAACGGAACCGGATTCTACTCTTAAAAATACAATACCATTTGTTTTAGAAGATGACCCAGTTGCGCAAGCTTTAGATAGCATGTGGGCGGACTTGTCTTATATCCCGATTAATGAGGTTTTTAGAGATTCAATTGATTTAGGCAATCCTGTTTTTCATGATTCAGTTTATGCTGAAAGAATGAATCATTTAAACAGCCAAACACCTATGAATTTGATATATAATTCTATCGTAAGAAATTACATAGACCTATATACAGAGAGGAGAAGAAGTCAAGTTTCTAGAATGCTAGGTACAGCACAATATTACTTTCCGCTGTTTGAAGAAACTTTAGATAAGTACGACATGCCACTAGAATTAAAATATTTGGCAATAGTTGAAAGCGGCTTAAACCCCAGAGCAAAGTCGCGCGTTGGCGCAAAAGGCCTGTGGCAATTTATGTACGCGACTGGAAAAATGTATGGCTTAACAACCAACAGTTATGTAGACGACCGTTGCGACCCTATTAAAGCAACCGTTGCAGCTTGTGAATTTATGACGAGCTTGTACAAAACGTACGGTGATTGGAATTTAGTTTTAGCAGCCTACAATTCTGGACCAGGAAACGTAAATAAGGCGATTAGACGTTCTGGGGGTAAAAAAGATTATTGGCATTTGCGTCCTTATTTACCGCGCGAAACTGCAGGTTATGTTCCAGCATTTATTGCGGTAAATTATGTAATGAGTTATTCCACTGAACATAATTTATATCCTGAACCTTACTATTACACGTATCAGAAAGTAGATACGTTAGAGATGAAAGAGATGATTACGTTTGAGTTGATTTCTGCTCATACAAATGTGAGTATATCTGAACTTGAATATTTAAACCCTGCCTATGCTCACAATGTAGTTCCAAAAGTAAAAGGTAAAACGTACTATTTGGTTTTACCTAAAGAGGCACATGGTTTGTTTACGGCAAACGAAGACACTATTTATGCTTTGGCTAAAATTGACGTTGAGCAAAAAAAGACGGTTTTACCAACACTTTCAGACAATTCTCAAAAGCAAATTCATAGAGTAAAAAGTGGTGAGAGTTTAGGTTTAATAGCAGGTCGATATAAAGTGCGAGTGTCTGATATTAAACGTTGGAACAGTCTTAAGAGTGACATGATTCGCGTTGGGCAAAAATTGGTGATTTATCCAAAGAACTACGTTGCACCTTCAACAACGAGTGCACGAAAAAAGGAATACCCTATTCCGAGTGGACCAAAGCAAGAGTATACGGTGCAAAGGGGAGATACACTCTATGATATTGCCAATGGGTTTAGTGGCATTTCTGCCGATCAAATTATTTCTTGGAATAAGTTGAAGAGCACCTCTTTAAAACCGGGCATGAAACTTGTAATTTACCCGGGTAAATAAAAAATCATGTACAAGTACTTTGCAATTCTTCTAGCTACATTTTTAGTTCTTTCATGCGAACAATCGCCTACATCTGGAAAAGATGAACCTAAGGCTAAATCAGAGATTTTACCGCGTAGTAATGGCTCTCATGCAGAGATGTTGGCATTGGTTAGTGATGAATGGTTTGTAGGTAAAACGGGAGAACAAGTTTTGAAGCTCTTTGCGAATGAGCAAGATGGTTTGCCACAACCTGAAGCTATTTTTAAAGTGATGCGCGCAGAGCCTCAAAGAGCGAATGACTTATTAAAACGCAACAAGTCAATTTTGTTGATTGAAAAATCGGATTCGACTAATGTTTCTATCGTAAAGGATGTTTGGGCAAGACCTCAAATAGTTGCAAGGATTTCTGGTCCAACTGATGAGGCCATTGCAGCGTTATTGAAAGAACATGGTGCGACTATTGTAGAGCGATTTCAAGAACACGACAGGAAAAAAATGAGAGCTGTTCTTTATAAATCTAGAATGCGCAAATTACCAGAAAGCATTACAAGTCTAGGAATAAAAAAAATGATCCTTACCGAAGGATTTAAACAGACACTTGATCGAGAAAACCTGAAAATATTTAAGAACAAAGCGTTGCGGACAGATCAATATATGATCATGTATACTGAATCAATGCGCGAAGGTGTTGTAAGCGGAGAAGAGATTATTCGATCTCGGGATTCTATTGGAAAGAACTTTGTTGAGGGTTTTAGAGACAGTTCATACATGGCCACCGAAATGTACATTCCTCCAGTTCAAAATATTGTTGAAATAGGCGATATGTTTGCTGTTGAAACCCGTGGACTATGGAAAACAGTAGGTGATTTTATGGGCGGCCCATTTTTGAGCTATACCATTTATGATGAAGTTAACGACCAAATTATTGTTGTAGAAGGAATGGTTTATGGTCCAGATTCTAAAAAAAGAAATGTGCTGTTTGAGCTAGAAGTTATGATGCGCTCTATCGTTACGGAGTAATTTATTGATAGATTTGGACTCATCCAAAATTGACTGCCGACCATGAAGAAATTTTTTGCATTTGTTTCTAAGCACGAAAAGATGCTGTTTCTGTTGGTTACTATTGCAAATCTTTCCCCCATTTTTATCGGTAGATTCTTTCCAACTTTAGATGGCCCTTCGCACCTCTATAATTCAAACCTTATTGTTAACCTTCTCTTTAATTCTGAGGGTTTAACTCCTTTTTACGCTTTCAACCCCGAACTTGTTCCTAATTGGTCGGGTCATTTTATCCTCGTATTGTTTAGCAGCATACTGCCATCTTATATGGCAGAGAAAATATTGTTGTTAATTTATTTTATTGGCTTGCCTTATTCTTTTAGAAGTTTGATTCTACAGCTGAATTCAAAGAATGCACTAGTCAGTTACATGATTTTCCCTTTTTTGTATTCCTATCCTTTCATTCTTGGTTTTTATAATTTTTCTCTTGCAATCGGATTTTTGTTCTTAACACTGAGTTACTATTTGAGGCATCAAAATGAATTATATAGATCAACTAGAATAAAGGTGTTGCTCTTCCTTTTATTGCTTTGCACCTACTTCTCGCACGTTATTTTATTTGCAGTCTTAACGTTAGTTATTGGCGTATATATTCTTTCAGAAATTATACGCGCGGTAATGCATGAAAAAGGCAATATCAATAAAAGTCTAAAAAATGTTAGAAGAAAGGCGATTGCGTTCTTTATTTCATCCGCAATTCCAATGGCAATGTTTTTGTTCTTTTTTTCCAAACGTCCATCGTCAGGGAGCGGAGGACACTTGCCAGCTTCAACCTTATTTGATGCCCTTTATAATATTAGGCCTCTTATTGCTTTTAAAATTTCTTTTGAGAAGCAGTATACTCAAGTGATTTTCTTCGTATTTCTATCATTGGTATTATTTGCTCTAGTGAAATGGGTGGCATCTTTTTTTAAGAAAAAAGATCAAAAAGAAAAACAAATAAGACCGAAACATTTTACTCAAAATGACAACGAGAAAATAGTCTGGCTCTTTTCAACCATTTTCATGCTTGCATTATATTTTATTCTTCCTAATTCAAACAGCACCGGGAGTTTTGTTTCTGTGCGGATCGCGCTACTCTTTTATTTGTTTTTATTGATTTGGCTATCAACACAAGATTTCCCAAAATGGTTAATGGGAGTGTCGGTGATGACTGTTTTGGTTTGTAATGGAATATTAATTTCAAAGTATATTGAAACTTTTCAACTCCATTCGGATGTAGCAGCGGATTGTTATGCCGCTTCAGAAAAAATAGAAGAAAAAAGTGTGGTATTGCCTTTAAAATACGGAGGGCCTCCTGTTGGACTCCACTTTTCTAATTACCTGGGAGTAGATAAGCCAGTCATTATTTTGAAAAATTACGAATGTGTGACAGGATATTTCCCTCTTGTTTGGAACATAGAAGAAATACCAGAATCAGTTTATCTGAATTTAGTTCCTGGTTTTTCTATGTGTGAGCGAATGTTGAACTTAATTAATGATAATAATGTAGACATAGATTATGTGTTTGTCTATGGCGCGCTAAGCATGAAGTCTGAAGAATGTAATGACGAGTTGAATTCTAAAGTTATGAATGACTATAACCTGGTTTTCAGTAATTCAAGTTGCGAATTGTATAAACGAAATTTGTGAGGTGCTATATTTTCTAGGGAATGTTGTAAAGCTGATAGACTCTAAAAAAGCATCTTGATTATCTCTAAGCTTTTGACATCTCTAAATCCATCGATTTGTATTTTATAATACTCTAATAATTTATCGAGTAGACTCAATTTTAAATCTTTATCTACTTTCAAGGGTTCTTCTTTGTTCAAAAGTTTACATAAAAGTGCTGTTTCATTCTCCGACAAGTAATGTGCATGAAGAGGCCTGCTGGTTTCAAAAGTCCCCTCCATCAAATCGAAATATTGCATTTGGCCTATAGGTAGGCTTGGTTTAAAACCAAGAAATGAAGAAAGTTCAATAAGGAAGGTTAAATGGAAAAAGCCGAGTTGGGTTTCAGAGGCATCTAATTTATTAAGCTGGCTTTCTAAAAATCTATATAAGGGATAGTTTTCATGTTCTTCCTGACAAACTTTTATTAATATTTCAGAAACAAAAATAGCAAGCGCATTGCGTATTGGGTCAATTGGAATGTTGAGATAATTGCTCTCAAGGCGTGCTTCTTTTATTCTTTCTAAACCTCCCTTTCCTTTGTTGTATGCAACAATACTCAGTTGAGTAAGCGGCATTACCATGGATGGTTTTAGCACACCCTTCTTGTTGTTCACTGCATTGACAAGATAAGATTGTAACCCAAGATTATCTGTAAAGCATTTTACAACTTTACTATTATCCCCGTAAGGGATGGAGTGCAAAACAATGGCTCTGTGTTTAACGAGCATTGCTAGTTGATGATTAAGATTTTTGTAGTTTCTTTTAAAGACCCATCTTCATTATTCATATTAGCAATATACACGCCACTTGCCACACGCTCGCCTGAAAGGTTAGTTCCATACCAAATGGCTTGTCCACCTTCAGCAACAGTCTCAAAGACAATATTGCCTTGTACATCGGTAATTTTAACTTGGGCATTTGTAGCTAACCCACGAATAAATATAGGTCCAGCATATTCAGGTCTTACCGGATTTGGATAAGCATAAACATCTGTGAAATCATCATTTCCCGCAGTTGCAGCGTTCCTAAATGAAACAACACCTTCGGCAGTTCCGAAAAACACTTCTCCAGTTTCGTTGTCTACTTCAATATCTAAAATACCATTTGATAACAACGGACTATTGTCCTTAGTGAAATGGAAGATAGTTTCTGTTCCATCTTCTGAAGTGTAGAATACGCCCGCGTTTTGAGTCCCAAACCATTTCTTGTTGGCTCCATCTACGGCAATCGCAGTTACTTGTTCTGTGCCTAAAAGTTTCTGAACAACACCGTCCTCCTCAAATAAGACAGGCTGCGCATCAAAGTTACCACCGCCAAATATGTTCTGAGGTGCATAACAAACAACTAAACCCTGCAATGTGCCTAGCCACATTTCACCATCTAAATCTTCAGCCATACTCAAAACTTGGTCCTCAGGCAGGTTTCCATTTCCAATACTAGCTCTAAAGCCTCTTCCTACTGCTTGGCCATTTAAAAATTCTACAACAACAAAACCTGTTAATCGTGTTTGCATCCAAATCTGACCAAGGTCATTTACCAAAATATCTTTAAAGGCAATAGATCCGCTGCTTAAGGAGCCAAAGCCATAGCTAGTCCAATTCCCCTGTTTGTCTTTCTTAATAAGAGGTTTATCCGACAAAGAGTTTGTAGCCCAAAGAATGCCGTTATCGTCAAATGTTAGACCTCCAGTCCTAATGTCTTCATCGCTTGAATTTATAGCTCCTTTTAGAGCCCCGTCTGTATTTAAATGATTGTATAATGTTTCAGTCTTTCCGTCTAAAATCTCTACAATACCCGTTCCCCATGCATTTGCCCATATTTTATTTTCATTATTTGGGTCTTGCGATATAGCAACAATGTCACCTATAGCACCAAGATCTTTAGACGAATAGTGTTTCCAGTTGAAGTTTTTGTATTCAAATATTCCATCGAATTGAAAGAGTCTGTTCCATATTTCATCAATAGAGCCTGGCGAGATAAAGGTTTTTCCTTTAGCATTACTAATCGTATATACGCTATTTGAGAAAGGTCCATCTGCTGTTATCCTATTATTTTTAACAGTCTCTGTACTTTGGATAAGAGAATATTGGAAATTTCCGATATACAATAGGCGGCCATTATTTTGCTGAATTGCAACATTTGGTTTGAATGTTCCCACTGGAAATGAGCCATCAGCCACAGATAAAATTTCGGTTAAATCGGTATTATATGTGTTTGCAAAATAAGTGTCAACTATAGTAAGAATGTCGTCATTCGCTCTGATATCTGTTTTTTTACCAAGTGGCATTTGACTAAAATATTGCCAATTACCATTGACGGAATAGAATATCGAATCATCTTGAGAATCAGATAGCTTGCTTGTGAAAACAGAATTATTGAACACTTCAACTTCTGTGTAGCTCCCTTCTTCAAGTCCAACAATTGGTTTCCAAAATGAAAAGAAAATTAAGGGCTGGTCTAGTTCAGCAGCTCTTAACCGATCTTCTGTGGCGGCATATATGGTGTTGTTTACTGCATCTACTTCCACATCAAATACTTCTATTTCCGTGGCATCATCTCCAATAATAAGAGTGTTGAGAACAATGAAATTATCAAGGTCTAATTCTATAATTCCAAATCCTGTAGAGATATATGCGACATCTTGATAAACCTCTATGTTGTTGATTCTTTTTTTGCCAACAAACTTTGAACTACGAACAATATCATTGATGTTCGTGATATTTTCACCATCAAAAATATCGATGTTCCCATTTTTGTAACCTAGAATAAGTTGACCTCGTTTGTCATCGTATTCTAGAGCCCTAATGCCAATATCGCTTAACCCATTCAGTTTTGAATATGTGGTTACGTTTTTGTCGATTTCGTTGTAAGCAAAAAGTCCAATTTCAGTTGCGCAAAAAATATCATCACCAACTTTGGCAATATCATAGACGGTGCCATGAGGAATGTGATCATTCCAAATACCGAGCGGGTCTTGAGCATAAACGCCAAAAGAAATGGTTAAGAGAAAAAGTGCGAAAAATTTAGACATCCATAAGTGAAATTCTATACAAATAAACGACAAAGCCCATGTTTTAATGCCTAGACCTTAAAATTTGTCTAAAGAATTTACTGTATTCGATTTTGAAATGCTCTTCCAAGAAAACAAAATGATTGGGACAATAAAAAACCACCTAAATAGAGCTTAACTTGTTTCGAAATTGGTTTAATCTTTTGGAGACAGCTCAAAAGACAAGCTTATTGATGTGCCTTTGCCAACCTCAGATTTAACTTCATTTTTAATATTTAGTCTTTTAACAAAGTCTCTAGTGATTATCAAACCCAGCCCTGTGCTTTTCGCCCCTGAGATATCACTGCTTGGGTTACTGATCTGGCTATTGATATTTTTAAGTTGTTCTTCATCCATTCCCACTCCATGGTCAACCACTTCTATTATTACAGATTGATTTTCTTTTTTTGCATTTATTTCAATCTGGCTGTCATTTTCAGAAAACTTAATTGCGTTTTGGACGATATTCCGAAGGATGAAAGTGAACAAGTCTTTATCCGTTTTTATTTCAAAGTCATAAAGAAAATTTAAGATGATATGGATGTTCCTTTCAACCAATTCAGTTTTGAAAAGATCTTTTACTTCAACTAAGACCTCCATTAAAGAGAATTGTGATAAATTAATTTTGAGCAAGCCTTGGTTTGATTTAGCCCAGCGCAATAAACTTTCTGTTACGCTAGTAATTCCTTGAACTTCACTTTGTATTGTTTTTAGATATTCTGAATACTCCCCTTCTTTTACATACTTATTTTCTGCCATTTGAAGAAGCGTATTAAAATTGTATAGAGGGGCTCTTATATCATGAGAAATAACAGAAAAAACAAAGTCTTTGAGATTATTTAAAGCTTGTAACTCTTTAGATCTTTTTCTCTTTTGGTTGTATCCAAAGACGAAAGCAAGTAGCATAGCAATCAAAGCAATAGTAGCTGTAGAGAGCCAAATAATATTTTTGTTTTTATCTCTTAGATTTAGATCTGCAATTTTCCTGTCGTATTCTAGATTGATTATTTTTTTTGAAATCTGCTCATTGTTCAATTGGGTTTTAAGCTTTTGATACTCGATTATTTGTGAGCGATTGATAGTTGAATCCTCTAATTGTTTTAAAGATCTCAAAGAATTGAAGGCAAGTTCATAGTCATCTAGGCCTTTAGTTATTTTTAAAGTTAAAAGCAACAATTTCCTTTTCAGAAAAGGAGACTCCATCTTGTCGCAGAGTTCTAAAGCCTTTGTGTAATGTTTTTCTGCTTCCGGGAAATCATCCATTCGATAATAAAATCTAGCGTATAAATCTTCTATGTGAATTTGCGCATAAAGATGTTTTAATGGGTGTTTTATTAGATATGTATTTTCGAGATATTCAATAGTAGATAGGGCCGAATCATTTTTTTGGTTTTGTAAATAGTAGATGGCTAATTCTTTTTTAATCGGGAAATCAAATTTTCGGGTATTGGAAGAGAGCTCAAGGACTTTTTGTAAATAGGATTCACTTTGCACTTGGCTGTATCTATATTCGAAACTCCTTAATTTTAAATAATAACGTATTTTCAATTCTTTATCGCCTTCGGGTAGATAAGCCTCTATAAGGCTTTGAGTTTCTTTAAAAGAATTATCATCTTCCAGAATGTTATAAATTTGTAAAAGATGAATAAGATTATTTGCAATTTTAGAGTCATCCTTTAAAGTGTAGGCTATGTTTTGTGAAACGACGTACTCATTCAGTGCCAGGATGTGGTAATTGTATTTCACGTAAATGTTACCCCACAATTGATGAATATTGAATTTTAAAGAATCTACAATCACGTTATTGTCAAGGATTGTTTTCAGAACTGTGTCGAGCGCAGTGGCTTTCTGATTTGGGACGTTGCTTAGATATTGAGCATTTCTTAGGTTATACAAACAGTAAAACTCTAAGTTGATGTCGTTTGTTTTTTTTGCCGATTTCAGGGCATTTCTAATGCTTGTGAATGATTGGTTTGTGTCTCGTAAAATTTCCTTTTCGAGCTTTGCTTTCTGGATATATGAAAGGGCTAATTCCAAATGATTATTATCTTGATGAAAAGACTCTATCTGGACTTGAACGTTGGCAAGTCTAGCCGAATCGCCTTTTGATATTTTTGCTGACTTTGAATCTTGAACACCCAAAAACAGAAAGAAGACCAAAGTAAGGGTCAGCTTCCATATGTTTTTTTCATCAAGGAAATGTTTCAGATTATTGAGCAAAAATTAGCGTGTTAATGGAGTTTTGAAAAAAGCACTGGTCATTTTCAATTGTATGAGTTAAAAAACTCTCATAGCGATTAAAGTAGTAAATATAGTACAATGATTCAATATTATTAATTTGAATCTTTTTAAGAAAACTCTTAGATCGCTTCAAAGCTTTCAGCTTGCAACCAACCTGTTTTTCCATCTGGAAATCTTGCCTTGATCCAGCCGTTAAAAGTCTCTTCAATTTTAGCTTTAGAGCCTTCATGCACAATGAAAAGATCCTCTCCGTTTTCGGGTTCACTTTTCACATAAACATTGGCAACAGTTAAAATCCCTAACTGATTATTTTCTTCTTGGTTTACTTTTAAATTTCCTAAGAATAAAAATAATAGTCCCAAAACACCAAAGGTTAGATAAAACCCAAAGCGAAAGGTCGATTTATTCTGACTCACAAGAAACAATGTTAAAGCAGTGGCGCTTAGAAAAACTAAAATCAATCCAATAGTCAGCCACATTGCATTTGAAAAGAGAGAAAGTATAGATCTAAAAATCCGAGTGAAGGCAGGAGTGGGGACAACTTCAAACTTGTCTATTTTTTGTGCTTCTGCCAGCTTTAAATTTGCAAGTATGTCCCGATCATCGGGAGACAAGGCTTTTGCTTTTTCATAATACAAGATTGCTTTTCCAATAGAATTTAATCTGTAGTAACAGTTTGCTGTATTGAAGTTTATCGCAGCACTTTGCCAGCCATCCTCTATGAGTTGACTGTATATTTCTAAAGCGCTGTCGTATCGCTGCTCAGCATAGGCATTGTTTGCCTGTTTAAAACGGTCTTGCTCATTCGCAAAAGCAAATTGGGTTGCTATGAATAGAAAAATGATTAGAAGTCTTTTCATGCGTTAAACAGATTTTTAAAAACGGTTTTTACATCAGAAATCATTTGACTTTCATCTTCTTTTTTAACGGGTGCAAAACGTGCGAATTCAATCTTCTCCCAAAGGCTAATTAGTTTTTTGCTGTCTTGCTCTGCAACGTTCTTTTTATTCAAGGCTTTTTCAATTGCGCTTTTTTCGCTTTCCGCGGATGACAAGCCTGTAACAGCAGAAACAATAAGCTGCAAGCTTATATGAAGTGAGCTTAAAACCTCTTCTTGGTTAGAAGAAGCATGTGCTAGTTCTGCAGTGTGAATTGCTTTTTTAATATTTTTTAAGTCTGAGTTTTTTGCCTTAAAAACACCCATTTTTTCCATCTTGTTTTTTGCTCCAAAAACAAACCATGGCAAAATCAATCCTGAGAATCCTATATACAGAAGCCCTTTGTAGAGCATCGATTTATAAAAGGGTTCCGTTTGTTGATCAAGAACTAAATCATCTGTTTTGATAAATAGAATATCGTTATTTAGGATTTGAACATCATTTTTTTGAGCTACGACAGGGTTTGAACTGTTCGATACTTTAACGGTGTTCTCTGGTCCATCGAGAACATTTATTTCAAGAGGTTCGCTTTTCAAAGTCACATACTTTTCAGATGCTAGATCGAAATAAGAAAAGGAAATTACAGGGATTTTATAAACACCTTTGTAACG